>Ga0315281_10005738_pt1 | contig 17742 bp, 15 predicted proteins | sample YL17G07_0_MG_FD_204540 | JGI IMG/M metagenome (GOLD analysis project Ga0315281, IMG submission 204540) | Sediment microbial communities from Yellowstone Lake, YNP, Wyoming, USA - YL17G07_0 | ecosystem: Environmental > Aquatic > Freshwater > Lake > Sediment | place: USA: Wyoming | collected...
CTGCCGATAGGAGACACTTCGACGCTAGAGCGGGACTGAGCCGGAGGCGTGGAAGGAGAACGCATTACATTTGACCAAACGGAGTGGTGAAGAAAATGGACATTGAGCAGAAGATTCAGGTGCTGGAACACAAGCTGCAGGCGACCAAGGAGACCATGGCTGTGGTGGCGATAATCGCTTTCTCGGTATTCCTTGCGATACCGATATTCGCCTCCGTCATTGGGGTGGGGAGATACTCGGAATTCTTCGGCCCTGCCTGGAACACATCGCTGCTGTACTCGCTCCTGGTGGCGAACATTGTCGGCTATCTGTGGAGTGACCTGTGAGGTGTTTCTGATGGACAAGAAGATTAAGAATGCGATAATGCTAGTGCTGGTCGTTTTCGTGATTGTTGCGATTCAACAGGGCATCCTGTATTCCGTTGACAAGAGCATTGGGACCGGCAACGCGCAGGTCATAGTGACAGATGCGAACGGCGATGAGGAATGGACGATGGGGCTTGTCCCGCATCTCCAGACCATGCCTCTCGCAGACGCTAATGCTGCGGGTCTAAAGGTCTGGGCCACCCCTGGTGACTATTCAGGAGACGCAGTTATGGGAGTAACGGCTGCGATCGCGGCAGTCATGTGGATAGTCTGGATGGGCGTGTTCCTCGGGTTCCCGAGCAACATCAAGCTCAAGAAAGAGAAGATCATCGGCCTTATCGGCATATCGTTCGTCATCCTGATACTGAACCTGGTCATACTCAGGGCAGTAGCCGATGCAACGACATCGCTGTCCGTTGTGAAGAACACGGCGAGCCACCTTTCCCTGGCCTTGAATAACACGGGCATACTATTCGGCATTCTGCTTGTTAGGATCAGGGTAGGCGGAAGGGATCCGAACCAGCCTTTCATGCCCGGAATGGGCGGACCAAACCCGTGCGGTGTTGCGGACAAGAACTTCTACAAGAAGTTCAACGGCTTGCTGATAATGCTCGTCGCGACGGCGGTAATCGAGATCATCTGCCAGTTCGCGAACATCGGGGTTCCGGAAGTGGCCGTTGATGCCTCAGTCTGGTTGATATGGGGCATCATATTCATCGCGCACTTCGGGACATACCCGAGCGACTGGAAGCTCGGCAAGAGACCGAAAGGCATCGCCCTGATGGTCATATTGACGGTGCTGACAATCGTGGGCTTCTACCTAATGCAGGTCGCGACGAACGAGAGCATTGGGAGCGGCGTCGGCGAGACGCGGCTGTTCAATGCGTTCGGGAGCTACAACGCAGGACTCAGCCTCATGCTGTCCTGCTGGTTCGTCTTCTGGACGATTGCACTTGGCTCGGCCGGCTACTGTGACCCAGGTGAATGCAAACCGAAGCCTGCTGAGACTAAGCAATAAAACCCGAATGCAGGGGCCATCAGGCCCCTGCACATGTTCAATTTTCAAGCGTTTACGACTTTCTCGACCCTTACCGCGCAGACCTTGTATTCCGGAGTCTTGCACACCGGGTCCACAGCTGGGTTGGTGATCCTGTTGACCGGGCTCTCCGCGAAGTGGAAGCTCATCGAGATCACTCCCGCAGGAGATGCTTCGGTGAGGAGGACTTTTGCCGTGACCTCACCCCTGCGCGAAATGATCTTGATCTTATCCCCGTCAGCAAGGCCGATCTTCGAAGCGTCCCCGGGATTCATCTCTACCAGCTCCTCCTTGTGGAGAATGTTCAGGCCGGCGACCTTCCTCGTCATCGTCCCGGTGTGGTAGTGGAACAGGCTGCGCTCGGTCGTCATGATCAAGGGGTACTCGACGTCGGGCAGCTCGGCCGATGGACGGTACTGGAGGGTCTTGAAGTGACCCTTGCCGTTCTCGGTCGCGAACTTCTCGATGTGGAGCATCGGAGTGCCTGGGTGATGCTCGTCTGGGCATGGCCAGTGGATTCCCACATTCTCGATGCGCTTGTAGGATATGCCCTTGAAGCTCGGCGTCAGCGATGCTATCTCATCCATGATATCTGACGCGGATCCGAAGTCGAAGCCAACAGCCCCCATCTTCTTCGCAATCATGTCAACAAGGACCCAGTCCGGCTTGGATTCGCCGATTGGCTCGATGGCTTTCCGGATGCGCTGCACGCGCCTCTCCGTGTTTGTGAAAGTCCCGTCCTTCTCGGCGAACGATGAGGCCGGGAGAACGACATCCGCCAACTGCGCCGTCTCGGTGAGGAAGATATCCTGAACAACGAGGAAGTCGAGTGCGTTGAGCGAATCCTCTACGTGCTTGAGGTCCGGATCGCTGAGCATGACATTCTCGCCGGCGATGTACATTGCCTTTATCTCGTGGTGGTGCGCCTTCTCGAGTATATCTCCGACGGTCAGGCCGACGGAGCCGCTGAGCTGTACGCCCCAAGCTTTCTCGAATTTCTGCTGCACCGCCTGGTCGTTGACTTTCTGGTAGCCTGGGTAGACGTTAGGGAGCGAACCCATGTCGCAGGATCCCTGGACGTTGTTCTGCCCTCTCAACGGGTTGATGCCGGTCGATGGCTTACCGATGTTGCCGGTGAGTAAAGCGAGGTTGCTTATGGCGAGCACATTGTCGGTGCCGTGGGTGTGCTGGGTGATGCCCATGCCGTAGAGGATCGTGGATGGTTTGTGCGTCGCATACATCTTCGCCGCCTTGATGATTTTGTCCCTTTGAACCCCCGTCGTAGCCTCTACGAAATCCATGTCGAAGTTCGATAGAGATTCCTTGAACTTCTCGAAATCATCGCAGCGCTTCTCGATGAAGTCCTTGTCATACAGACCCTCGTCAACGATGATCTTCGCCATGCCCATGAGCAGGGCGACATCGGTGCCTGGGTGGTGCTGGATGCATACGTCCGCAAATCGGCTGAGATCGATCGTCTTCGGGTTAGCGACGATCAGCTTACCTCCGATCTTAAGCGCCTTCAGCAGGTCGAGCCCTATCACAGGGTGCGTCGAGGTAGTGTTGCCGCCGACCACGAATATCGTCTTGGCCCTTGCGATCTCCCTGATGCTGTTGGTCATCGATCCGCTGCCGACCGTCTGGGCCAGCCCCGAAACGGATGCCGCATGGCAGAGCCTTGCGCAGTGGTCGATGTTGTTGGTCCCCATCACTGCGCGGGTGAACTTCTGCATCACGTAATTATCTTCGTTCGTGCATCTGGCCGAGGCAAGCATCGCGAACTGTTCGCCCTTGTATTGGTTGAACTTGGAAGCGATGAGATCCAGCGCCTCGTCCCAGGTGACCTTCTCGAACTTCCCGTCGCGCCTGATCAACGGCGTGGTCAGCCTCTCCGGGCTGTTGATGAACGGGTATCCGAACCTGCCCTTCACGCAGGTGTTCCCGCGGTTGACCGGGTTCTTCGCATCCCCTCTTACGCCGAGGACTATCCCACCTCGGACGCTGAGGATCAGCCCGCACCCCACTCCGCAGTACGGGCAGATGGTCTTGATCTCCTTCTCTGCCCACATATTGTCCCTGGGGGCGACTCCCGCCACCGGGCAGCTGGCTACGCACAGGCCGCAGGATACGCAGCTTGTTTCTCCGAGCGGTGCGCCGTAGCCGGCGGGCGTCCCGATGCGGTGAATGAGCCTGAGGGCTCCTATCCCTTCGACCTCTCTGCATATCTCGACGCACCTGTCGCAGGAGATGCACTTGTTCGGGTCGCGCTCGATGAACGGGTGAGACCTGTCGAACGGGTAGAGGACGTGGTTGGGGCGGACCGTGCGGGCAGCTATGCCGTACTTCGTCGAGAGGCTCCTGAGCATGCAGACTGATTGCGCCTTGCAGCCGCATTCTATGCATCTCTTCGCCTCGCTCCTGGCAGCGTCCTCCTCGAAGCCGAGCTCGATCTCCGTCCATACGCTCCGCCTCTCCTCGGGCGAGAGCATCGGCATCCTGATCCTTGGGGCGCCCTTCATATGCGAGAACTCGGCAGGGTCGATCTCATTGAGCTTCCCCTTGTTGACAGCGAACTGCTTCTTCTCCTCCGCGACCTCCCTGCCCATCACGAAGTTGTCGATCGAGACAGCGGCCTTCCTTCCGGCTGCTATAGCCTCGACAGCGGTTGCCGGTCCGGTGACGCAGTCCCCGCCCGAGAACACCCCGTCGACATTAGTCTGCATTGCAGGGTCGACTATGATCTGATCCCATTTCAGAGCGATGTCGCTCTGATCCGCCAGACATGACACATCCGGCTTCTGACCGATAGCAGAGATTATCGAATCGACGGGTATGACAAACTCGGATCCTTTGACCGGTACCGGCTTGGGCCGACCGCTCTTGTCCGGCTCTCCGAGCTCCATCTTGACGCACTCGATGCCCGTCGCCCTGCCACCCTCTGAGACGACGCGGATAGGCGCTGTGAGGAACAGTATCTTGACACCTTCCTCCTCGGCCTCCTTGACCTCCCATTCCGAAGCTGGCATCTCAGCGCGCGACCTGCGGTAGATGAGCGAGACCTCTTCCGCCCCGAGGCGCAGCGCGACCCTCGTGCCGTCGATGGCGGTATTGCCGCCACCGATGACCGCGACCCTCTTGCCTAGGTTGACCGGATTCTTTAGCACGACATCGCGGAGGAAGTCGGTTCCAGAGTAGACGCCGGGAATATCCTCCCCCTCGACCTTCATCTTCTGGCTGATGTGCGCCCCTATCGCGAGGAACACGGCGTCGTGGCCTTCGTTGAAGAGGCTCTTGATGGTGAAGTCTCTCCCAAGACGCTTGTTTGTCTTTAGGTCGACCCCGATGTCGGTTATCATCTTGATCTCTCCCCCGAGGACGTCCCAAGGCAGGCGGTAGTCAGGAACGCCGAAGCGAAGCATGCCTCCCGCATCTGGCAGCGCCTCGAAAATCGTGACCTCGTGCCCCTTGAGAGCGAGGTAGTAAGCGGCGGAGAGCCCTGCCGGTCCGGCTCCGACTATCGCGATCTTCTTGCCCGTCGGCGGCACCTCTAACTTGGCCGGCTTCTTGTTGACCTTAAGAGTCTGGTCAGCTGCGAAACGCTTCAGGCTGCAGATGGAGATCGGTTCATCCATTATGCTCCTCCTGCACTCCCTCTCGCAGAACCGCGGACATATCCTGCCGATGGTTCCTGGCAGCGGGAGCCTCTCCTTAATCAGGCTTATCGCTTCCGGGTACGCGCCTCTCGCGATAAGCGCTAGGTATCCCTGGATGTCGATGCCTGCCGGGCAGGCTACCTGGCACGGGGCGACGCAATCGCCGTAGTGCTCGGTGATGAAATTATCGAGAACCTGTCTTCGCAACTTGTGTATCAGAGGGCTGTCGGTGATGACTTCCATCCCGTCCGCCACGCGCGTGGCGCAGCTCGTCACGAGGGCGTAGCCCTTGATTTCGACGGCGCACATCCAGCATTCGCCACTTGGCCTCAGCTGCTCGTCGAAGCACAGCGTAGGGATTTCGATGCCGTTCTCCTTGCAAACATCGAGTATAGTCTGGCCAGGCCTCGCGACGACATCACGCCCATCGAGCTTCATCATTATCTTATCCATCGGACGCTACCTCCCCGCTGTTGTTCCTCGTCTCGCTTCAGCTGAGCCTCGAATATCTAGAATCTTATCAGGCACTGCGCCTCCGCCAATATGATTTAGCCTGGGATTTAGCGAAAGTGCTTTTGAGATTCTACGGCCGATTGTAAGAGGGTCGACGATAAAAATGTTTTCCCAACTTTATTGTTTTTCGAAACATATCGCATTGTGCGCTGGCCTAGCACGATAGCTCGCACTAAACACTGCTCAAAACCCGCAAACTCGTCGATAAAAAGGTATATTGCTGTAGAGCTTAATCGGCCAAGACATCGGAGGCACTAGGGTGCTCAGAGAATGCAAGGATCATGGCTACTTCAGAGGCGAGACCTGTCCGCTGTGCGGGCAGGAAGGACGATTCATGATGGACGAGGGGGAGCTGGAGTCTCTCGGCAGGATGATGGCGGGAGCACTGAGGCACTTCCCTGACAAGCTCGAACTTACAATGGATAAGAACGGATTCGTCGACCTTAGGGACTTCATCCTCGCTGTGCAGGATAGGAGAAGGCAGTTGCGCTGGCTCAGGCCGCATCACGTCATAGCTGTCATAGAGACCGACCCGAAAGGTAGGTACCAGTATAGGGACGAGAAGATACGGGCTACATACGGCCATTCGATCGACGTCGAACTCGACCTTCCGACGGTCGGCATCCCTGATAAGCTATACTATCCGACCACTGTGGAGGAGGTCGACATTATCCTTGAGACGGGTCTCAAGCCCTCCGACAGGAAGAAGGTCCATCTCAGCAAGACCTACAAAGACGCGAAAACCGCCGGTTCCGTAAGGACCGCCTCGCCCGTGATCATCGAGATCGACGCGGCAAGGGCGCAGGCTGGTGGGCTGGTGATTGGGAAGGCAGGTAAGACCGTCTATCTGGCCGATTCGGTACCGGCAGACTGCCTCAGCAGGGCGGAGGTGCCCCCCGAGCCGGTCGTCGAAGAGGAGTCTGAGGTCTTGGAGGAGCACCGCGAGTGATTCGGTGAACCTCCAGTAAGATTTTAATACGCAACAAGTTAGTTATGAGCAGATGTTCGCTAGAGCGGACCAGCTAAGGATAGACCAGGTAGAAGACTCGTTCAGGTTCCACGCCATAGGATACTTTTGGGAGGATTTCGACCCGAAGCTGCTTCTCTACGACCTGGAGGACGGGCAGATCAAACCTCTAGACCTGAACCAGCTGAGCATCTCTGTGAGCAGGAAGAAGAGCTGCGTTGGGTCATTCCTTGAGAACGATTACGTCCCCTGCCCAAAAAACGCGCAAGTCGAAAGGTTCTCTCAATGCCCAGAGTGCGGTGAGAGCATGATACCGATCCAGGAGTGCATATTCGAGCCGAAGTGCGAAGGCGACAAGTGCGACTCACCTCTGTGCAAGAAGGATCACGCCATCTACATCGCATTCTTCGGCAATAAGCCAAAGGTGGGTATGACCGTCAAGAGCAGGGTCCGCAGCAGGCTGATCGAGCAGGGGGCAGACGCATATTTCGTAGCCGACACTCAGCCGACAAGGAGGAGCGCCAGGGACAAGGAGAAGCTTATAGGTGAGAGGTTCGGCATCACGGAGAGGCCTTCTTCGAAGTCCGTGCTGGAATCCTTGACGATGCCGAGGAAGAGGATGCAGGTAGAAGAGGGGTACAAATGGATCTCAGAGGAGTTCGAGAACAGGCTCGGGATAAGACCTGGTCCACTGGAGTTCCTAGACTCCTATCCGTTGGAGGAGCCGCTGCAAGAGGTTCCGAAATATGTCGAGAGCCATGGTGTGCACACCGGCGATCCGATCGGTGTTAAGGGCAAATATCTCATCTACAAAGGGGGCGGAAGGCTGTCCGCATTGAGGCTTTCAGACCTGCCGTCAAGGTTCATCTCGCTGGACAAGCTTTGAGCGGCTATCCATTTTTTCGCTGGTTGCGGCCGGGAATGGCATTATATCTCTGATCAATCAGATAGCTCGTATCCCTATCAGGATTTTCAATCAGAAGTCGGTGGGCCATCCTCCCCGCCATTCTTCAGCTTTCTCATCATTATAAGAGTAATTGCCAGCAAGATTATGATTTCTATAGCAGCAAGCCCAATCAATAGAACCAATGGAGATTGATAGACTTCAGTTTCAAGATAGATGGTCTTGATATTTTCGATATTGCCTGCGTCATCATCAGAATAGTACTCGATTGTATGATTGCCTTCTCCATATGACCACAAGTTAAGGGATCCATACTCTCTTTCCACTGAATCATCCACCCAGGAACCGTTGTCTACCCGGTATAATGTCCTGTTTCTTCCACTATAGTTATCCGAAACGATGAACGAGATTTCGTTGTCGATCCTGCTCACCCTTGTCGTCGGTGCCGTCTTGTCGATTCGTACGTGGATAGTATTGTTGGTCTCCCTGTTGCCATTGTTGTCATAAGACCAAAAGGTCATATCGTGCACACCTTCCGAATTGAAATGGATTGACCCATTATTTTTCTGAAAATAGGTGCGCGAACTATAATTGAAATCGATAACACATTCCGTATGATTGACCCCGCTACCGCCGTCAGTCGCATTAAGAGTTACATTGACATCGCTGATGTACCAGCCTTTCAGCCCGAGGGTGCCTGACAAGATTGCAGAGGTCGCCGGGGGAATTTCTTCAGGGATGTAAGCTATCGGAAAGCAGTCCTTCGCGCCAGCGCTTCCCGACAGATTATACGGATTGTCGATTATCCCCCAAGGCATAACATGATCCGGCACCGTCCAATCGGACCAGAAATTACCACGGCCCGTAGAATTCCAACGATTGTAATTCCCGTTGTCACATCCTTGGACATAATTCGGATTGAATACGATCCCCGTGCGGTTGTTTCCAACAAAAGTGTTATTCCAGATAGTATTTTGATTGGATCCAGATGATACATAGATTCCGCTGAAGAAGGTTTTGTACACATCATTGTCGCATATTGTATTGTTGCTGGACTGACTGATATTGATGCCATATCGATTGTTTGAGCAGCTGTTGCCTATCACCGAATTGTCGTTGGATTCGTCGAGAATAATGCTGTACCGATTGTTTGAACAAGTGTTGCCTATTATCGAATTGTTGTTGGATTCAACTAGACTAATACCGCACGTTGTGGCAAGTCCACTGTAGAGGGAGATTGTGGTGGAAATACAGGAATTATTACTTATGATATTACCACTGGCCGAATACATACTTATTCCAAAATCATTGTCCGAACAAGAATTCTCGATTATCATTCCGTTGGTGCAATTATCAAGAAAGATACCGGAGCCATTTTCTATGTAGCAGTATTCGATGATGAAATACGCGGTAGTGTCCCATATACTAATGGAGCCATCTATTTCCCAATTCGATATGACATATGGATCATAATAGACCCCTGTTCCTTTACTGACTCCATTATGAGTAGTGAAGCCTGAGTTGCCAGCGATATGGATTGGCATATGATAGGCATAGTGAGAAGAGGTATTGGCACGCTGTTGGTGTTCCTCGTAGTAAGGTGCGATTGAGATCAGGGAAAACGTTATTGCTAAAATGGTCAAGGCGCTCAAGATGTGATATGAAGGATGCGCTCCATTTATGTCGTCCATTCTTTCAAGTGCCCCACATACGGATGAATATCCATGTCGGATATTCAGATTACACTAACATGCATTACCGATTTTGATGGATAAAAAGGATGCTAAAGACAGAGAGCTCGAAATTGGTTCCAATGACCAATGCACTAAGCTTTGGCTACCTTTCTTGCAATCTCTGCCGCCATTTCGGAGCACTTCGACGGCTTGACAGGGCGGCTGGTGTATCCTGGAAGAGCGAGATCGTAGGTAACGACCTTCTTCTCCTTGATCACTTCGACGACCGCGTTCCATATCTTCTCAGCTGCCTTCCCCTCTCCGAGGTGCTTGAGCATGAGCTCTGTCGAAAGTATCTCCGCCACAGGGTTCACCTTGTCCTGCCCGGCGTACTTCGGGGCCGATCCGTGCACGGGTTCGAACAGAGCGATCTCGTTACCGATGTTCCCGCCAGGCGCGACGCCGAGCCCGCCGGCCAATCCAGCCGTCAGGTCGGAGAGTATGTCGCCGAAGAGGTTGGTCGTGACTATGACATCATACTCCGCAGGCTTCTTCACGAGCTGCATGCAGATGTTGTCGACAAGGCGCTCATCGGCAATGATCTCCGGGTATCCCTTGGATACCTCTCTGAAGACTTCCTGGAAGAGACCTCCGGTGAACTTCATTATGTTGGCCTTGTGGACTCCCGTGACCCTCTTGCGCTTCTCCCTGCGGGCGTATTCGAATGCGTACCGCACGATGCGCTCGCACTTCTTCCTGGTGATTATGTTCTCGGTGACTGCTCCGCTATGTTGCTCGTCCATCCAGTGCTCGACGCCGGAGTACAACCCTTCGGTCGCCTCCCTGACAATTACGAGATCGATGCCCTCATATCTCGTGCCCTCTCCCGCGATTGATCGCGCAGGCCTCACGCAGGCGTAGAGGTCAAGCTTCTGACGTAGCGCGACGTTGACGCTCCTGAAACCGGAGCCTATCGGGGTAGTGACTGGCCCTTTTAGACCGATCTTGTTCCGCCTTAGGCTCTCAAGAGCGATATCTGGCAGCGGGGTGCCGTGCTTCTTGATGGCCGACTCGCCGATATCGACTATCTCCCATTCGATGTCGATTCCAGTCGCGGCAAGCACTTTGACAGCTGCCGATGTGACCTCGGGGCCGACGCCGTCGCCTGGAAGCAGCGTTATCTTGTAGCTCATTTGAACCACCTAGAGATTGAATCCCCCGTGCTTTATGATATGCTCCGCGAGACCGCCGTCGTTTAGTATGTTGATCATAATCGGAGGCAGCGGCTCCGCTTTCAGCTCGATGTTCTTCGTGACGTCCCTTATGACTCCTGCCGAAGGGTCGATCTCGAGCACATCGCCTGCATCTATCTTGCCTGCATCCGGGCAGACGATGAGCGGCAGGCCAGTGTTGATGGCGTTGCGGAAGAATATCCTCGCGAACGACTGCGCGATGACCGCTGCTATCTTCGCGTGCTTGATCACGAGCGGCGCCTGCTCCCTGCTGCTGCCGAGTCCGAAGTTCCTCCCCGCGACGATGAAGTCGCCGGGGGTTATCTTAGAGTAGAACGCCGGATCGAGGTCTTCCATCACGTGCTTTGCAAGCTCGTCCATGTCGAGCGTTTTGAACTTGTACTTGCCCGAGATGATGTAGTCGGTGTTGATCGAGTCTCCGAACTTGTGCGCTTTTCCAGTGAGCTTCATCAGAGCACCTCCCTCGGGTCCGCTATTCTCCCCTTGAGAGCAGACGCTGCCACGGTCGCCGGGCTGGCGAGGTAGATGGATGCCTTGTTGTTGCCCATGCGCCCCTTGAAATTCCTGTTCGCGGTCGAGATGACATTCTCATCATCGGACGGCACGCCGTTGTGCGTTCCCACACAGCATCCGCAGCCAGGTGTGACGACTGAAGCGCCGGCCCTGACGAGAACCTGAATGAGACCGAGCCTCATCGCTTCGAGGTATATTCCCTTCGAAGCAGGAGCGACTATGAGCCTGACGCCTTTCTTGACTTTCTTGTCTTTGAGTATCTTCACGGCGATCTTGAGGTCCTCGACCCTGCCGTTGGTGCATGTGCCGATGAACGCCTGCTGGATCGTAACATCGAGCAACTTGTCGACTGAATCGACGTTATCAACCGCGTGAGGCTTCGCGATCATCGGAGGGATCTTCTTCGAATCGATCTTGATGACTTTGTTGAACGACGCGTCAGCATCCGATGAAACCGGTTTCGGAGTTCGTTTCGAGGCCGCCGCGACGTACTTCAATGTCTTCTCATCCGCCTCGAATATCCCGGCCTTTGCCCCGGCTTCAACGGCCATGTTGGCGATCGTCATCCTTGCATCGATGCTCATCGACTTGACGGTCGAGCCGGTGAACTCCATCGTGTCGTAGGTGCATCCGTCCGCCGTCGTCAGGCCGATCGTGTGAAGCATCAGGTCCTTCGAGAAGACGCCTTTCTGCATCTTCCCCTTATAGACTATCTTCGTGGTGTGCGGCACCCTGAGCCAGAGCTTGCCGGTAAGCATCACCGATGCGAAATCTGTCGAACCGATCCCTGTCGAGAAGGCGTTGAGGGCGCCGTATGTGGTCGTATGACTGTCAGCCCCGACCACGAGGTCGCCAGGCACCACGTGTCCCCGCTCGGGCATCAGCTGGTGGCATACCCCTTCGCCTATGTCGTATAGGTTGCATCCTGTCTTCTCGGAGAATTCGCGCATCATCTTGTGAAGCGCCGACACGCCCTCGTTAGGGCTCGGGGCGCTGTGGTCTATGACGAGCGATACCCTGTCCGGATGCTTTAGCCGCTCCCCCTTCATCTTCTGGAAGGCCTTGATGGAAAGCGGTGTGGTCCCGTCCTGACCCATCGCGTAATCGATCTCGGCGACTACGATGTCTCCCGCCTTTGCGTCGGTCCCCGAATGCGCTGCGAGTATCTTCTCGGAAATGGTCTTTCCCAAAGTATCTCCAACCAAGGCGCATGAACCGTGCGCCCAATTCAGACTCAATGAATCCATAACGATAAAGATTTCCCCAGGATTTATTGCCAAGTGAATAGTTATTAGGAAGAATTATGTTCTTTTGACCGTTCTTTTCAGGAAATATTCAAAAATGTTCGCCGAGCAACCCCTGGCAGAAAGGCCGTGTCCACCGGCTTCTCCACAAACATCATATACGAAGGAATTGGTCAAACGGATGCAAAGGGTGAAGGAGTTGGAGATAACCTGGCTCGGACATTCTGCTTTTCTCATCGAGGGCGACGACACGATAGTGGTTGACCCTTTCCTGCTCAACAATCCTTCCGCAGAAATAACCCCCGATAAAATCAAGTGCGACGCAGTCTGCGTGACTCATGGTCACTTTGACCACATCGGCGATGCAGTCTCGATATCCAAAAGGAACAAGGCCCCGATTCTCTCCATCTTGGAGCTTTCAAATTTCTTCGACAAAGTCAATTGCCAGACTGTCGGGTTCAACATAGGCGGTTCCGTGAATATCAAGAACACGAAGATCACGATGACTGCGGCCGTGCATTCATGCGGAGCGGATGCAGATGGGCTGGAGGGGGCTGCTGGCTCTCCGACTGGCTTCATAATTGAGAGCGGCGAGACTGTGTACCACGCGGGCGATACCGCACTATTTGGCGACATGGCGCTGATTGGAGAGATGCACGAGATCGATGTCGCTTTGCTCCCGATAGGCGGCTTCTTCACGATGGATGCGCATCATGCCGCAAAGGCGGTTGAGCTGCTAAGACCAAAGATCGCAATCCCGATGCACTACAACACATGGGGGCCGATTGAAGCCGACCCTACGGTATTCAAATCGGAAGTGGAGAAGCGTTGCAAGACGCAGGTCAGGATCATCGACCCAGGGCAGTCGGTGAAAATAGATTCCGGTGGAAGGAGACATGCGAGAGACCCTCACGCCTGAAGAAGTAAAGAAGCGGTTCGGGCCTATGTTCTCGGACAGGCTTGTCACGCTAGTCGATGAGAGCGCAGGCAAGGTCAGGATCATCGAGATGTGCACCGCCCAGGGCCCGGTCGAATGGGACGCAGTGAACAGGTGGAGGGCGGGCGGCACGGTCGAGAGGATCGACGTCCACGGGAACTGGCTCATTATTGATTCCATCATCGGCGAGAGGCCGGTGAGGTTCGGCCCGGTTTCAGCTGAGAGCGGAGGACAGGCGCTGAAGGGGGTCAGGGTCAAGGACGGCGTCGTCGAGACCTCCTGGGCAGGGATTGCCGGCGCATCGATAGGCATCGGAGCGTGCCTCCCCCAGGCCAAGGGCGTGATCAAGACCGAGTACGAGGAGATGATGGACCTCGGCGGCTCCAAAGAGGTGCATGTGAAGATCTTCACCCCCGAGATGAGGCACTTGGTTATCGGCATTGACGACACCGATTCGAGTGAGAAGGGGGCGACCTGGGCCCTTGGCCTCAACATGGCCAAGAGCATGCCAGACGCCATCTTCCTTCAGCACAAGATCGTCCAGCTCAACCATCACGCGCCGCACAAGACCACGAATTGCACATCCACAGCGGTATCTTTCGCTGTCGCTCCTAACAAGATCGCGCCTGCGATCAAGTTCGCGGCTGACTTCATAGAGGACGGCACAATCTCAGAGCAGACCTCGATGGCGATATGGACCGGGATCGAGATACCTGAAGAGATACTCAGGTTCGGGCTCAGGGCGAAAGAGTTGGTCCTGACCATAGAGGATGCTGAGGAAGCTGCAAGGAAAGCGGGCATCGAGCTCAGGGAGATCACCGGCCCGCGAGGGAAGATCGGCGCGCTGGCCGCCATAGGCTGCTTCGACATCGGGCTGCTGAGCTCGGGGCTGATGGAGGATTTCGCTGAGCACCATAATCATGATTCCAACATCGGTGGCAGGAAGCAGTAGGCAGGCTGTGACTTCCTCCGATACCTTTTTTTCCCAGCGCGCCATGGGCGGATAAGGTGCGCGCGTACGACGAACAAAATCTCCAGTAAGTTAGCAGGCAGAATCTACCGCTCCTATGACAAGCGGCTGCTACGCGAGGTCCTCGAGGGGCCCATCCCCAAGCACGTCGCCGTCATAATGGATGGCAACAGGAGATATGCCGCCGAACTTGGGATCATGACCAAAGAGGGGCATCAGAAAGGGAGAGACAAGCTTGAGGAGATGCTCGACTGGTGCATGGAGCTGAAGATCAAGGTGTTGACGGTCTACGCCTTCTCCACCGAGAACATCCGCAGGGAGCCAGAGGAGATAGACTTCCTGATGAACCTCTTCGTCGAGAACTTCAAGACGATGGCTGAGGACGCGAGGGTGCACAAGTACAAGATCAGGGTGAGAGTGATTGGGGACCCATCCATACTGCCGAATGAGTTGCAGGAGGCGATCAAGTACGCGGAGGAGAGGACCAAGGACTACGACCAGTACTTCTTCAATCTGGCAATCGCCTACGGCGGCAGAGAGGAGATCCTACAGGCGATAAGAGGAATCGCGTCTAAGGTCAAAGAGGGGAAGATGAAGATCGAGGACATCTCGGAGGAGAGCTTCTCCAAGATGCTCTACACCTCGGACCTCCCCGACCCTGACCTCATACTCAGGACGAGCGGCGAGGAGCGCATATCAAACTTCCTGCTGTGGCAGCTCGCATATTCAGAGTTGTACTTCGCAGACGTCTACTGGCCTGGAATGAGGAGAATCGACTTCCTGAGGGCAATTAGGGACTATCAACGCCGTGTAAGACGATATGGGACATAGCCGTGTCAGAATACGACAATTTTGAGTCGAAATTTCATAAGAAATTGCCTGTTTATATACGGAATCCGTTAATTTCAAGTATAATTAGCGTATATTACACTGTTAGGTTTGACTCATGACTACGGAAGAAAAGGCGCCGTTCCCGTGCGACATCTACGAGAGGTGGAAGGGGTTAGACCTGACGCTCCTGCCTATAGATGAGACGGACATCCAGATTCTATGCCAGCTCCTCGAGAACGCAAGGATGGGCAACAGCGAGATCGCGCATAAGCTGAACATCACCGAAGCCACCATCCGGCGAAGGATAAAGAACCTCGTCGAGAAGGGCATCATAATGAAGTTCTCGATCCACATAAATTACAAGCTCATCGAGAACACGGTGAAGTCGTACATCCAGGTGAAAGTAGCGACGGACAAGCTCGATATCGTTGTGAAGAAGATCCTCGCCCACAACAGGGTCGTCGCATGCTACCGCGTGACCGGCGAGTACGATCTTCTCGTCGTTACGCTCTTCGTCGGCATGGGCGAGCTGCAGGAGTTCATCGACTCTTTCCTGAAGATGGACGGGGTCAAAGAGACGCAGACCCAGATAGTCATGAGCGCCCTGAAAGGCGTGCCTTGGACCGGGATCTGATCACTGCTTCGGCGCCTCTTCGTTTTGCATGAAGTCCGCCATCGTGGTCTGAACGGGCTGCGGCTTCAGGAGCTCGATTCTGAGGTATCTGTAGCTCACGATCTGGAACGGGATTACGAACACCAGCACTATTCCGACCAGCACCATCATGTTCATGGCGAATTCGTTGGTCATCCACTGGAGCCCCCATTTCAGGAAGTCCGGGAGCGGGGCGGCGACATGAGCGAAGTCGAATTGCCACGATGAGAGGAAGTAGATCACCGATATCATGACCAGGAACGAGCCGATTATGTCGGCGAGCTTCGACGGGCTCCTCCTGCCGGTGACCAGTCTGAGGCCGGATGCGGTGAGACCCCAGGCGGTCGCCGCGAAGAAAATTATCGCCGAGGCCGTTACGAAGGAAGGGGTGAAGAATCCGGTCTGAGAGGTGAGATGCACGACGAAGAAAAGCAAACAGACTATGCCAAGTATGATCCCTATCAGGTTGCCGAAGCGGTCGGATCTCTTCAGCACATCCTTCTTCGCTTCCTTCTCGGCCTGAAGCTGGAGCCAATTCTTCAGAGATTCTGACTTTGTTTCTGTAATGCTCCCACCTGCATCTCCGATGGGTGCTCAGCGTAATAAAATGAATGGAAAAGTAAGAGGCCGGGGCAGCTCAGATGAACTGCTCCAGAACCTGCACGATGTCTACGGTTTTTACCTTCGAGCCAATCTTCTTCGCTCCCGCGTTCAGGTTGACCTGGCAGAACGGGCATGAGGTTATGATAAAACTCGCGCCGACCTCTTCCGCCTCCTGGACGCGCTTCGCGGCGATGCTCTCGGAGGTGTAGTTGTAGGCGGATTTGTAGCCTCCGCCTGCTCCGCAGCAATGAGCCGACTCGCGGTTGTAGGGCATCTCGACCAGCTGCAGCCCTGGGATCGCCTTCAGCACGTTCCTCGGCGCGTCGAATACACGCGCATGCCTCCCGAGGTGGCATGGGTCGTGGTAGGTCACCTTGACGCCAAGGTAGGGCGATTTGTTCGCTGGATCTTTCTTCAGCACCAAACGCTTGCTCTTGATCAGCTTGTCGAGATATTCCGATAGATGGTACAGGTCGTAGGTCGGCTTCCCGACGATTGCCGGGTAGTCGTTCTTCATAGTATTGTAGCAGCCAGCGCATGCCGTGATGACGGCTTTTACACCCCTTGTCTCGATCGCCTTTGTGTTGTGAGGGGCGAGATCGTTCTTCACCGGCCCCGTCTGCCCGGTCCTGAGCAGTGGTGAGCCGCAGCACCACTCGTCCTCTCCGAGGACGTTGAATTTCACATTAGCTGCTTTGAGTATCTTGACGACCGCCTGTCCGAGGAAACCGACCCTGTAGCTCGCGGTGCATCCTGCGAAGAACAGGACTTCCGGGTTGGCTGAGAGCATTGACTTGTCAGTCAGCCAGGCGTCCCTCTTGTCCGTCGGCTCCCCGTACGGGTTCCTGGTCTTCTCTATCTTCTCTCGGATCGCCTTGTGCGCCTCGAGCGGTTCGAATCCCTGCTCGAGCATCCACTCCTTCAGCTCCTCCCACAGGTGGGCGAGCTTGATGTTCACATGGCAGACCTCGTCGCAGGCTCCGCAGGATGTGCACTGGTACAGGCGCATCTTGAAGTCCTCGCCAGGCTTCGGATCCCTCCCCAGGACAAGATCCATTGGGCCTCGGTTTGCGAGCTGCTTTAGCGCGAAGAGCTTGCCCCTCGGGTTGTTGGATTCCCAGCCGGTCTCCGCATATATGGGGCAGACGGCCCTGCAGTAGCCGCATTGCAGGCAGGCGTAGAGCTCCCTCTCCTCCGGTATCTTGATCATGGGTGCTCACCTCCGGGGAAACCTCCGGGCACTGGCCGGTCGTACTTGTCCCTCGGGTACATCCGCTTGAGAATCGCGAGGGCGTTCATGCCGGCCCTGAAGAGCCTGGGCCCGACCCTTATTCCGAATCTCAGCTTGAGCTCGACGGTCTTTCCGCCGTTCACCCTTCCGTGCGGGTCGATGTTGTATTTGATTCTCCTGAGCAGCTTAACCGTGTTAATATCACGCATAGCTCGGACATTGTTCGCCATGAAGAGACCGAGCCCGACCCCTCTCCCCCCGTGGGCGTTGGCTATGTCCAGGAACTTCTTGACGAATGAGAGTGAGGAGATGCTCTTGATCCACCTGCGCTCGTCCGTCAGGTAGTACGGGAGGAACGCCACAGTGCCTCTGTCGATCAGATAGCCGTTGACTGCGA
>Ga0315281_10005739_pt1 | contig 17739 bp, 15 predicted proteins | sample YL17G07_0_MG_FD_204540 | JGI IMG/M metagenome (GOLD analysis project Ga0315281, IMG submission 204540) | Sediment microbial communities from Yellowstone Lake, YNP, Wyoming, USA - YL17G07_0 | ecosystem: Environmental > Aquatic > Freshwater > Lake > Sediment | place: USA: Wyoming | collected...
AGTCACTACGGCTACCAGCTCCGAGATTGTGGTTGCTCAGGATAGTGACGACAGGGATGTATACCCATTAATGAAATTTGTCCGCACTAATCAGGGGACGTGCATCAGCCAGCACCCCATAGTCAGCAAGGGTGAACGGGTGGAGCTGGGACAGGTTCTAGCTGATAGCTCATCTACCGAATATGGAGAACTGGCTCTGGGGCAGAATGTAATCTGTGCCTTTATGAGCTGGGAAGGCTATAACTTTGAGGACGCTATTATCATCAGTAGCCGCCTGGTGGAGCAGGATAAGTTTACCTCAATTCATATTGAGAAGCATGAGATAGAAGCTAGGGATACCAAGTTAGGACCGGAAGAGATTACTAGGGATATACCCAACGTGAGTGAGGAAAGTCTGCGCGAGCTTGATGAAAATGGCATTATTCGGATTGGTGCTAAGGTGGGTCCGGACGATATATTAGTGGGCAAGATTACCCCCAAGGGGGAGACCGAGCTATCGGCTGAGGAGAAACTGCTTAGGGCTATCTTTGGCGAGAAAGCCCGAGAGGTGAAGGACACCTCCCTCCGAGTGCCTCACGGTGAGTGGGGCAAGGTGATTAATGTCAGGGTCTTCTCTCGTGATAAGGGTGATGACCTGCCTGCCGGGGTCAACCAATGGGTACAGGTCTGGATTGCCCAGAAGCGGAAGGTTTCGGTGGGTGATAAGCTAGCCGGGCGGCATGGCAATAAGGGGGTTATCTCCCTCATTGCGCCGGCTGAGGATATGCCCTTCCTTCCCGATGGCACACCAGTAGATATTATCCTCAACCCGATAGGTGTCCCATCGCGGATGAATCTGGGGCAGGTTCTGGAGACCCACCTCGGATGGGCTGCCCAGACTCTTGGGTTCAAGGTACTTACCCCGGTTTTTGATGGAGCCAGTGATGGCGAAATTGAGGATGCTCTGGCTAGAGCCTGGATTGCTCAAAGAGCTGGAGCACTTGACCTTGACCCGGTTAATGACCGCCCCAGCGTGAACCTGGAGCAGGCTAAGGCATGGCTTGAAGACCACGGCTACAATGGGGATAGGGTATTTGGTGATGACTACCCCGGGGAGGCGAGGGAGGTTTGCCTGCGCCTGTGGCTTGAAGACATGGGCATAGCCAGCCGAGACCTCGACCAACAGCAACTGAGGCAGGCAGTGGAGACAGTAAGAACCGAACGTAACCTTCACCCGCCGATTATGGGCAAGGTTATACTCCGTCATGGACGAACTGGTCAGCCCTTTGACCAGCCGGTAACAGTGGGGAGCATCTATATGATGAAGCTAATCCACCTGGTTGAGGATAAGGTTCATGCCCGTTCCACCGGACCATATTCCTTGATTACCCAGCAACCCTTGGGTGGTAAGGCTCAATTCGGCGGTCAGCGCTTTGGTGAGATGGAGGTATGGGCGCTGGAAGCCTATGGTGCTGCCCACATCCTTCAGGAAATCCTGACCATAAAGTCGGATGATGTTACTGGTCGAGCCAAAACCTATGAGGGTATAGTTAAAAATGAGGATATCCTCCAACCTGGAGTGCCGGAATCATTCAAGGTTCTGGTTAAGGAGCTAGAAAGCCTGGGGCTTGCCATTGAGGTGATTAATGAGGAGGAAAAGGCGACATTTGCCACCGAAGCTAAAGAAGCCCCAAAACTAGAGGCAGGGCTTGAAGCTGACGAGAATTTAACTAAGCAAGAGGTAAAAGAGGGAAATGTTTGAGGTTAACGATTTTGACGCTATTCGTATCTCACTGGCTTCACCAGAGCAGGTTAGGAGCTGGTCATATGGAGAGGTGACCAAGCCGGAGACTATCAACTACCGCACCCTGAAGCCAGAAAGGGATGGGCTTTTTTGCGAGAGAATCTTTGGTCCAACCAAGGACTTTGAATGCTATTGTGGTAAGTATAAGCGGATACGGTACAAGGGGATTATCTGCGATAAGTGCGGGGTTGAGGTCGCCAGGGCTAAGGTCCGGCGTGAGCGCATGGGGCACATTGAGCTGTCAAGCCCGGTGAGCCATATCTGGTTTGCCAAGGGGATACCCAGCCGAATAGGATTACTGCTTGACCTATCACCGCGGAGCCTGGAGCGTGTCCTCTACTTCTCTCACTATATTATTACCTCCATAGACGAGGAGGCGCGCCAGGAAACAATTAAGCAACTAAAGCAGAATAGCTTACAGCAAATAGATGAGCTCCAAAGCGCGCTGGAGGCTAAGATTGCCGAGAGGGAGCAGGCGGGGGCAACAGTAGATGAGATAGACCAGCTCCGGCACAGCTTCGGCGAGGAAAAGCTGGAGATTGAGGAGAAGTTTTCGGCGGCGGTGGAACAGCTAAAGGACGTGAGGAAGGGTGTCCTGCTCACCGAGAATCAATATCATGAGCTCAAACAAAGATATAGCCAGGTTTTTACCGCCGGGATGGGGGCTGAGGCTATTCTCCAGTTACTTAAGGACCTTAACCTGGATGAAATGCGTAATCGGCTGCTCCAGGAGACCCGCTCAACTTCGGGGCAACGCCGGAGGCGGGCGGCTAAGCAGCTACAGGTAGTGGAGGCGTTTCGCCGCAGCGGCAATAAGCCAGAGTGGATGATTTTAATTGTATTACCGGTGCTACCGCCTGACCTGCGGCCTATGGTTCAACTAGACGGTGGTAGATTTGCCACCAGCGACCTTAATGACCTGTATCGGCGAGTTATCAACCGCAATAACCGGCTGCGCCACCTGCTGGAAATAGGGGCACCAGGGATTATCATCCGCAACGAGAAAAGGATGCTCCAGGAGGCGGTTGATTCCCTTATTGATAACGGAAGGAGGGGACGAGCCGTTGCCATTGGCGGTAACCATAAACTAAAGTCCCTCTCCGATATGCTCCGGGGCAAGCAAGGGCGCTTTCGCCAGAATTTACTGGGCAAGCGGGTTGACTATAGTGGGCGCTCAGTCATTGTTGTTGGTCCCGAGCTTAAGCTTCACCAGTGTGGGTTACCAAGACGGATGGCAGTGGAGCTATTCAAGCCGTTCATTATGCGACGGCTGGTGGAGCAGGGGCTTGCCCACAATATTAAGAGTGCCCGCCGACTGGTGGAGAGAAATAAGCCAGAGGTATATGACATACTTGAGGCGGCGGTCAAGGAGCGGCCGGTATTGCTTAACCGGGCTCCCACCCTGCACCGGCTCAGCATTCAGGCGTTTGAACCAGTGCTCATTGATGGTAGTGCCATCCAGATTCACCCCCTGGTATGTTCTGCCTTTAATGCTGACTTTGACGGTGACCAGATGGCAGTTCACGTTCCCCTGTCTAAAGCTGCGGTTAGACAAGCCAGGGAAATCATGCTCAGCACCCGTAACATGCTATTGCCAAGCTCTGGGGAGCCAATAGTAACACCAACCCTGGACATGGTCCTTGGCTGCTATTACCTGACCATTGTTATTCCCGGGGCTAAGGGTGAAGGCTTAATCTTCGGCAGTTTTGACGAGGCAAAGCTCGCCTATGAACTGGGACGCATTGACCTCAGAGCTGAGATTGAGGTCAGAAAGCAGCAAGAAGACGGGCAGAGGATTAAAACTAGCGTCGGGCGCATCATCTTCAACGATGTTTTGCCCCCCGAGCTCGGCTTCTTCAATAAAGCCATTGATAAGTCAAGCTTAAAGCAAATGGTAGCTGATTGCCATAAGCTGCTGAGTAACGAGGAGACGGCTAAGGTAGTGGACAGCATCAAACAGCTGGGCTTCACCTACGCCACAAAGTCAGGGACTACCATTGCTATGGGGGATATTCAAGTTCCCGAGAGCAAGCCCAAGCTGCTGGAGGAGGCAGGGGAGAGGGTGGCTATCATTGAAAACCAGTATAACCGGGGCCTAATCACTGAGGACGAAAAGTATGATAGCACCATAGCAGTATGGATGGAAACTACTGACAAGATTACCGATATTATCTCCCAGACTCTTGACCGCTATGGTGGCATTTACATGATGGCAACATCAGGGGCAAAGGGTAATATCTCCCAGATAAGGCAGATGGCAGGTATGCGGGGGCTGATGACTGACCCCTCGGGCAAAATAATAGACTTCCCAATAAAGTCAGGGCTCCGTGAAGGGCTCAGTGTTCTGGAATACTTTATCTCTACCCATGGTGCCAGAAAGGGATTAGCCGATACTGCCCTGAGGACATCGGATTCGGGCTATCTCACCAGACGCCTCATTGATGTTGCCCAGGATGTTATCACCCGTGAGGATGACTGTGGCACTACTGAGGGTATGTGGATATCGGAGCCACAGGAAAAGGAACTACTGCCGCTATTTGCTGAGCGAATAATCGGGCGGCTGGCTGCCAGTAAAGTGGTCAAACCCAAAACTAGGAAAACCATTGTTGACCGAAATGAGGAGATTGACGAGCAAAAGGCAAGTGAAATTGTTGCCGCCGGGATAACCAAGGTTCATGTCCGGTCTCCCATTAGCTGCAGCTCCAGGCATGGTACTTGCCAGCGGTGCTATGGCCGAGACCTTGCCCGGGGGCACCTAGTTAACCTCAACACGGCAGTAGGGATAATTGCCGCCCAGAGCATTGGTGAGCCAGGTACCCAGCTAACCCTGCGTACCTTCCACACCGGCGGCGTGGTCGGGCTTGATATTACCAGTGGTCTACCCAGGGTGGAGGAACTATTTGAGGCAAGACCGCCTAAGGGTCAGGCGATTATCTCAGAAATAGACGGGAAGGCTGAGGTAGTTCAGGATGAGGAGGGGAAGGTGATAAGGGTCACCAGTTCTGAGGTATACCGTGACGAATATCAACTGCCGGCGGGCTGGCAGTTTGTGGTGAATAACGGGCAATGGGTAGATATAGGGGCGGTGTTAGCCTCCCCACCGCCTGAGGCTGAAGCCTCACCACAGCCAGTAGCTCTGGCCACCGAAGTTAAACCTATCCAAGCCCGTGTTGCCGGGGAGGTAATTATTGACGGTGAGCAGCTATTTATTAGCTACATGGAAGAGGAACAGCAGGAGTATGCGGCTCCGGCTAGCGCCCATATTCGGGTCCAGACCGGGGATTATATAAAGGCGGGACAGCAACTTACTGATGGCTCAATCAACCCACAGGACATCCTGCATATTTTAGGTAAGGAGGCAACCCAGCAATACCTAGTAGATGAGGTGCAAAAGGTATATCGCTCCCAGGGAGTGAATATAAACGATAAGCATATTGAGGTTATTGTCAGCCGGATGCTGTCTAAGGTTCGCATTGACTCCTCAGGTGATACCGACCTAGTGCCCGGAGAGCTCATAGACATATTCCGCTACGAGGATATTAACGCCAAGGTACTGGCTGAAGGGGGTGAGCCAGCTACTGCCCATGCTGTACTAATGGGTATAACCAGAGCCTCGCTGAACACCGAGAGCTGGCTGGCAGCAGCATCATTCCAGGAGACCACCAGAGTGCTCACCGAGGCTGCGATCAAAGGCGAGATTGACCGGCTGGTCGGGCTTAAGGAAAATGTAATTATCGGTAAGTTGATTCCAGCTTGCTACCCGGTTGCTGAGGAAGTGCCAAGTCTGGCAGCGGGGGAGACGGTCGTCGAGGAGACACAAGGTCAGGCAGCAGAGGAAGCGCCAACTCTGGCGGCAGGGGAGATGTCAAGCCTGAGCACCGAGGAAGCAGTGGGCAGGGAGAATCCAGAGGAGGAGTCAAGTTTGCCCGCTGAGGAAAATAAGGAGGAGCCTGTTAGCTAAGGTCCTCGCCGCCGAGCGATAGCTTGAGTGAAAGGGTCGCCCCAATCGGGGCGGCCCTTTATTTTTGGCCAAGCTCGTATTGAGATGTGGTATAATAAAATGACTTAGCGAGGAGGTTGAAATAGAGCGCATTATATCAGGTAAACCCGGGGCTGAGGATGTAACCCTTGATACCAGCCTCCGCCCCCGGCGTTTTGATGACTTCATCGGGCAGGATAAGATTAAGGATAACCTCAAGATAGCTATCACTGCGGCTAAAGGCAGGGATGAGGCGCTGGACCATATCCTGCTTTACGGTCCACCCGGGCTGGGAAAAACGACCCTGGCTTATATCATTGCCGCTGAGATGGGGGTAAACATTAGGGTTACCTCAGGTCCGGCGGTAGAACGCACCGGAGACCTGGCAGCTATCCTGACTAACCTCCGCAACCATGACGTTTTGTTTATTGATGAAATCCACCGCTTAAGTCGGGTGGTAGAAGAGGTACTATATCTGGCGATGGAAGACTTTGCCCTTGACATCATTATCGGCAAGGGTCCCGGTGCCAGAAGCCTGCGACTAAACCTGCCGGCGTTTACCCTGATTGGCGCCACCACCCGCTTTGGCTTGCTCAGCCCGCCCCTCAGAGACCGATTTGGTGCTATCTACCGCCTTGATTTCTATGACCAGGCATCTATAGGGAAAATCCTCCACCGCTCAGCCCGAATCCTCAAGGTAAAGGCGGAAGCTGAGGGGCTAGTGGAGATAGCCCGCCGGGCTAGAGGCACACCGAGGGTGGCTAACCGACTGCTCAAGCGAGTCAGGGACTACGCTCAGGTGATGGCGGACGGTGTTGCCACCCAAGCGATAGCAGTTGAGGCACTATCCAAGCTTGAAGTAGACCACATCGGTCTGGATGAGATAGACCATAAGGTGCTCCACACCATCATTGACAAGTTTAATGGGGGACCGGTGGGGCTGGATACCATCGCTGCCTCTATCAGCGAGGAGGCAGATACTATTATGGATGTCTATGAGCCCTATCTTTTGCAACTTGGCTTCCTTGAGCGGACCCCCCGTGGGCGATTAGCTACCCAGCTAGCCTATCAGCACCTCGGTCTGCCCTATAAAGAGCCTCCTCAACCAACGCTGTTGTAGAAATAATTTATCTACCTTACCCCCTTAATCCCCCTCTCCTTCAAAGGAGAGGGGGGAAGAGATTTTAGAGAGGGGCGAAGCCCCTCTCTTTCTCATACCCCCTTCCCTTAACCAATGGTAAGGGAAGGGGGTCAGGGGGATAGGTTTCAAGTGATAAAGTTAAGATACACATATGAAGTCAGTTCTAGTTCATAGCTGCTGTGCCCACTGCACCGCCTACACTGTTAACTACTGGCGGCAGCAAGGGTATAAAGTCAGTGCCCTTTGGTATAACCCCAATATCCACCCCTATACTGAGCACCAGCACCGCCTTGGGGCAATGCAGTCTCTGGCTCAAGAAATGAAACTGCCGTTGGTGACAATTGAGGGCTATGGCATCGTTGATTACTTCCGCCAGGTAGTGGGGCATGAATCTGAGCGCTGCCAGTATTGCTTCAGGCTTCGCCTGTCAAAGACGGCGGAAACTGCTCAGCAGACGGGCTTTGACGCCTTCACCACCACCCTGCTCATCAGCCCCCACCAGAAGCATGACCTTGTCCGGGAAATTGGTAATGAGGTAGCAAAAGAAAAGGGCATAAAATTCCTCTATGCTGACCTGAGGAGGCGCTACTCAGATAGCCGCAGTATGACCAAGCCGCTAGCTCTCTACCGCCAGCAATACTGTGGCTGCGTCTACAGTGAGTGGGAACGCTACGCCGGCGAGGGGAATATGTTACAATAATTATGAAGGTAAAACCTTTCCCGGGTGAGAACTTGGCTTGTTATGTGCGGTTGATGCATAAAGGGGATATCCCCCAGGTCGCTGAGATTGACCATGAAGCCTTCCCCACTTTGTGGCCACCGGCTAACTATCGGCGCGAGCTAGAAAACCGGTTAGCCCGTTACATCGTAGCCTGCGATGACGCAGTTGAAGAGCCTGAGAGGAGAGCCACCCCACCAAAGGGCTCCTCTGGGCTTGTATCTCGGCTGAGGCATCTGTTTAATCATGACTATTTCTTTGGCAATGAACTTCCCTCAACCGGGAGGGAGCATGTTTTCGGTTTCGCTGGCTTCTGGATTATGGCTGGGGAAGCCCACATAACTAACATAGCGGTAAGGGAGAGGCATCGCCACCAAGGGATAGGGGAGTTGCTGCTGATATCCCTCATCGACCTAGCTACAAAGCTAGACGCTAGTCTCATTACCCTGGAGGTACGCGCCTCCAACACTGCTGCCCAGAGTCTCTATTCCAAGTACGGCTTCACCAAGGTTGGGGTACGCCGTGGCTACTACACCGATAACCGGGAGGATGGGGTATTGATGTCCCTAGAGGATATTACCTCAGCCCCGGTTCAAGCAAACCTTCAGCGGTTAAAACAGGCTCACTTTGAAAAATGGGGAATAGTGCCTACTGTGCTGACTACCACTAGAACCTCCCCAGCTCAGCCAAACAATCAATAATCCTGGGTATAGTGTATGCAGCTATAGCTCGACTTGAGCCACCACATAGGATAGTAACCAATCTGCCATGACAAACCTCATCCGCCACCCCCTTGATGAGTCTTGCCAGCTTGAGGTGGCAATCCCGGGTCAGACCCTTGTCTCCATACTCCCCTCTGGTGGCATCATAGCCAAATTCCCAGAAAATATACTCTGGCTTAAACGCTATCGCCCTGGGGATAAATTCCAGTTTCATCTTGGCAAGATACTCCTCATCCGAGGTGTGATATGGAATCATGACATCCACATTATTATGTTCATCAATGTAATCCTGATAGCAAAAGCACAGATGAAGCACATTATCATCGTCAGAAAATATATCCCTGGTGCCGTTGGCGTGATGGCTATCGGTATCCACGATAGCGAACCGTCTCACCCCCCGCTCCCTGAGAGCGGCTATAGCTAAAGCAGCACCATTGAAATAACACATCCCACCATAGAAGTTCCTGCCGGCATGATGGTCACCAAAGCTGGTAAAGACAAAGGCGTTATCAATTTTCCCGTGATAGATCTCCCTAGCTGCCTGCACTGTGCCCCCGGCTGAGTATAACGCCGATTCGTAGTCACTGGTCAGCCTTACCATTTGCACCATACTTGGGGAGTGTACCTTGAGCAGCAATTTCTCAGACGCCGGTTCCAAATAGTAAAGTCCATCACCAGAGTCATAAACGGCGTCATAATATGATACATTTTCCTTATCCAGGATACCGTCCAATGCCTGGGGAAAATCCCTCAGCCTCTCCCCAAGGAAATAGGCAAAGAAGATTCCTGTTCTTTTCATTAACGCCCTTGGTGATAATAAACTGGTTTAAAAATTGGGTCAAGCATTAAACCTGAAGCCTATTGACAAAAGACAAAAAATGCTGATAATACGATGCATATAAAAGGGTACTCCATAATTTGAAGATGAAGGCAATTCTATGACTAGCTTAGAGCGAGGGAAACCTAGGGTAAGAATCCGCCCCATGGAACATGAGGATATTGACAGTGTTTTAGCCATTGACAGGAAAATTACCGGGGTGCGAAGGGCGGTTACCTATACCGATTTAATTACTGGAGACCTGGGAGGAGTGCTTGCCCTCAGTGTTGTCGCTGAGGTTAACGGTCAGGTGGCAGGCTTTATTCTGGCGCGGCGGGCGTATGTTGGGGAACCGGTTACTGAAGCGGGATTGATTCAAATTTTGGGTGTTGACCCCGACTACTGGCGCCAGGGTATTGCCACCAAATTGGTCAATGCATTGCTAGATACCTGCCGCTCCAAGAAGCTCAGTGCAGTGCGGATAATAATTGACGAACGTGATAGCCAGCTACAGGGCTTGTTTGAGCATTTGGGCTTCCGCCGGGGCGAGCTTATAGACTACACCAAGACCTTGTAATTGGAGGTGTTTATAATGAGCACAATGGAAGGTGCAGTAAATTTCCGGCGCATGACCCGCAGCGATATTGATGCCGTTCTAGATATTGACCGGAAAATCGGCGGGGGGCGGGGTCTTATCACCTATAGGGATATGGTCGCCGCTGACCCGGGAGGAGCCCTTGACCTGAGTTTTGTCTCTGAGGTTGATGGTAAGGTAGCTGGCTTTATTCTGGCTCGGCTGACGTACGTGGGCGTGCCATTTATTGAAATAGCCATCATTCAGGCTATAGTTGCTGACCCTGACTATCAGCGGCGCGGTATTGCCAGCCGATTAGTTAATGTGCTACTGGAGCACTGTCACGCTGAAGGGATTAGCACCATACGCGCTGTCGCTGACGAGCGCAATGCTGACCTCAAGCGCTTCTTCCAGCGCCTGGGCTTCCGCCGCAGTGAGCTTGTTAACTACGTCAGAACCTTTGAAGGTTAAGCCCCTTATAAAAGCTTCAGAAACCTATCCCCCTGCCCCCTTCCCTTAGTAAGGGAAGGGGGGTATAAGTAAGAGAGGGGCGAAGCCCCTCTCTAAAATTTCCTCCTGTCCTTTGATGAGAGCTTACTCAGTTGGGAGTGTCTAAGAGGGACGTCAGCCCCTCTTTCTTCTCCTCCCCCTCTCCTTCCCAAGGAGAGGGGGATTAAGGGGGTGAGGTTCACCGATAACCAGAGAGCCTTTAGTTTCTCAAGGGGGCAAATTGGGCAAATCCCTAATCACCCCTTCTTCACCAGCAGGCATATATTCCTGGAAAAGAACTTGAGCGGGAAGCGGTAGGTGCTTTCAGGGAAGGATTTTAATACCTTGAAGCCAGCCCTCTTTACCAGCCTCTCCAGTTCAGGGTAGGAGAAAAGGTAGTAGTAGCGATAAAGTGTCTTACCCCTCTTCCGCCACGGGACTTTTACCTCCTTACTCTTAAACCAGAACCTTGGTTGCCCCCGATTCCATACCGTGATAAAGGCTTCACCACCTGGCTTTAATACCCGCCTCAGCTCATTTAGTGCTGCTTGCTGCTCTTCCCCCCCCTTAAGATGGTGGTAGGTAGCTACCGAGATTGCCCAGTCAAAGGTTTCATCGGCGTAAGGAAGGTGGCAGACATCAGCCAGCGTCAGATTGACAGCAAAGCCAAATTTTCGGGGGTATTTTGTGGCGAACTTCAGCATCTCGCTGGAGAAGTCCACCCCATATAGGTCAAAGCCTTGCCTGAAGGGCAAAAAGTCAGGTCCATGGGCACAGCCAATGTTTAGTAGCCTCCCCTTCTGCCATCGTTGTGCCAGCGCCTCAAGCTCGGTGCGGAATATAGACCAGTGCCTGAAGTTATACCAGCTTGATGCTATTTGGTCGAATACATCTTTATTCACCTCACCCCCTTTGTCCCCCTCTCCTTGACAAGGAGAGGGGGAAGGGTTTTTTAGAAGAGGGGCTCCGCCCCTCTTAGACACCCCATTTTCAAGGTAGACTATCTCTGGGGGGCTTCGCCTCTCTTTGCCTCTTTTTTTATCCCTCTCCATAATAGGGAAGAGGTTTTAGAGAGGGGGTAAAGCCCCCTCTCTTTACTTTCACTCCCCCTTCCCTTTGTAAGGGAAGGGGGTCAGGGGGATGGGTTATATTATTTGTTGCCATAAGCTGAAATCTGCTAGACTGTTTATGGCATAATATGAAGAAATTTGCAAGGACTATATCTGGGGTTACCCCAGTGGCGGTAATGACCCTGCCACTCAAGTGCCCGGGGCAATGCGTATATTGCCCCTCCTACTCAGCTATTCCCCGAAGCTATACCCCGGGGTCGCCAGCAGTGCTGCGAGCCATAAATTGCGACTTTGATGCCAAAAAGCAGGTCCAGTTACGGCTAAAGGCTCTGGCAGAAATGGGGCACCCTACAGATAAGGTTGAGCTAATAGTAATGGGTGGCACCTTCCTGGCTTACCCTGAGGATTATCAATATCAGTTTATCAAGGATTGCTTTGATGCCCTGAACGGTGAGGAATCAGCCGACCTGGAAGAGGCAAAGCAAATTAACCAAACCGCCAAGCACCGCTGCACCGGGCTCTGCATCGAGACTAGACCGGATTGGTGTCGGCAGGAGGAGATTATTCGGATGCTTGAGTTTGGCACCACCAGGGTGGAGCTTGGCGTTCAGACCTTAGATGATGGAATCTATAGACTAATAAGAAGGGGGCATAGGGTTGAAGATGTAGTCAAGGCTACTGCTTTGCTCCGGGAGAATGGCTTTAAGGTGCACTACCACTGGATGCCAGGGCTGCCCGGCTCAACCCCGGAAAAGGATTTGGAGCTATCCAAGCTGCTATTTAGTGATTCCCGGTTTAGACCAGATGGCTTGAAGCTATATCCGACAATGGTAGTTCAGGGTACTGAGCTGGAGAGATGGTATCAGGAAAACCGCTACCAGCCCTACGACACCAAAACCTTGATTAACCTGATGGTCAATATTAAGTCTATTGTGCCCAAGTATGTCAGGATATCGCGGGTGCTGCGCGATATCCCACCCAGGTTTATCACTGCTGGTTGTAAGGACTCGCTACGAGGGGTGATTAAACAGCGAATGAAGCAGAGAGGGGTTGAATGCAAGTGCATCCGGTGCCGGGAGTATGGTCACCGGGCACGGGATGGCTGGGAAATAGGTGAGCCCCAAATGGTGAGGATGGATTATGAAGCATCGGGGGGCAGGGAAATCTTTCTATCCTTTGAGGACGAGGCGGAAACCCTGTTTGGACTGTTGCGGATGAGGATTCAATCCAGGCCAGTAGAAAATTCAGCCCTGATACGAGAATTGCATGTCTACGGGCCTGAGGTTCCCCTGAGCCAGCAGAAGGAAGAAGCGGCTCAACATAAGGGTCTGGGTAAAGCCTTGCTCCATGAGGCAGAGCGAATTGCTCGGGAGGAATTTCAGGCACAGAGGATGATAATATTGAGTGGCGTTGGGGCTAGAGAATACTACCACACTGGATTTGGCTACCGCCTACATGGAGACTATATGGTTAAGAACCTTTAGCTCAATGGGTCTTCAGGAAGTCTATAGCCCATTGGATGGCATCCTCGTCTGCTTTAAGCTCATAGTCCGGGGCTAATCCTTTGCCCTCGATGAGACGACCACTAGGGGTGAGCCAGCGAGCCGTGGTGATATATAACCCTGAGCCGTCTTTAAGCTGGCGCAGGATATTGACACTGCCCTTGCCATAGGTTCTGGCGCCAGCAATAGTGGCACGACCGTAGTCTTGCAGGGCTCCAACCAGCACCTCACTGCCGCTAGCACTATTACCATCAACCAGAACAACCAAAGGTAGGTCGGTGGTTATTTGGCTGGGCTTGACTGAGGAGGTAGTATGCTTTCCTTGATTATCCACCACATCCACCACCACCCCTTCCTTCAAGAAAAAGCTAGCGACATCAATCACTGTATCTAGCAAGCCACCGCCATTGCTGCGCAGGTCAAGGATGACGCCATTAGCCTGCTGGGTTATGCTCTTCAGCACCGGGGCTAGCTCTTCAGCGGTGCGCTCAGAAAAATAGGTAATCTCAATATAAGCGATATCCTCCTTCATCTCAAAGCTGACGCTGGGCACCTCAATCTCAGCCCTAACTATCTCAATCGCCTCTGGCTCGGTCTCTCCCTGGTGAAGGATACGGAGGGTAACCGGCGTCCCTTTAGGACCTTGGATGTTGAGCACAGCCTCAACCAGGCTTATCCCTGAGGTAGACCTGCCATCAATTTCCAGGATTACATCGCCTGCCCTGATACCGGCTTTTTCTGCCGGTGAATCAGCAATGGGGGCAATAATTACTATCTGACTATCCTTAACTGCTACATAGGCGCCAATGCCCTCAAATTTCCCCTCCAGGTTCCTCAAGCTCAGCTGGTAGGCTGTGGTATCAAGGTAGGAGGTGTAAGGGTCATCCAGCGCCTCAACCATACCCTTGATCGCCCCCTGAGTCAATTTGCTTGTGTCAAGCTTGTCCTTGTCCACATAATCCTGAAAGATTATGTTCCACGCCTGCTCCACAATATCCAGGCCATGCCCCGGGGAGGTTCTTACGCCTAGAGCACAGCCAGCCCCGAAGGATAATGCAATAGTAGCCGCCAATAATAGGGTTACCGCCATAATCTTTATTGTTTTTGCCATCGGACTTACTCTCCCTTAAAGCGCTTTAAATAGGTAAACGGGCTATCTATCAAAGGGGGGTGGTAGAAGAGTGTAGCAATCTTACCTAGTTACGGCATCTACCATCCTGATAGTATCTTCAATAGTGGTGAGACTGAAGGACAGCCCCAGTTTTCTTAAATCGGCATAGCTCAGCCCCCTGAATAGTCGGCGCCCAGCCACCCAGCACATCTCATCGTAAAGGGCTGGCCACGCCTTCCCCTGACGCTGAATGCAGAAGAGGATAAAATCGTGAACTACCGGATTGACTGTTTCCATTCTGGCTTTGTTGAGAAGTTGAATCCCAACTATGCACTATATGCCTAAACTGACTGAATGACAAGCCTGCTAGCAGGTGTTGGCATTATATTTTTAGCCATTATTATGCTTGGTTACAGGATTTTACTCCCCTTCTCTCAACCTCAAAGCTGAAAGGAAGTTAGTACTAAAAAGGTCAAGTAAACCTGTAAGCCGAGTTCTGTATCCTTCACAAGTGAAGGACGGTGACCATCTATCTAGCCCTTCCGTTACCGGAAGGGTCAAGCGACCAACCCGGGGACAGGCCGGGCGTCCCTTTGTCCCTCTATTTGGTCTTGCTCCGGATGGGGTTTACCCAGCCATCTGGTCACCCAGACGCTGGTGAGCTCTTACCTCACCATTTCACCCTTACCCTTCGGCTGAAGGGCGGTATGTTTCTGTGGCACTTTCCGTAGGGTCGCCCCTCCTGGGCGTTATCCAGCACCCTGCCCGGTGGAGCTCGGACTTTCCTCTCCTTCAAAGAAGGAGCGGTCACCCGGTTTACTTGACCTAATTACAGTGTAGTATAGTGGTGGCGGTTAGTCAACAAAGTGTACTCGTTCAATACCTTAATGATACCTCAACTTTCTGCACCTTACCCCCTTTATCCCCCTCTCCTAGAAGGAGAGGGGGAGGAATAGAAAAGAGGGGGGTAAAGCCCCCCTCTTAAAACTACTTCCCCCTTCCCTACAGGGGAAGGGGGTCAGGGGGATGGGGTCAATTTCTAGTCCTCAGGCTAGGAACAGGATACGCCCGCAGCTACTACATTTTACCAAGTCGCCACTTCTTGCCCGCTGTAGCTCGGTGGTGGGCAGCGATATGCGACAGCCCCGGCATATCCCCTGTTCCACCCTAGCTACCGCTGTCCCCTTTTCTTTTCTGAGTCCCTGATAGAGCTCAATTGCCTGGGGAGAAATCTCTTCTAAAAGAAGCTGACGCTTGTGCCTGAGGTCGGAGAGTGTGGCTTTAAGCCGCTCAAGGGTATCAGATAGCTCCTGCTGCTGGCGGTGCCACTCCGCTTTCACCGCTTCCAGCTGCTTACTTATCCTAGCTACGCTGGTCTCAGATAGCTCAACCTGGTCCATTATCTCCAGCGCTTTCTCCTCCATCTGGTCACGCTTGGCTTTCAGCACCTCAACCTCATGCTGGAGGTTGGTCAGCTCCTTGGGATTCTTTATCCTGCCACTGAATAGCGTCTCTTCAGCAGTAGTGAGCTTGGTTGAGATGTCTTCTATCTCCCATTCTGCGGAGTGCTGTTTTCGCCTTAATTCCTCAAGGCGCTGCTGCTCCAACTGGAGTTGGCTCTGGACTCTCGTCACAGCCTCACTCTCCCCTATTTGGCTCGTGACCTGGCTCAGCGCCCGCTCCTGGGACTCAATCTCTGAGTCAACCTCCTGAAGCTGATAAAGTTGCTTGGCAACACTCATTTTCGTCCAGCCCATTTTACAATGGCCATACTGTAATATCAATTGCGACAAATGCCTGTAGTCATATTAGAACACATGTGCTACTATAGATACATGAAAGGGGGAGGCTATGAGGCTACTGAAGCTAGCTGTGGAGATTCAGCGATGGGACCTTGCCGCCCATACCATTGTCTTAGCTACCGCCAGACTACTTAAGAATGGAGATAGACCGTATGTCAGCAAAGGGAAAAAGAGGCGCCCCAGAGGGCAAATCGAGTGCTCGTAAGCCTAGTTTTTACGCCAGGGTTCTTGACGAGGCAGAGCGGCTTGATTTTGAGCTAGCCTCTGGCGTTGAGGGGATTGATGATGAGATTGCCCTGCTCAGGGTTAAGATAAAGTCTCTCCTTGAGAATGAGCCGGAGAATATCAGGCTTATTATGCAGGTAACTAATGCCCTGGAGAGACTGATCCGGACTAGATATAGCATCAGCAAAGAGCAGAGGAAGGGATTGAAGGAGGCAATAGGTAATGTCATCAGGGACATCGCTCTCCCGCTTGGAATCGGGGTCGGAGTTACCCTTAAAAAATAGTCAGTTATTAACCTATCCCCCTCATGCTAAGAATACATCTCCCTATCACGGAGAGGGGGATAAAGGGGGTGAGGTTGATAAATAATGGCGTATGAATAGACTTAGACCATATCAGCGAGAAGTGGCACTGGCGATACTTGGTAGCGTTTTTGGCAAGAAGGGGCTTACCTTCTCGGTGGAAATGGCTCGTCAGGGGGGTAAGAATGAACTATCGGCTCAGCTTGAGCTTTTGCTTTTAACCCTTTATATGCCGGAGCCGAAGAACCTGGTGAAGTGCTCGCCCACCTTCAAGCCGCAGACGGTCATCTCTATGATGCGGCTGAAGGATAGACTAAACGATGCTGGCTTTAGTGGCATCTGGGTGGCTGAGCTTGGTTATATCATCAGACTGGGGAATGCCAGGGCGATATTTCTATCGGCTGATGAGTCGGCTAATGTGGTGGGTAATACCGCCCATATCCTGCTGGAAATAGATGAGTCCCAGGATGTGAGCAAGGAGAAATATACCAAAGAGTTCAAGCCGATGGGGGCAGCGACCAATGTTACTACTGTCCACTATGGCACCACCTGGGATGACTGCACCCTGCTTGAGGAGGTAAAGCAGACTAACCTTGAACTGGAGAGGAAGGACGCCATCAGACGCCACTTCCGATATGACTGGGAGGAGATAGCCAAGTATAACCCCGATTACCGAGCCTATGTTGAGGCAGAAAGGGAGCGTTTGGGTGAGAGCCACCCTTTGTTTCTGACCCAATATCGGCTTCTGCCCATCCATGGCGGCGGGGGATTCTTAAGCCGCCAGCAATTGGCTCAGCTCCAGGGAGAGCATGAAAGAAGGCACCATCCTGACCCGGGCAAGGTCTATGTTGCCGGTATTGACCTGGCGGGGGAGGCTGAGGTGGAGGAGGGAGGATATTTAATCAGACCAAAGCCACGCCAGGATTCCACAGTGGTTACCATCGGCGAACTGGACTTCCCCACCCCTGATGATATCCAGAAGCAGCCAAGAATATGCGTTGTTGAGCATTACTGTTGGAAGGGGAAGAAGCACGCCGAGCTCTATCCCCAGCTGGTTGATATCCTCAAGAATGTGTGGCGTTGCCGCAAGATAGTGGTTGATGCTACCGGGATTGGTCAGCCGGTGAGCTCATTTTTAAGGCAAGCCCTTGGCTCAAGGGTTTCTCCCTTTACCTTCACCCAGCAGTCAAAATCAGCTTTAGGCTTTAACCTGTTAGCGGCTATTAACTCGGGCAGGCTGAAGGTTTATAAGGGCGACGGCTCAGCCGAGGAGCAGGAATTCTGGTTTGAGATGGAGAGGGCGAAGAGCCAGTTCAGAGCATCGCAGACGATGAACTTCTATGTTGACCCTTCTGAGGGGCACGACGATTTCCTGATGAGCCTGGCGCTTCTGGTTGAGGCAGGTAGCCAGTATGAGCCGAGGGGGGCGAGGGGGGTGTGAGGGGCTCACTTAGTTAGTTCTATTATGTGATTTGCTATCTCAAGAGCATTCGTCGCTTCTGCT
>Ga0315281_10005740_pt1 | contig 17737 bp, 19 predicted proteins | sample YL17G07_0_MG_FD_204540 | JGI IMG/M metagenome (GOLD analysis project Ga0315281, IMG submission 204540) | Sediment microbial communities from Yellowstone Lake, YNP, Wyoming, USA - YL17G07_0 | ecosystem: Environmental > Aquatic > Freshwater > Lake > Sediment | place: USA: Wyoming | collected...
ATCACCCAGCGTAATGCGCATCCCACACCCTTTGTGTGGACCAAAACAGCACAGGAGATCTTGGTGAAGGTGAACCGGGCTAGGATCGCCCTGGATAAGACAAGAACAGCATGAATCACTACACTAGCGGATCACCGCGTGACAAGCGCGAGGAGCGGGATTTGCGTGACGTGTGAGCCCCGTCCCTACCTGTCGCGCTTTTCCCGCTAGTCTCGCCCGTCTCGCTTGAGTCAGGCCTCGGCGATTCCCGCAGAAGTGCTCATGAATAATGCGGACTAAGGACGCCAGAACGCCTCCCAATCCTCTTGTCGAATTTGCAGCACTCGAAGGACATCTACCGGAAGACCAGTGGACAGCTGAGCTTGGGCCTCGTACCCCACTATTTGTTTGTGTAAAATGAACGCCATGGCTTTTAAATGCTGAAGGCTCAGCCGGATCGTGGCAACACGTTCAATCGGTGGCGGAGAACCTGGCGCCACCGGATTTGCTCCAGAGACTTGAAAATTCAGTGTGCATCCAAGTGGCCCAAGGTTGAGTTGAAATTGGTCGGCATAGACATCAGGGACTTCAGCCATACGTCCTCCTTGGAATTGAATTGATCTCGCAGGATGCGGAAATATCGTTCTATCTCGTCCATCAGGTCTGTTCGGTCTGTCTCGTGTGTTTGGTTGAAGGAAGTTAACCAGGCGAACCAGAGAGACCGACCTGTTTCAGTCGTGCAGACCCACCGAAGTTCCCGCGTGACACAATAGTTTTTCCACAGCCTGTGACGGAGCGATATTAGCCCCTGGTCTAGGATTTGGTCAATGGAGTTGGACTGTATCAGTATTTGTCTCTGATCGGTAACTTGGGTACACTGGGCTCGCTCCTCAACGGTGGGACGGCCAATGGCAAGGAGGATGATTTCGTGAAACGGACAAGGGGACGGCTGGGCGTCGGTATCGTGCTCATGGCAAGTCTGCTGATGGGAGCGGGCTGCGGGGGCACCGGGAAAACGTTCTATCTGGATCTTCAGCAGAAACAAGCGGCGGCGCAATTTATGGAGCCGGAACCAGTCAGGATCGTGATCGAATCCTTTGAGGATCGGCGACTAGAGTGGAGTCGGCTCGGCCTGCGGACCCATTTGTGGGGCGGGGTGACCTACTTCAATGTGGCGGGCGAGCGGCTAGGAGACGTGATTGCCCAGGCCCTCGCAGATCGTCTGAAAACGCGCGGATGGAAGGATCGGGCCTGGACGGTGCGGGTGGCTTCCAGTGGGGCAATGACGAATCTGAACGATGCCGACATCGTCATCAGTGGGCAGTTGCTCGATTTTTCAGTGAACGCCAAGAGCCGACTCTTCTCGACGGTGGTGACGACGAGCAGCAAGTTGGTGATCACCGCGAAGAACATCGTCGACCAGAGCTCGACGACCAGGAGTATCGAGGGAGCACAACGTGAAACCGTGTTCTGGTTTAACGAAGACGATGTACAACAGTTACTGGCGGCGACCCTGAAGGACGATATTGATCGGTACCTCGCCGATACGACGATCGAGCACAAGACGTTGAGACCGATACGTTGATAGGCCGGGGGAAGAGGTGACCCACCGTGCGTGAACGTCGTTGGGAAACGACGACCCCGCTGACTTTCAGTCAGGTGCTCGTCGTGGGCGAACGGCTGGCTGCGTTGGGGCTGAAGCCGGCGGTGCCTGCAAAGGATGTCATTTGCTACGTCGAAGAATGGACGGTCGACTCTCCTGAGGATTTTGACCAACTGGACGCGTGGTCTACGGAAGATGTGACTCTGATTCATGTTCGAGAGGGCTGGCGGGGCGACTTCTATCTCCTCGCCGGGGCCTACCACACTGTATACCAGCGCTATCAGGATGTGGGCACCTACTGCTCGATCAGCCATCCTTGGCGCATTCGTGATCCGTTACGGCTGCACGATCCCCGCAGCATGCTCTGGCTTGGATTCCGCCATGCCCATTCGTTTATCCGTGTACGCCTCCAAACGAAAGAGGTCATCAGTCCCGGCGAGACACGGGGCGATGCAGAGCGGGCGCAGTGGCTGGAGGAACGGCGCACAGCGTTTCTCGAAGCCATTACGTTGTTGGAGCTTCCGATCGAGACATTGGTTGAGAAACAGCAGCTGATGTTGCGTCCTATCGATCCCTCTGTGCCATTTTTCTGCTCCTGGCCCGATGCCTTCGGGCCCTGTCAGTTCGAATTCAACACAGCAGACGCCTACGAATTTCTAGTGCCGGCCAGTAAATTAGCTGCGACCTCTACGCCTGGGCCGACCAGCGTCCGGGCGTACCTGACGGGTTTTTCAGAGGACGCGCTCGGTCACTTTCAAGGGATTGAACCCACTGCTCGCTCCGTCTATCGCTGTTCGGTACATTGTCCGCTTGATGACTTGCCGGAGATTCGATCTGTGATCGAACCCGACGGCCGCCTCTACAGTACCCTCTGTGAGTTTCAAACACAGGAACTGCTTCCGGATGGGGGGGATGCCTCCGCCATAATCGGGATCGTCGGCAACGAGACGGGATTTCACATTGAAGCCCGTCTGAACCGCGCCCCACTGAGCGAAGATCTGATGGCCCCCTGGTTGGAGCGGGTGATCGGGCATCCCGTGGTGTATGCGCCTCTCCCTCCTTTCGTCTAGCGGACAGCTGAAAACAATCCCCAACCGTGTTCTCGGATCGAAATAATCCTCAACGTACCCCAGAGGGTACGCCTCCGGTTATTTCTCTCCTGCGGCCTTGTTGGATGATCGTTTTGAGCTATCCGCGTTCTTCCATGTATTGTATTGCCCGGCGCGCCGAGACGCGCCTTTTCCCATCCGTCGGTCTCTCCTCCAAAGCATCCTCAACGTAGCCCGTCTGGCTAGAACTTCGCTTAGCCGTTCGGCGCGGGTGTGTGAGAAACCTACGTCCCGGTGCTTTCATCGGCCGCGGCCTTGTTGACGACCTTTTCGAGCATCCTGCCGGGCTTTCCTCCTGGTCCACCACTCGTGGGGGCATCAGAGTTTCACGGAGCAAACAAATTTTTCCGCAGCCTGTTAAGAAATCCTCAACGTACACCACTCGAAGGACCAGCTATCTTAGCAGACTCAGGGCGGGTGAGAAGGGCGATCGTTTTGAGCCGTCCGCTTTCTTTCGTTCATTTGACAATCCTAAGAATATCCTGAAGTTTAGGGCGCATGCTTTCATCCTCTACAATCAGGAACGTTTTGGCAAAGCCCTTCATGCCTCCGGTATTCTTTTTTTCCGGTGTGGCCTATGACACGCTGACACTCACTCGAATCGATCGACTGCAAGACAACCTCTTGCTGTTGATCTATCTGCTCCTTTTGGGCGTGCTTATCGTGCTGACTGGGCAGTTGGGGATCGAGCCGGCGCCCGAGCGGGAGCAGTTAGCCGCGCTCTCACCCTTCGTGCGTTGGGTGCTGCGCGTGAGACCCTACTATCCGATGGCTGTGCAGTTTCTCTTGGGCGGGCTGTTCAGCGCCTATGCGATTTTCTATTCCCGTAGCGCCACTCTTACCAGCACGGCAATCTTTTTCGCCCTGTTGGTTGTCCTGCTGGTCGGCAATGAATTTCTCCGCGATCGGCTCTCCAGCCTGCGCCTCCTCGTGAGCCTCTACGCGCTGGTGTGCTTCGCCTTTTTCACGTTCTTTCTGCCTGTCATGACCGGGTACATGAATGCGGCGATCTTCCTGGTCGGAGCCCTCCTGAGCGCAGTCGTGACATTTCGTGTAGTCCAATTGGTCTATCGCAACAATCCGGATCGTTCGAAGCGCGAGGCGATCGGGGTCACAGCCCCTGCCTTCACGCTCATCGGTCTGCTTGTCGGATTTTATTTCCTGAACTGGATTCCTCCTGTGCCGCTCTCGATGAAGTTTGGCGGCATGTATCGTGAAGTGCAGAAACAGGACGACCGGTTTATGCTCAGCTTCGATCGCGAATGGTATCAGATCTGGAAGCGCTCGCAGAGTCCGTTTCCGGCTGATGAACCCATCTATTGCTTCACCGCCGTTTTCGCTCCGGTGGCGCTGAATACCACCGTCTACCATCATTGGTACTTCCGAACGAACAGCGACAGGCCCTTCATTCATGCCGACAAAATTCCGATCAAGATTACCGGCGGACGGGAAGGCGGCTACCGCGCCTATACGTTCAAGCAACGGCTTGATCCTGGCGACTGGCGTGTGGATGTGGAAACCGAAGACGGGCGAGTGGTCGGGCAAGTGTCCGTGGTGGTGGCTGAACGGGAAGAGACAGGGGCGACGGCCAGAACGTTCTTGTACTAAGGCTATGAACCCTCTCAGTGGACTCAAATTGTTTGAAGAACGAGAGGAGGAGGGGGTGTCTGCGAACAAAGACGACCGCGTCATGTTCAATATGAGGCTCTTTCTGAACAAGGGTGATGAGGTTCCGCTGAACGAGACGCAGGCAGCGCACCTTCCGAAGGAGATGATACGAATTGTCGATGGAGTGACATTGATCGATCGTACAATCGTAATGGGATGCCGTGAAGCGATAGCCGGCGTCGAACATGCCTTGATAGGCATGAAAGTCGGAGGCTATTGGAAAGTTCGCATCAGTCCGCATCTGGCCTATCGAGATAAAGGCATCCCGGATCACATCCCGCCAGAGGCTGTGCTGATTGTGGAGTTATGGTTAAGAGGTGTCTAAGGGGTGTAAGAACATAAAATTGCGTGAAGTGAGAGTGAGTTCAGGGAAAGCCCTGATGTGAAGGTGTTCTGTTCGACGGTTAATGGGCAGCCGATTGCAAGGAGACCGCAAGTTCGCTAGACTTCTTCTATGGCTATAGGGATGCATCATCAGTAGCAAGACGGAGAATAACCCATGAGTGAGATTGAACAGCTTGAGAAAACGGTATCAAATCTCTCTCCCAAGGATTTGGCTCAGTTTCGAGCCTGGTTCCTTGAGTTCGATGCGCGCGTGTGGGATGAGCAAATCGAGACGGATCTCAAGGCCGGAAAGTTGGATACGCTCATTGCGGAGGCGAGAACCGAGTTTGAACAGGGTAAAGCACGACCCCTGTGAAGCATACGACTTCGTCACGATTCTGGGCCGCCTATCACTCCCTCCCCGAAGACGTTCGCTCCCTGGCTGATAAGAACTTCCAGCTTTTGAAATCCAATCCGAGTCATCCTTCTCTTCACCTTAAGCGCATCGGTAAACTGTGGTCAGCACGAGTTGGTGATCACTATCGAGCACTTGGGTTCGATGTCCAAGGTGGAATCAACTGGTTCTGGATCGGCACCCACGCTGACTATAACAAGATTATTGCTCCATGACTCATAATGGGCCTTCCAAGCAACTGTCTCCTTGCCCCTCCAGCCCCAACTGCGTCTCGACCCAGGCCCAAGACGAAGGCCATGCTATTGCGCCCATTCGCTATCGCAAGTCGCGGGCAGAAGCGAAGGAGGCATTGAAGGAAGTCATCCGTTTCCTGCCCCGCATGCAGCTCGTCGAGGAAGACGAGACGTATCTCCACTACGAGGCCACCAGCCTCTTGCTTCGCTTCGTTGACGATGTCGAATTTCTGTTCGACGACGAGACCAAGACTATCCACTTCCGTTCCGCTTCCCGCACCGGTTACGGCGATCTGGGTGTCAATCGCAAACGCATGGAGCAGGTGCGTACTCTCGTAGGGGAAAAGTTGTAGCGCTATTTGGCAATTTCGTTTGGCGTTGTGTGGCCTCTTGCGTATGATGTCGAAAGCAGGAGGCTGGAGTCATGGGGTTCAAGCGGAAAGGGTCGCGTGTCGAGGTAAGCCGGGGCGGTCGTTTGCAGCGGGGAGCTCTCTCGGCGCCGTGTAAGGTTCTGGATGTCAGCGAAACTGGTGTCCAGATTGAGAGCCGCTTGTTCGTGAAGAGCGGCGATGCGCTTCAGCTCGTGATTGAGCTTGAACAGGGGAGAACGTTGACTTGTGGCTTACAAGTCGTCCACGTGCGTTCCCCTAAGTTCGGCTCGAAGATCACCTCGATCAGTCCGGAGGACAGGGAGCGACTAACCCATATCTTCGACGATCATGTGCAGTCCAGCTTTTCCCGCCGATAACCGGTCTTGTTCATTTGGTTTGTCTGGTCCATCTGGTTAGTTTCATTCAACCAAACAGGCGAGATAGACCGAATAGACCAGATAGACAAGATAACTGGACAGACCGGGCTAATGTGCAGGACTGGGCGGATTTGGGCCGAGTCTGGTTGTGTGCTGGAAGACGCACTTCGGGCAGGTGTAATGAACGAACTGCTTGCCACCGACGAGACGTTTCTTCATCGGAAGTTTGCACCAGGTGCAGAGACGATCGGGAAGGTCGGCTGAGGGTGAAATCGGGTTCGGAGATGATGGAGTGACTTCAGACATGTGGGGCATTCTCTCCGACCGCTGAGAACCTTGTCAATCGATCGAGCGGCCCCTGAACGCCTCGGTGTGAAAAAAAAGTTTCCCCATCCTCCCTGATATGAAAAGTTTCGTGGTATAGTCCGAAACAGCAGTCCATCGGCACAGTTTTTCACCATTTTAACAGAAAGGTGTACAACCACTATGAGTAGCTTGCCTGATTCTGAGTCCGCGATCTTTCCAACCGAGTCCCCAGTAGCTGCTTCCATTGCCCCCCAGGAGATGGTGGGTGATGGGAAGGCGTGGGGACTCTGTACCGCCCTCGATCTTCAAGATTGTCACCCCGACCTGATCCGTGATGCCGACCATATCCGTCGCTATGTCGTCGAGCTGTGCGAACTCATCGACATGAAGCGATTTGGCGAGTGCCAGGTCGTCGATTTCGGCTCAGGCCGCGTCGCTGGCTATTCCATGGTGCAGTTGATCTCGACCTCGTTGATCAGCGGCCATTTTGCGAACGATACGAACAATGCCTACCTCGACATTTTCAGCTGCAAGGGCTATGACCCTGCCGTCGTCGAGGCGTTCTCTAAAGATTTCTTCGGCGCGCGTCGCAGTACTACGACGGTCACGCTCCGTTACTAGGAGAAGACCGGGAGCCGCGGCATCGCGGCTCCCGGTATCAATCCAAGAGATTTGTGCCTTTCCACAAGCCATGAATCCCACCACGGTCAAAGAGTTCCTTCAGCTTCTCCCGAGTCGGCTCGATTCAGATGCCGCCGAAGATCTCGATGCGGTCTACCAGTTCGATCTGAGCGGCGCGCAGGGCGGGCAATATATTCTCACGATCCGGGAGGGGGCCTGTCAGGTTGCAGAGGGGATGCATGCGAACCCGCACGTCGTGCTCTCGATGGCGGGAGAGGATTGCATCAAGATCCTAAAGGGCCAGTTGAATGGACCAGCCGTCGCTATGTCGGGCCGGCTCAAGATCAGTGGGGACATTGGCTTGGCAATGCAATTGAGGGCGCTCTTTCCAACCGTCGGCTAACATCTCCGCAGCATGGCCGAGCGAGACTAGTCAAGCAAAGTGGGAAGCCAATCGGTTCACGTCGCGCTTTTCTCGCAAGTCTCGCCCTTCACGCGCCGCGCCGCTATCGACCAGCCGGTTCAGCTGGTATCCAGTCGATATCCTGTGGCGCCTTGTCCGTATGGCGGGGGAACCGTTCCTCTAACATCACATAGATCGAGGGGACGAGAAAGAGTGTGAGAATCGTCGAGAAGCTGAGTCCTCCGACGACCACACGCGCTAACGGGGCGTTGGTTTCACCGCCAGTGCCCCAGCCGATGGCCATCGGGAGCAGCCCCAACACGGTGGCGAGGGAGGTCATCAGAATGGGCCGGAGTCGCGTCCGTGCGGCGGTCACCGCCGCGTCGTGCAACTCCCGTCCTCGCCGACGCAGCACGTTCGTATAATCGACCAGCAGGACGCCGTTTGAGACCACGATGCCCAGCATCATGATAATACCCATCATCGACGTGGTGGAGAGGGTTGTATCGGTCAGAAAGAGGATCAGGATCACGCCTGGGAAGCCCATCGGGACCGAAAACATGATGACGAAGGGATCGATCAGCGATTTGAACTGCGCGGCCATCACCATGTACACAAGGACCAGCGCCAGGACCGTCGCAAACAACAGCCCCTCAAATGTTTCTCGCTGTTGTTGAATCTGACCGGCCAACCGGATGCTGAAGCCGGTGGGGAGCTGGATTTTGGCAATGGCTGCCTCCAGGTCGGCGGCGACGGCGCCGAGGTCTCGTTCCACAGGGTTGGCGGTCACATGAACCACCCGCTGAAAGTATTTGCGGTCGATCTTCACCGGGCCGGCATTGAGCTTAAGCGAGGCGACGTTTTTGAGAAGGACTGGTTCTCCGGTTCGTGAGGTCAAAATGATATTCTCGATGTCTGTGAGATCCTTCCGGTGTTCTTCCCCGAGCCAGGCGCTGATGAAGTATTCGTTCCCGTTTTGGGGGTCGGTGTAGATGATGGGGTCGGTTGGGCCGTTTCCGTTGAGGGAGAAGAGCACGGCTGTCGCGACGTCCGTTTCGCTGATACCGAGAAGGGCAGCCTTCTCCCGATCTACGACCACATTGACCTCGGGATAGTTCTCCTCGCGGCTGACTTCAATGTCGGCCAGACCCGGTATTTGGTGCATCAGGCTTTCGACTTGCCGGATGACATCCCGCGCTTTCTCGAAATCGTAGCCGTAAATTTCCACGTCGACGGATTTTTGCGATCCAAAGCTGGTGACTCGCTTGATGAGCCCGCCCGGATCGAAAAACATCGCGACGCCCGGAAAGAGTTTGAGAACTTTGGGTCTCACGTCGTTCATGATTTGCACTTGGTTTCGTATCCGTTTGTCCGGGGTGACGAGATGGACGGAGATACTCGATGTATGGGGGCCGGTATTCGGATTGAACAGAGAGGAACGGCCCTGGGCTAACACTCCAGTACTGGAGACGATGGTTTCCAGCTCCTCGGCAGGGATCTGTGCCCGCAGCACCCGTTCGATCTCGGCTACCTGCTGTTCAGTTTTCTCCACTCGCTGACCGACCGGCCCTCGCAGGACGATGCGGAACTGGCTTTCATCCGACACCGGCAAAAACTCCGTGCCGATCTTGGGCACCAGCGCGACCGAGGCGGCGAAGAGGAACAGGATGCCGGTGATGAAGCGCCAGCGATGGGCCAAGACCCAGCGGAGCGATTCCTCGTAGCCTTTATCCAACGACTCGTACCGTTCGCGGCTCCAATCCATCAGGCGCATGAACCATGTCGGCATCGAGCGGTGAGACTCCAGATCCGGCTTAAGGAACTTGTAGCAGAGCGCCGGGGTGACCGTGCGGGAGACGAAGAAGGAGGTGAACAGCGAGATTGCGATCGTGATGGTCAGGGGAATCAGGAGCAAGCGGGCAATTCCAGCGACGAAGAAAATCGGGAGAAAGACGACGACCGTGGTGATCGTCGATGCGAGAATGGGCATCGCCACCTCGCGGGCCGCTTCCAGGATCGCGTCCCAGCGGCGGGCCGTGGTGTTGAGATGGCGTTGAATGTTCTCGAGTTCCACAATGGAATCGTCGACGAGTCGGCCGATCCCGAGGGCCAGACCTCCCAGGGTGAACACGTTCAGGGTTTGCCCGGAGAAGTACAGCACGATGAAGGTCACCATGATCGAGAGGGGAATGGCAACTGAAATGATCAGCGTGCTCGTAAAGTTACGGAGAAAAATCAAGATGACCAATGCGGCCAGCAGCGATCCGTGCAGTGCCTGCTCGATGAGGTTGTTGATCGATTGGCGGATGTAGACTGATTGGTCGAAGGAAATCCCGATCTTCACACTGGGAGGAATGCCGACCATCTTCGGTAGGGCCTTGCGCAGCGCATCGACTACCTCCACGGTGTTGGCGATGGGCTGTTTGTTCACCCGTAGAAGCACGGCTCTGGCTCCGTCCGTCCTGACGATATTGGTCTGAATGTCCGATGAATCGGTCACGGTTCCGACATCCCGTACGCGCACAGGGCTGCCCTGCGGGTTGACCTTCACGATCACGTCCTGAATCGGGTCGACCGAGCGGAATTGATTATTGGTGAAGACGTTATAATCCAGATTGCCGGCTTTGATGTCGCCAGAGGGGAGGATGAGGTTGGAGGCCTTCACGGATTTGACGACATCGAGGATCGAGAGGCTCCGGGCGTTCAACAGTGCCGGGTCGAGGTTGATGTTGATCTGTCGGATCTTCCCGCCTTCCACGGTGGCAGCGGCGACATTGGCGATCTGTTCGATTTGCGGCGCAATCGTATTAGAGGCCAGGTCGTACAGGGCACGTTCGTCGAGATCGTCGCTGGAGACTGTCACGAGGGAGACTGGGATATTGGAGACGTCGAACTTGACGATGAAGGGTTGCAGAATGCCGGGTGGGAGGCTGTTGAGAATTTGGGTGACGCGCTGCATCACCTCCATCTGGCCGACGTTAATGTCCGCGCCCCAGTTAAACCAGATCTGCACCGCGCCGATGCCCTGCTTTGCAAACGACTCGACATGCTCGACGTTCGACGCAGAGCTGACGGCTTTCTCGATGGGATAGACGACACTCTGTTCGATGTCGAGCGGCGGCGCGCCCTTATAGATGACGCCGACGAAGGCGACGGGCACTTGAATTTGCGGAAAGAGATCGACCGGTAGCCGCTGCACGGAGGTGGCGCCCAGTATCACCATAGCCAGGGACAGCATCAGGATGCCGATGCGGTTGCGAAGTGCGAGGAGGGTCAGCCACATGATGAAGACGTGAGGCGTGAATCGTAAGGCGTAAAGCGTGAAATGTTAGATGTGAAACGTACGAAGTAAGAAGTCAAAGTGGGAAGTCTTTTCACTGTTCACCTTTCACGGCATCCATCGGCTGCGTTTGTACGGGGGTACCATCGTGTACGAGGTCTTTCCCGGAGACGATCACCTGCTCCGATCCATCCAAGCCCTTGGTGATCTCCACTCGGTTCTCATCGCGGACTCCGATTTCCACCGGCACCCGCTGGGCCTTTCCTTCGCGCACAATATAGACATATTGAGAGTCTTCCAATCGGCTCACTGCGTCGATGGGGATCTGAATCGCGTTTCGATGGGTGCCGACCAGGACCTCTACACGGGCGAACATGCCGCCTTTCAAGACATGATCCTTATTGGGGAGATCCACCTCGATCGTCATCGTGCGGGTGGCTCGGTTCAGCGCCTGGACGACACGGGTGACCGTGCCCTCGAAGACGCGATTGGGATAGGCTTCGGCGCGCACTTCTGCCTTTTGACCCACCTGGACGAGCGGGACGTCTTTTTCAACGACCTCGATCAGAATACGGACCGTCTGAATCTCATGGAGAGTGAGAATCCCACGCGAGATGGTGGAGGTGCCGGCAGTTGTCCCGCTGACGTAGGCGCCGAGATCGAGGTTGCGCTCGGCCACATAACCCGCGAAGGGCGCGCGGATATACGAGTAGGCCAGGTTCGTCTCGGCTTGCGCCAGGGCGACCTCCATTTGCTGGACCTGTGCGCGAAGCGAGTCGAGCGCCGCCGCCGCTGCGTCGTATGCGACCTGGGCGTTGTCCAGATCTTGCTGAGAGACAAACTGGTCTTTGATCAGCGCCTGCATTCGATTGAGCGTGAGAGTGGTGTTGCGGACGCTGGCGTCCTGCTGCGCAACTCTCGCTCTGGCTGCAGCCAGGTTTGCCTTGGCCTGGTTGACGGCATGTCGATAATCCGAATGATCGATCTCGATCAGGAGCTGGTTGGCTTTGACCAGATCGCCTTTATCGACATAGACTTTTGCGATGTAGCCGTCGACCCGCGAGAACAGATTGACTGCTTGGTTGGGGGTGATGTCGGCGGTATAGGTGAGTCGAATGTCGAGGTCCTGTTTCAGCGGCGCCACGGTGGCGACGGTGATGATGCGGGCTTTGCGGGTGTCGGTCTTGGCGCCACTGCTGAGGCGAAATACGACGAGGGCTGTGATTGCAAAGAAAATAATCACCCCGAGCGTGACAATCGGATGTTGTTTCAGGGGATTCATCGCGAACGCCTCCTCGGCACCTTACGGCCGGCCGGCATCTTGATGAGCCCGGCAAGGAAGAGGTCGACGTAGGTTGCCACCGTGTCCTCATGGGATTGGTGCATCGGGACTCCGAAGATCTCATGGAGTAGACGGTGATGGACGACTATGCCGATGAACGCGCGCGCTGCCAGGAGGGGATCGACCAGGCGAAATGCGCCGTCTTCAATCCTTGTGCGAATGTACGCGGCGAGGTGATCGTAGAACACTTTGTGGTGCTTGCCGAAGAACATCTCGGATAGTTCGTGCCCTTCCAGCGCGCTGAACAACAGGAGTCGCAAGAGTGTCGAATCGACACCGGGGCGAATGCGATAGCTCGCAATCATCGTAAACACGCGGTGGTCGTCGTGTTTTTGGGCCGCGGCTTCCACGGCTTCGAGCAGCTCGCTGACGGTCACTTTTTCTGCCAGAATTGCAGCGTAGAGCGTCCGTTTTGTCGGAAAGTATTTGAAGACCAAGGCTTCGCTTACGCCTGCCGCTTTGGCAATTTCTTTTGTGGTGGTGCCGTTGAATCCTTTCGCGGCGAAGAGCGAAGCGGCGGCCACGATGAGACTGGCCTGACGATCGCGTGCGGAAGCCCGCTGCCCGTTTCCGCTCGTGGTCTGTGTGGTTCGTTTCTTCATGGTAAGTAAGTGCTTACTCACCAAAATCCTAGCATGCAGCGCTTCTAGGGGGCAAGCATTGGATAGGAACTGCAAACGAGCTGTTTCAAGTAGGGCGTATGCGGCGAGTCATGAATACGGGGAGCACGTTGGCGAAATTAACGATCACGAGCCGCACCCACCGTAACCGGCTTCTGCCGTCATCATGATCGGCGAAGAATGTGGAGGTGTATTGTTCAAGCCTCTCTCGTACGAGCCGCTTGACAGGTGAAAGCAATCTGCGTATAAGCCAAAGTTCTTGCGAGGTGGCTCTGGCAGGATGCTGGAACGTCCTGCCATGGACCATGGCGCGTGAAACGTGAGACGTGTGAGAAAAGCGCGATTCGAAGTTCGACATTCCGGTAACTTCGAACTTTTGGATCTCGGCCCCGCGCGACTCGCCCGTCCAGCCAGTCTCGCTCAGCTATCCTGCGGGAATATTTTTCTGTTGTACCACGTGTGTGGACTCTCGACGCTCTGGCGTGTCTACAAAGCTTTTCCGTAACCTGGCAGAACAATCGTAGGGCTGACATCGCGCATCAGGGGGTTGCCCATGGATCTCGCCGGCATTCAACGGTTGATGTGCTCCCTGCCGGCGGTCTCTCGTTTGCTCTCACTCGCGCACAACGCGACACTTAATCGTGCGGCCATTGTCTTTTCGTCCAGCGCGCTGGTCTGTCTAGGCTCGGCGTCAGCTACAGCGCCTCAGCAACGGCACCCTCACGCAGAGCGTTTTTGCTTCGGTCCCGATCACATCACCTGCAAGAGTTGAGAGCACGCGTCTCCACCGCGATCGTGTGTGTGCATCTGCTGTGTCGGCCCCTGGTGTTGTTCCTGAGCCTGACGCTCCTCGGGGGATGTCCGGTTACGGATCGGTCGTGTCTGATAATGCGCCGAGTTTTGACTCATGTGCGTGCATGGGTAGGCCGTCCCTGTCCGAGCAGAGTCCGTCACTATGTCAACGGTCCATTCACCCAGGCGGCGAGCTCAGTGCCTCGTGCCTGTGGGGCAAGGTGAGGGACGGTCGGCCGGTTCAGGCGAAGGCGTTGGAGGTCGCGAGCTGATAGCGAAAAGCGGGGAGTTAGGAATGGATGGGTCTTATGGGCAACTCGCGTGTCCTTGCATCGGGAACAGGATGCCGGACTAGAAAACCCTCTCCTTTGTCATAAAGGATGAGTGACGGTGGAGAGTTGGGATGCCGACCCAGCCGGTCTCACTCAACTGAGCATGGGGCAGGTCCACTGCAGAGGGGGAAAAAAATCTGTCGGAACGCAGAAAGCCGAGCAGAAGTCATACAGCGTCACATCAACACAACCAACAAGGAGGGAGTGATGAAGAGACGACGGTTTCAAGCAGTGAGTGTGGGCATGCTCGTACTCGGAGGGCTACTCCTGGTGAGCGGTGGTCCAGGGAGCACGCCCGCTGGGGCGCAGAATCCAACTCCACAGCAGCAGCAGCTTCGGCAGATATTAGACAAGCTCGATCAGATCCTGGCGGCTACGAAGAGCGCCAGTGGAGGTGGAGAGAGCACGAAGAGCGCCGCTATGGAGGATAATCACACGCCACGATGGGACCAGGCGTTGCCGGCGTCACAACGGTTCGTCGTTCTGCTGGCCTTTAACAACGATGCGGTCTTGGATAAAGAAACCGGTCTGGTTTGGGAGAAGTCCCCGCAGCCGACCGCTGTAGGTTCGTCAAACGCCCGCTTAGCCTGCGCCAATAAAGCCGTCGGAGGCCGAAAAGGATGGCGTCTGCCGTCTATCACAGAGCTGGCCAGCCTGGTAGATCCATCCGTAGCCTCTCCCGGTCCGGCTCTTCCGCAGGGCCATCCGTTTATGGGGGTCCAGTCGGCCAACTATTGGTCGGCATCGGCGAATACGGATAATCCTACCCTCATGTGGGGTGTGGGATTCAACAATGGGGCTGTGCTCGGTGTCAGTAAGGCCTTTGATCAGCGCCTCTGGTGTGTTCGTGGCGGCATGAATGCGGATTAGCATTGAGGCTTCGGTGATGAGAATGATGTGATGATTGGGGGCCGGGGGAGGGTAGGGGCTCTGGGCTTCTACCCCCCGGCCTCGCACGATGGAGGTCGTCGTGGACATTTACAATCGAGCGGACGAGATGGGGAGAGACTCCTGGCGCGTTTCGGACAGTGGCTCCTGTCCAAGACCGCGATGGAATTGACGGGCTATCGCGGTCAGGTGGTGTGCCAAGTCAACCGGTACTACAAGGACAGGGGGGAACGGTCAACGATAGCAAAGTCGGGAGTTCGGAGTGTGTCCGAGTCATCGCCGAAGTAGAATGGTCGATGTTGGTTAGGGCAGGGATTTAAGATTCGTCCGTCGTGGGCTCGAATGGTCAACGAGGGTAAACAAGGGAGGTCCACTTCTGAGTGTGGAACGGTTCATGTGCTTCCAAATAAAATGGCGCAACCGGCTTCGCTCCCGTGCTGCGACGAGAAGAAATTCGATTCCATATTCGTTTTCCACAGCCCAGACCACGCGAACCTTTGAGACAAGAATCGGATCGGGGGCCTCGGGGATTGTCAAGTAGAGGTCCCAGAAACTTCCCATCGGTAACATTAGTGCGCTGCAGAGTTTGCACCCGCTCTCGGATAGATCAAGGGCCACTCCATGGCCAACATATTGGAAGCTATCTGTTGCTGAAAATCGAACCATGATCTGAACAGGGACTCGCTGCGCCGCCCTGCGGTCAGTGGCTGGAACCGGGAGGTAGGCCGTCACTCGTTTGCCTGTTCTTCGTCGTGCAGTCATCGAGTTCTCCGTAAGCCGGCGATCGGCCTAATTGGAATGCGTGAGACTTGATCGTAAGAAGTAACGGAGTCGGTTTCGTTCCCGTAGGTTCATCTTGAGGATCTCGACTCCGAACCGACGGCCGGAAGTCCAAGCCACCCTCGCTTCCATCACGAACAGCGGGTCTTGCCCGTCGGGGAGGTAGAGAAAAATCGTGAGTTCTGTCTCCGGCGTGACGGAGACGTTGCCACGAATGCCCAATCCCGTAGGCGAGAGGTCTGTGACCATGCCATCGCCCATGAGAACCTCGCCGGAAGGGTCTTGCGCTGAGTACATCAACCCGAACTCTACCGAAGGCCGGGAGTCTTGTCTCCGATTGACTGCTTCCGCCACAGACTGAAGCCCGCTTCCAGATGCGACCCGTTCTCGTTTCATGAGGCACCTCCTTGTTCCTGCTACGTTTTCAGATGCCACCGTCACGGTCTGAGGGGTGATGCGAGCTCACAGGAAGAGTCGCAGATGATTCTTCTCCTCCAACGTCAGGGGCTCCATCTCCACTCCAAATCGACATCCTTCAACCCAGGAGACTCGGCTCTGGGTAATGCAGAATGTCTTTTTCATTCCAGGAAGGTCGATGAAGAAGGTTACTTCCATGCCGGGTGTGACCGATTGATTTCCACGAATGCCGATCCCACTCGATGAGAGATCGGTGACGATGCCGTCGCCGATCGACATCTGGCAGGAATCCATGCAGGAATAGAGCAATGAGAAGAGTATCGGGGTACGGTTGCCTTGCCGGCGGTCGGACTGATTGGAGAATTCAACCCCTGTGGTGCTGGGAGCGGAAGTGTGAGGACCCATGATTCCCTTCTAACGTTGGATCGATGTTTAGACGATACGGAATGCCGTTCGTCGATCGTCTAAGGACGACAAGCTGATATTTTTCCAGATCACTTCTTGCAGCCGCTTCCTTTCTTCTGGTGACAGCTTGGGGAATTTGACGGCAAACGAGTCTTTAGCGATCCAAGTGACGAGGACGTCGGTGAGGCGCATGGGGGCTTGCTCATCTTCAAGGTCCAGGAGCAGAGTGAGGTGGCTACCCAGCGAGCTCGTGGCCACACCTAATATCCTGCAGCCGGTTTTGGAGAGGTCTTTCAATGCTCCCTCTCCTGTGATGATCCGCGCGCCTTCTGCTCCGGAGTAGTTGATTCGGTAGCGAATTGGAATCCGTTCGGCATAGCGCCGATCCAAGAGCGAATGGGCTTTCTGGGTGTTGATTTTAAGAATGGGGTGGCCCAGCTTCATCGATGCCTCCACGGTGGTTCCGCCGAGGTTCTGCTATTCCTCCGCGATAATGAGAGAATACCGTATTCAAGAATTTCAACAATCCCCAAAGAGAGGGGATAGAGGCCCCATCAGAAGGGGGGGGGGATTGGCCCAAGGGCTTAATTGGCGCCGGTTTCCTAGCGAGAGGCCGCACGAGACTGGCGTAGATCCAGGTTAAGGTCGGCGAAGACCCGACTTTCTTCACCTCAGCCTTGGCCCGAACCTTAACCTTTCAGAAAGCCGGCAGACTTTTCGCATCCTGCCGATAGTTTCTGGAAGGCCGGGCAGGTGGTGGGGTGAGGGCTGTTAAAACACGGTGGCCGAATTGCTGGTCATTTTTCGGCGGAGTTCCTGGCTCTCAAAAAAGATGATGCCACGATCGGTGCCGGTCTCGTATCGAAGGTTTACGTCGGTTTCGAACCCAGTCCAGCTAAAGAATTTGACGGGGCCTCCGGTGAATTGCCCCGGCGTGCGATCGAGCGGGCCATAGAGGGATTGGAGATAGGCAAGAATCTGGTCGTGGGTCGCCTTGCCTTGGTAGCGGACAGTGACGCGCGCGAACTTGCCCTCGGAGGTCACGAATCGCATAGAGTCGACCTTTACTGTGCCAAGCAAAGGAGCCCCGGTCCTCAGTTCATAGGTTTGAGACCGGCCTGTGTCCTCGACTTTCACGAAGGTATCGGTTTCCGAAAATGTTGCCCCCCAGGGGATTCCTTCGAACCCGTTTGGATCGTTCTGCATCGGCACGGCTGATGCGAGGGTGCTCTGCAGTATGAGAAAGAGGAAGAGGCAGATAAAGAATTTGCGACGGATCCAAGGAGCTGTGCGGCGACAGCGAGGCATGTTATTCGGCTGAGTCGGTGATAAGGTCGTTGAATCGGGGAGCCAGGGTGCGGCTATCGATAAAAATAAACCCACGTTCCGTGTTCGCATGGTAGGTCACGCTGATCTCGGTATCGGTCCCACGCCAATTATATTGCTGGTTGAGGCCCCGCATCATCTGTCCG
>Ga0315281_10005741_pt1 | contig 17734 bp, 19 predicted proteins | sample YL17G07_0_MG_FD_204540 | JGI IMG/M metagenome (GOLD analysis project Ga0315281, IMG submission 204540) | Sediment microbial communities from Yellowstone Lake, YNP, Wyoming, USA - YL17G07_0 | ecosystem: Environmental > Aquatic > Freshwater > Lake > Sediment | place: USA: Wyoming | collected...
CACGCAAGAGGAGACGCTGGCCAATATGCGTGAAGCAATTACGTTTCATCTTGATGGGTTGCGCGAAGAAGGGTTTCCTATCCCTAAACCATCCAGCGTTTCATCCTATGTCGAAGTGGCTGCCTAGCTGCCTGCTGAAGAACTCGAAGTTTGCCCGCGTCACGTCGTTCCGGCTCGCACTGCGTTTGGCCGGAACGACGAATCGGGGTTCAATGTCGAGTTTTTCAACAGGCTGCTAAATGACAAATAAATCGAAATGACAAGAAGTTATAAATGACGAACTAAGCGGAGCGGGTCATTCAGTTTCACCTATTACGACTTCACTGTTTTACTCGGCGTGGTAAACCGGTTTAACGCCTGCACCCCAGTGGCATGACCGATGCGTTGGCGAAAGACGACGGCGTTATTTTTGATCTGCTGGGCGGCGGCGGTGATTTCAGTAAGGATTCCCTGTTCCTAAACCATCCAGTGTTTCTTCCTATGTCGACGTGGCTGCCGAGGAAATCCATACGTTCCAGTATCCGCGAGGAAAGTAAAGCGCCTGACGAACAAACCGGTAACGTGAAATATTGGTGGCATGCCGACAAAGTAATGGAGATTGCCATATTATTACTACCGCTATTATTTTAACTAAGGAGGGTTTCTAAAATGTCAGACAAAGATTTTATCAATAGCAAATTGTTGCTCATGAGGCAGGATAAGCAACCGGTTTTTGATGGCTTCGTTGGTCCTTTGCAGGAGATGGCCAAACAAGGGGAGCTTGGCAAAACAGTCAAAATTCCGGTCGATGGCAATTGGTTTACCGTGTCTTTTGACGCGGTACAGGTAAAAGAAGATCGATTGGTTATCACAGCAAATCGCATTCTGGATGGGTTAACAACCGCAACTCATAATCCAGCTGAGAGACGGTACATAGTCGAATTCGCCGGGACTCGCGCCGCCTATCTGGTAGGTTTTTATGAACCCCGCCATATAAGACATGGTTGGCCATATATTTACTGGAGCATACGCTCCTATGCTCCGTGTTCGACAGGCGCAAGGGTGTATGTTCAAGATTTCTTCGCGCACGAAGAAATAAGAAAATTAATCGTGGCAATGGAAGGCGTGTACGGTACGAGTAATATTTTGAACTCCTACATTAACGATAATCTATTGCGTTTCCAGGCGGGAGTTAGGGCCGGAAAGACCCCGCAAGAAATCGAGAAGGCATGGTCACGGGGGTTGATGGAAGGACTCGGTTATTGTCATGTTGAAGCAAACGATACTGGCGGCCCCAAAGGAAGTTGGAAGAGTGTCGCCGTGCATTGGTGTAAACATAAACAGGACTTGCGGGGCTAATATGTCAAGAAAACCCGATTTATTTCTTTTTACTCCAACGCCACCCACCGTTCTACCGATGGAGTCGGCTCATGATTTTAAGCGCTGGGTGCTGGCTGATGGACTTAAGCCTTCCGTCGCATTGCGAAAACTGATGGACAAATATCAGTGTCCCAAGATGCATGCGACGGTACCTATTGATTTAATCAGGTTTGCTTATCCGAATATTGATATTGGGCTTCTTGGTTTCACGTTCCGAATAATTGATTCAGCCTACCCCAATAGTGATCCAAAGCAATTTAGCGATGATGATTTTGATCAGGGGCTTGCAGAGGTGCTTGCGCATCCGCTGAACCAAGTAGAGTGAGTTACTGTGGACAATAGACCCTTGCTCCTACCAATCTTTGTTATCTGCATCTTTGCCGGACTTCATCGAATTGGGAAGCTAATTATATACTCAGCCGCTTCGATGAGTATCCAGGCTGCATTGGCGGCAAGGAGAAAAGAGTGATGAGCAAAAAGCGTAAATTATTTAATGAGTTGATGGAAGGCGTGGTATCGATGCGTATGCAGCGGGAAGGCACGATGACACTGCGCACACAGGATGTCAAAGCCTTGCCGCCACTCAAGGTCGACGCAGAAATTATCCGGGAGACCCGTGAGCGTTTGCGGGTTTCCCCGCGTACTCTGGAAAACTGGGGGCAAGGACGGGCGGAGCCAAATGCCCAGGCGGCGGCATTGATCCTGATGGTGCGGCAGTATCCCGATACGTTGAAGCGGCTTGGTACGCTCAATACAAATAATGCGGCATGGTAAAAAGGCAACCGATCTTGATGAAGCGCAAAAAGCCTATCGGCGGTTTGTTGGATGATTTTCTCAAGGAAGAGGGAATTTATGAGGAAGTGCAGGCCACGGCAATCAAGCGGGTCTTGGCGTGGCAACTGGAACAAGTCATGAAGGAACAGAAAATTACCAAAATTCAAATGGCGCGCCGCATGAAAATCCGTCGCGCGCAACTTGACCGGTTGTTAGATCCAGATAATGACAGCGTGACCTTGGGAACACTCGCACGCGCTGCCGCCGTTGTTGGTCGCAAACTACGGCTTGAGTTTGTTTAGCCGTTATTCAAAGGTTGCCGCCGATGAAGGAATTAAAATTCCTATACTGCTCGTGTAACAGCGGGCGCAATCCAGTGGTGTCATTTACGATTTCACGGTTTTGTTCGACATTGTAAAGCGGTTTAACGCCTGCACCCCAGACGCGCGGCCGATGCGTTGGCGAAAGACGACAGCGTTGTTTTTGATCTGTTGGGTGGCGGCGGTGATTTCATGTTGAAACTCCGGCGATTTCACTAAGCCGAGATATTTATCCATGACGGCGGCGGCGGGGAGATACGGGTCGGCGCAGGCGTGGTTATAGTGGGTGTTGGCGGCGTGGGTGATTTGCTCGATGTTGGGCGTGCGGTCGCAGAGATCAAACGCCAGATGCAAGCTGTGATCGCCGCTGGTTTGGCACTGGTGCGGCACACCGGCGCGGACATACAGGGCATCGCCCGGTTTCATGATCAGTTCCTGAATCGGTTTGCCCAGTTGCGCCGGTGTAAGGGGGGAGTTATCGAAATAGCGCCGCTGTTGCGGGGTGAATAGCTGCCAGCGTTTTTCACCCGCCAGTTGAATAACCAAGACATCATCGCTGTCACAGTGGCCGCCGTAGGCTTCATTCTCACGCTGGGAAAAGAACGCGACGCAGTTCGCCAGGGAACACGGTAACGCGGCATCCACTTGGGCGACAAACGCGTTGATGGCGGGCTCCAGGATGTCGATGCCTTCCAAGACGATGGCGGCGCCTTGTTTTAAATGGGCATTGAGTATTTCCTTGTCCATGAAAATCAGTTTTTTGGTCTGCACTAGTTTCCACAGGCAAGTTGATTCCAGCGGCACGGTCTGCCCGTGCGCCCGTAGATGTACCCAGTCCGGGCTTAATAGCGGATTGTTCAGGTGTTGTTGCAGGGCGCTAACCGAAAAAAAATGCGGCGCGGGGATCAGCCCCGGTGCATGGCTGAAGATGGGCGGCGGTTGGGCGCGTTGTTGCAAATAAAAATCCAGCAGGGTCTTGAGTTCTGGATGAAGGTTGACTTGCATACTGGGTTGCTCCGGTGTTGCGGGTGGTGGTTGGCGGGGAACCTGCGAATTTTTCGCGGTTCCAGCCTGATGCCCAACGGTTTTATATTAGGACTACACTACCAAAAGCCGGTAAATGAGGAAAGCTTAAAAAGCCAGTAAGGGGTCGGAAGCCGCGTGAAGGTAACGCATTTGTAACTGGTTTTGCATAGACGCAGCAGTCTTGCCGTGTCTGGACATTCATGCCACCGCGTTATGCGTATTTCCTTTGGTTCTAGGCGGACCAACAACGCAGCCAATTTAAAGCAGAACGCTTGCATTTACGGCGTATAACTCAAATAATCCCGACACCGGCGCGGTGATTCGGGTACGGGTGATTTATTACAATGGGTTGCGATGCGGAGATTCTCCATGACCTGGGGAAGCGAAGATGAATTGGACAAGCTGCCACGAGATTGGTATGAACACTTTTGAACGTTTGCAACAACAACGAGCCAGATTGCTGGAGATTGCCCGTCAGCATGGGGCGCACCATGTGCGAATCTTTGGCTCGGTGGTGCGCGGTGAGGACCAACCCGGCAGCGATGTTGATTTTCTGGTGGAGATGGATCGTGGCAGAACGTTGCTGGATTTGGTGGGTTTGCAGCAGGCGTTGACGAATTATCTGGGGCGGGAGGTGGATGTCATTACTGAAACCGGCATAAACCGATACCTGAAGGATCGCATTCTTGCCGAGGCCAGGGAACTATGAGCCGGGATCGCTCAGTTTATCTATACGAGATCATGGATCGAATTCGCCGCATAGAGCTCTATACAAAAGGCGGCAGAGAGGCATTTTTTAGTAATGAGATTATTCAAGACGCCGTCGTACGTAATCTTGAGGTCATCGGCCAGGCAGTAAAGGATTTTGGTGTGGAGCAATTAACGGCTGGGCACAGTGATATCCCATGGAATCATATTGCAGGCATGCGCAATATCCTTGCCCACCAGTATCTTGGGGTGGATCTGACCCTTACCTGGGATGTGGTGGCGCGTGATATTACACTGCTAAAGTCCAAAATTATTGCCATTGCTGCCGAAATAGGGATCACCTTTCAGGTAGAATGACGCCCTAGTTAGCTTTAATAGTTTGCCTGAATGAACCACAAAATCCGCGAAATCCCCTATAACTACACGTCATTCTCCGACAAGGAGATTGTGGTGCGCTTTTTGGGTGAGGCGGCGTGGGTGGTGTTGGATGAGCTGCGCGGGGTGCGGGTGACGGGGCGGTCGGCGCGGATGTTGTTTGAGGTGTTGGGCGACATCTGGGTGGTGAGCCGCAATCCAATGATTCAGGATGATTTGTTGGCCAACCGCAAGCGTCGTCAATCGTTACTCGATGCGCTAAATAACCGGCTTGATCAAATTCAAATACGCGCCCAGGACAATCCGCACGTGCTGCAATTACTCGAACGCACACGCATTGCGGTGGACGAGTTTCGGGATTGGTTTTCCCGCCAGTATGACCTGCGCAAACGCATTACCCAACGTTTAAAGAACGTCACGCGCCGCGACAATATCTGTTTTGATGGCTTCGCCCGTGTCTCACACGTGACCGATGCGTCGGATTGGCGCGTGGAATATCCGTTGGTGGTGATCAACCCGGATACGGAAGAGGAGGTGCAAGCGGTGGTGGCGGCTTGCATCGAATTGGGTATCGGCATTATTCCGCGCGGCGGTGGCACGGGTTATACCGGCGGGGCCGTGCCGCTGCGCCAAGATTCGGCGGTGATCAATACGGAAAAACTCGATCGGCTCGATACGATTCAATCGCGAAACTTGCCTGGGGTGACAACAGCGGTGTCTGTCATTCGCGCGCAAGCAGGCGTCGTGACCAAGCGGGTTACCGAAGCGGCGTATGCCGATGGTTTGGTGTTTGCAGTGGACCCCACTTCGCAGGATGCCTCGTGCATCGGCGGCAACGTGGCGATGAACGCCGGTGGCAAGAAGGCGGTGTTGTGGGGCACGGCCTTGGACAATCTGGCGAGCTGGCGCATGGTCACGCCCGATGCGAATTGGTTGGTGGTGGAACGCCTCAATCACAATCTGGGCAAGATCCATTTGCAAGAACAGGTGATATTTCGTTTGCGTCGCTTTGCAGCGGATGGTGTCACCGCATTGGGTGAACCCGAATTACTAAAAATCCCCGGTAACTTGTTGCGCAAGCAGGGCTTGGGCAAGGACGTAACCAATAAGTTTTTGCATGGTTTGCCGGGTATTCAAAAAGAAGGTTGCGATGGCATCATCACTGCGGCGGAATTTATTTTGCATCGCGGTTCGAAGTATATGCGTACCGTGTGTCTGGAATTTTTTGATCCGGATCTGGCGCGGGCGGTGCCGGGGATTGTTGAGACCAAGGATTATCTCGAAGGCTTGAGCGGTGTGGTGCTGGCCGGGATGGAACACCTGGATGAGCGTTATGTGCGGGCGATCGGTTACATGACAAAATCGCCGCGCCGGCAATTACCCAAGATGGTGTTGTTGTTGGACATTGCCTCCGACGATGAACCTGCCGCCGCGAAAGCGGCCGCCGAAGTGGTGCGACTGGCGAATCTGCGCGGTGGCGAAGGCTTTGTGGCGGTGAGCGCCGAGGCACGACATCGCTTCTGGGCGGATCGCGCGCGCACGGCGGCGATTGCCGCGCACACCAATGCCTTTAAGATCAATGAAGACGTGGTGATCCCGTTGCCGCGTTTGGCGGAATACAGTGATGGCATTGAGCGCATCAATATTGAATTATCAATCCGCAATAAATTAAAAACAATTCAGGCCCTCGGCCAGTATTTGCAAGGCGAGTTGCCGGAGTTACACGAGTACATCCACACCACTGAGACCGGCCAACCCGATGCGGAGTCGCAGCAAATCCTCAACGCGAAATTGCAGGCGGCACAAGAATTGTTGCAGGGCACACGACAACGTTGGGAGCAGGTGCTGGCCAGACTCGATCAAGCTGTTGCGCAGCAGCTCGATCTGTTGTTGCCGGAGGAACGCGACAGCGTGAAGATGGGCGATTCGGTGTTTCGTTTATATCAACGCCGTGATGCACGGGTTTCATATCGCAAGAGTATCGCGCAACCGCTCAAGGGTTTGTTCGCAGGACAAGAGTTCAGCAAGCTGCGCGACAAACTGGATGCCTTGCACGCCGAAGTCCGCTCCTCGCGTTTGTTTGTTGCGATTCACATGCACGCCGGTGATGGCAACGTGCATACCAATATCCCGGTTAACTCGAATGATTATGCGATGATGCAGGAGGCCGAACACGTGGTCGCGCGGATCATGGTGTTGGCGCAGGCACTCGGTGGCGTGATCTCGGGTGAACATGGTATTGGTATTACCAAATTCCAATTTCTGGAACCCGAATTGATACGCGCATTTGCCGAATACAAACACCAGGTCGACCCCAACGATGTGTTCAATCCCGGCAAGTTACAGCGCGGTGCGGATCTGCACAACGCCTACACGCCGTCATTACGCTTGGTGGAACAAGAGGCCTTGATCCTGGAGGCGAGTGAACTGGGTGAGTTGAACAACGCGATTAAAAACTGCCTGCGTTGTGGCAAGTGCAAGCCGGTGTGCAACACGCATGTGCCACGCGCGAATTTGTTGTATTCACCGCGCAATAAGATCCTTGCCACGGGCTTGATCATCGAGGCGTTTTTATATGAGGAACAAACCCGTCGCGGCATTTCCGTGCGGCACTTTGATGAGATGAATGACGTTGCCGATCATTGTACGGTGTGTCACAAGTGCTTGAACCCGTGTCCGGTGAACATCGATTTTGGTGACGTCTCGATCACCATGCGTGCGATCCTCAAGGCGCAGGGGCAAAAACGGCGTAACGTCGGGGCGTGGTTATCGATGGCGTTTTTGAATGTCAACCGGCCGTGGCTGGTGAATACCATGCGCACCTGGTTTATCCGTTATGGTTATGCCGCGCAACGTATTGCCTCCGCCATTTATCGACGCATCTGGCCGTCACGTAACGAGCCGACACCGATGTCAACGACCGGCAAGATGACGGTGCGCGAACAAGTGGTGCATTTTGTCAAACGACCCATGCCCGCGGGCTTGCCCGCAAAATCAACGCGCGCCATGTTGGGGTTGGAAGATGATAAGGTGATTCCAATCCTGCGTGACCCGGTGAAAACCCGCGCCGACAGTGAAGCGGTATTTTATTTTCCGGGTTGCGGTTCGGAGCGTTTATTCAGTCAGGTCGGTTTGGCGACGTTGGCGATGTTGTATGAGAACGGGGTACAAACCGTGTTGCCGCCGGGCTATTTGTGTTGCGGTTATCCGCAAAAGTCCAGCGGTGACAAGGCCAAGGGTAAACAGATTGCGGTGAGTAATCAGGTCTTGTTTCATCGCATCGCCAATACGCTGAATTATCTGGAGATCAAAACCGTCTTGGTCTCGTGTGGTACCTGTATCGATCAATTGCTGACCTATCAGTTCCAAAAGATATTCCCCGGTTGCCGCTTGATGGACATTCACGAGTATTTGATGGAAAAAGGCGTGCAATTGCAGAGCAGCGGCGCGACGCAATATTTGTATCATGACCCCTGCCACAGCCCGATGAAGCTGCACAACCCGATTAAGGTCGCAACCCAATTACTCGGGCAGAAGGTGTTGCTCAGTGATCGTTGCTGCGGCGAGGCCGGTACCTTCGCCATCGCCCGGCCGGACATCGCCACGCAAGTGCGTTTTCGCAAACAGGAAGAATTACAACGCGGCATTCAACAATTGATCGGCACGCAGACGAGCGAGAAGGGGCAAGTAAAAATATTGACCTCGTGTCCCGCCTGTCAGCAAGGCCTGTCGCGTTACCGCAACGAGACCGGGCTGGAAACGGATTACATCGTGGTGGAATTGGCCAATGGCTTGCTGGGTGATCAGTGGCAGAGCCGTTTTGTCGAGCAGGTGACCCACGGCGGGATTGAGCGGGTGTTGCTGTAGACTTTGCGATAATTTGTTACGCTGCGTTCGGTCACCCGCATCTTGGGTAGGTCGGGCTTGATGTACACGACGCCATGGACGGCGGAAGGTAGAGCAATGCAGGAGCAATTGCCGAGGAAGTACGAATGTCGCGAAGGCAAGGACGACGCACAAGGATGTGCTAGTGTCGCGGCAGGCAGGATGCCGTGAGCGACTGCCTTGGAGCGACCAGCCCGACAAGTCAGCCGCGTTTGTGTAAACAATGGCGGAACAGTTATTTAGCAGCCTGTTGAAAAACGCAGAACTTACTGAGAATTCTTTAAACCGACTCACGTCGGTAGCCAGAAGCGTATTGATATATATGGATTCCGGCTCGCACGGCGTTTGGCCGGAACGACAAATCGGGGTTCAATGTCGAGTTTTTCAACAGACTGTTAGCAATTACTTGAGCGTCTTCACCCCATCCTTGGTGCCGAGCAACAACACATCCGCCGGGCGGCGGGCAAACAAACCATTGGTGACGACACCGGTGATGTGATTAATGGTTTCTTCGAGTTGCACGGGATTCATGATCTGCAGGTTGTGGACGTCGAGGATCACATTGCCGTTGTCGGTGATGAAGCCTTCGCGCAGGACCGGTTGGCCGCCGAGTTTCGCCAGTTCACGGGCAACGTAGCTGCGCGCCATCGGGATGACTTCGACCGGTAACGGAAACTTACCGAGGATATCCACCAGTTTGCTTTCATCGGCAATACAGACAAACTTTCGGCTCACGGCGGCGACTATCTTTTCGCGGGTCAGTGCGCCGCCACCGCCTTTGATCAGGTGCAGATGATGATTGGATTCATCCGCGCCATCGACGTACACCGATATCTCGCTGACCGAGTTGAGATCAAGCACCGGGATGCCGTGTTTCTTCAGGCGCTCGGCGCTGGCATTGGAACTGGCGACGGTGCCGTCGATCTTGTGCTTGATGCCCGCCAAGTGATCGATGAAATAATTGGCGGTGGAACCGGTGCCGATACCGATGATGGTACCCGTTTCAACATATTCCAGCGCGGCCTTGGCAACGGCCTTTTTCATTTCATCTTGTGTCATGGCGATTATCCTTGTTTAAAACGCTTATTATATGAGCCAAGCTGTGGCAGAATCCAGACCTGGCTGGTGACGATACCATATATATATGGCAGCCCCGGAAATCCGTCCCGCGACCTCCCTACAACAACCCAGAAGAAACCGACTACTTTATGCCAAACCGTTATGTTGAGATGATCCTGCGAGCGCCCGTTTACGACGTCGCGCATGAAACCCCCTTGGAGCGGGCCAAGGCACTGTCCTCGCGTTTGGGCAATGAGATTTACTTAAAACGCGAGGACCTGCAGCCGGTTTTTTCCTTCAAGTTGCGCGGCGCCTACAACAAGATTATCCATTTGGATCAGGCGGAACGCGACAAAGGCATTATTACCGCGTCGGCGGGTAATCATGCGCAGGGGGTGGCGTTGGCCGCGCAAAAACTGGCAATCCGCGCTGTGATCGTCATGCCCAAGACCACCCCCGAGATCAAAGTGAATTCGGTGGCGGCCTTCGGCGCGGAGATTGTTTTGCATGGCAATACCTATGACGATGCCTATGCCAGGGCAACGGAATTGGCGAATGAACAAGGGTTGGTGTTTGTGCATCCCTACGATGATCCGCTGGTGATTGCCGGACAAGGCACGATTGCGGTGGAAATCCTGCGTCATCATGCCGATGCGATTCACGCGATCTTTGTCCCGGTGGGCGGCGGCGGATTGATCGCCGGGATCAGTGCGTATGTGAAGGTGCTGTATCCGCAGATCAAAATCATCGGCGTTGAACCCGACGATGCCGGTTGTCTGTATGCCGCCTTGCAAGCCGGGGAACGGGTGAAGTTGGATCAGGTGGGGATCTTTGCCGATGGTGTGGCGGTGCGTCAGGTCGGCGAAGAACCTTTTCGTGTCGCGCAACAGTGCGTGGATGAAGTGATCCTGGTTAGCACCGATGAAATCTGTGCGGCGATCAAGGATATCTTTGAAGACACCCGTTCTATCGCGGAACCGGCGGGGGCGCTGGCGGTGGCGGGATTGAAGAAATACATCGAGCGCGAACAGCTCACGAATAAGATGATCGTTGCCATTGATAGCGGCGCCAACATGAATTTTGATCGGCTGCGGCATGTGGCCGAGCGCGCGGAACTGGGGGAGCGGCGTGAGGCGCTGTTTGCCGTCACCATTCCCGAACGGCCGGGCAGTTTTCGCCAGTTTTGTGAAGTGATTGGGCTGCGCGGCATCACCGAGTTCAATTATCGCTATTCGGATCCCGCGCAGGCACATGTCTTTGTCGGTGTGCAGATGCATGCGCGTGGCAAGGAAGGTGGCGACTTATTCGGTGCGTTACAGGCGAAAAGCTACCCCGTTGTCGATATGACGGATAACGAGATGGCCAAGATGCATGTCCGTTACATGGTCGGCGGCCGTGTTCACGACGTATTGAACGAACGACTTTACCGTTTTGAGTTTCCCGAACGGCCCGGTGCGTTGTTGCGGTTCTTAAATCATGTGGGACAGCGCTGGAACATCAGCTTATTTCATTACCGCAATCACGGCGCGGCGTATGGGCGGGTGTTAATCGGCATGCAGGTCCCCAAGTCGGATGACGGGACATTTCTGGAATTTTTGCAGGGATTGGGGTATCCGTACTGGGAAGAGACGACGAATCCGGCGTATACGCTGTTTCTCAGTTAGTTTTAAATGCCGGCGGTGCGGTGATTGCGCTGATAAAACGAAAAGGGCCCGCGAGGGCCCTTTTCCTATCTATACCGAAGTGAATCCGGTTTAGACTACTTTCTTCTTACGACCACCACCACGTTTCTTCTTACGGGTTGCGGTTTTCTTCGCGCCGGTCTTCTTTTTAGCGCGACGTTTCTTACCGGTCTTTTTCTTTGCTACTTTAGCGACTGCTTTCTTCTTGGTACGACGTTTCTTCTTTGCTGCCATTTGTATACCCTCCGAGGTTTTGACTGAACACTGAGTTTAGTGGAGTATAGCTAAATGAAAAAAAAAATCTAGCGTTAGATCATTTTTTTTCATAATTTTGTAAAAAAATGTGTTTGCGAGAGGTGAAATCACAATTTTTAATAAAAATTTTCAAAAAATTGTCGGTGACGACGAAAAATATTGCTCAACACAGTAACAAATTCTGAATTTGATGCGAGTGAAATGAATTTTTCTTGTTTTGTACCTCCGTGATCGAGATGAAATTGGAAAAACTCCGGGTTACACCAATAAAATTACACTTTGCACACGCCAATTTTTCCAAATTCACTGTTGCAAACACTTCGTTGACCCGATTTTTTAATTGATCGCACGTGCAAACCAGGCTGCTGAGTATCTTGTGATGAAGTAAATCGGTTGTTTGGGCGATTTGTCATGGGAAAATTGCTATGCACATGTGTTTTGAATAAGTTTTTCAAGCGCGATGCGCTTTACAAGAAATGAAACCGATTCTCAGCGGGGATTTTTCTTCCCTGGTAAAGCTTAAGTCATGGAGTAATTCGGCTGAGACGTCGTGTAAGACGCTGTGTGTGCATGTTTTGCATGGAAAATAGATATTTTTATGTTTTGTCCCGGTAAAACATCGCATTTTGCACTTTTGAATAACAAAATCGGTTTCACAACCTGTTTTAAACGCAACATTTTGCAATTTTTTGGTCTGTGGCGATGAAAAATGATGTGTAGAGACGCTGCTAACGTGTTGCACAACCGATCAGCGAGCGTGATCAGCCAGTTTGAGGATCGTTTTCCACTCCAACGACGTAACCGGCGTGATTGAAAGACGGTTACCACGGCGTAACACCGGCATATCGGCCAGTGAATCGATGGTTTTGAGTTCCGCAAGCCCGATGACACGGTTAAATTTACGCAGCAACTGCACATCGACCATGTACCAACGGGGTTTAGCCACTGAACTTTTCGGATCAAAGTGTTCGTTTTCGGGATCAAGAGCGGAAAAATCGGGATAGGCATCGCTTTTTATCTGTATCACACCCGTGATACCCGGCTCTTTGCAGCTGGAATGATAAAAAAAGGCGTGATCACCCGGTTTCATCTGGTCGCGGATCATGTTGCGCACCTGATAATTGCGTACGCCGTCCCAATGCTCGGTCTGTTTGGGTCGTTTGGCCAAGTGATCGATGCCAAAAACGGCGGGTTCGGACTTCATTAACCAATAATTCATTCTGTCACCACTGTTACTTAGAAGATTTGGATGCCCTGTTCTGTTACAACACCATCCAACGGTACATCCCATGCTTGTGCCTGCAGTTGTGGCACTTCCTGGAGTCCAAACGCAATCCCGATGCATTTGGGGCGACGCCAGCGTGGTGCGATGTGCCGTTGCGCCAGGGATTTATCATAAAAACCACCCCCCATACCTAAGCGGTGGCCCGCGCGATCAAATCCAACCAAGGGCAGCAGGATCAGATCAAGGCTGCGTGGTGGCGAGTAACGATCTTTATGCGCATGCACCGGTTCCGCGATACCAAAACGATTGCGATATAACTTATCGCCGCTTTGATACGGCACAAACCATAACCGGCCGGTAAAGCGCAGGCCCAGTACCGGCAAATAAACGGTTTTATTCATGGTCCAGGCGTGGTGAAGCAACGGCAGCAAATCCACCTCGCTATCATTGGGCAGATACAACGCCAGGTGTTGCGCGCGAAGGAAAAGTTGGTTGCGGGAGAGATGTTGGCAGATCGAAAGAGATAATTGCGCCTGTTGCAGGTCATTCAACTCGCGGCGGCGTTGGCGCAGTGCCCTACGGAGTTCGGTATGACTACTCATTAGATAGATCCTAGCTGCGAGTTCTCAGCTGATTTGAAAAAAGGATGTCCCCCACGGATACCGTTGCCAACATCGTTCTTGAACCTGTGGCTCAAGGTGGGAGCAGTACCGATACATTAGGCTTTCCGCAACGGGGCGGACATGCACACAGTATCGCGAAAATGCCCCCGGGGATTTTATTTAAGGCTCAAGAAATATCCCAGTTGACTGACGCGTACTGCAGGGGACACCCATAGCGATAAAATACCACTTTCCCCGTATTCCACCAAACGCTGTTAAAATTCTAATTGCCGGTTACGAAACAGGGCGTCTTCAATCTTGGCTTGTAAATTGCGTAGGCGGCCTTCTACTTCCGCACCGCCATTGAGGTTGAAACCGCTTTTTTGGTGCAACAACTCATGGGCGATATTCAGCGCCGCCATCACGGCGATCCGGTCGGTGCCGAGCACCTTGCCAGCATCGCGAATCTCGCGCATTTTCTTGTCGAGATAACCGACGGACTCCAGCAATTCCGCGCGTTCATGCTCCGGGCAGGCCACGACATATTCCTTACCCAGGATACTGACGGTGACTGCCTTGGCTACTTCATTGCTCATTTTCCATTGTCCTTAACCGTTCGATCATGGATTCGACACGCACACGCGCCTGTTCGGTCTTGGTCATGAGTTTATCACGTTCGGAAACGAGATTGGTTTGGCTCTCGCGGAGTGATTTGTTTTCACCACGCAGCCGTTCAACGGTTTGTATCAACTCATCGACCCGTTCTTCAAGCTTTTTCAGATCCAATTTTTTATACTCCGCCGGATAAGCCGTGCATTTGATGGTTATCAATATAGAGCGAGCCGGGGAAGGGGTCAACGGTCAGAATGGCAAATTTTCTTTGAGATTCCCGTGATATACTTATTTTCAGGCCGATCATTGGCGGCACATTCACTCATTTTCGATTCCGACATGGATTTATTCAATTACGAAAACCTAAACACCGCCCTGACGCGTCTTGAGATTGCGACCGATGCGGCCGAATGTCATGGCGGTTTGAGCGCGGTAGTCGCCACTTTGGGCGAGTCGGGCAAACCGCGTTGGTTGAGCAAGCTCATGCCTGAATTGCTTGACGCCATCGAGCAAGGTGATGCGCTGGCCATCGAGGCCGATCAGGTATTGACGGATTTATATCAGACCACCGTGGCGCAACTGGCCGCAGGGGAATTCACCTATATATTGTTGTTACCCGATGATGAGGAAGACCTGGCCGTGCGTGCCGAGGCGCTGGGTCATTGGTGTCAGGGTTATTTATTGGGGTTGCGGGCCGCCGGCTTCGATAATCCCCGTGATCTGCCCGAGGAATTGGCCGAGATGGTGCGTGATTTGGCCGAGATCAGTCAGATATCGCTGGGCGGCATGCAACACGATGAAGAAGAAGAGCGCGCCTATACGGAACTTGTCGAATATTTACGGGTGGCGGTGATGGCGTTTAGCGAGGAATTCTTAACGCGCCGATCGGATAATGACGGGTTAACGGTGCACTAATTAGCAGCTTGTTGAAAAACGCAGAACGTACTGAGAATTCTTTAAGCCGACTCACGTCGGTAGCCAGAAGCCTATTGATATATATGGATTCCGGCTCGCACGGCGTTTGGCCGGAACGACGAATCGGAGTTCAATGTCGAGTTTTTTAACAGGCTGTTAGAGGCGGCTTTCACTTTAAAACAGTTTCAGACACACTATATACTGGCTTCTCAAACGCCAAGGTGCCCCATGGATAAACATGAATTTGCACGCCGTCGCAAACAGTTGATGCATCTGATGGATGACAGCTCGGTGGCGATCCTGCCGGCGGCCCCCCTGCGCATGCGTAATCGCGATACCGAGTATGCCTATCGTCAGGACAGTGATTTTTATTATCTGACTGGATTTCCCGAGCCCCAAGCCGTCGCGGTTTTGATCCCCGGACGCAAGCACGCCGAATACGTGTTGTTTTGCCGGGAACGGGATAAAACCGCGGAAATCTGGACCGGCTCGCGCGCCGGGCAGGAAGGCGCCGTGGCTGACTATGGCGCGCAAGATTCTTTCCCGATCGATGATATCGATGACATCCTGCCGGGCATGTTGGAGAACAAACAGCGGGTGTTTTATACCATGGGCACGCACCCCGATTTTGATCAGCGCTTGATCGGCTGGGTCAATCGACTGCGCAAACAGGCGCGCGCCGGGATTCATACCCCGGGTGAATTTGTCTCGCTCGATCATTTATTGCATGACATGCGTCTGATTAAAAGCGCGCAGGAGATCGCGATGATGCGCAAGGCGGCGACGATTTCCGCCGCCGCGCATAAACGGGCGATGCAGGCCTGCAAGCCCGGCATGAAGGAATACCAGATTGAAGCCGAACTCCTCCATACGTTTATGCAAAACGGCGCGCGTTCATCGGCCTATGCGTCGATCGTCGGCGGCGGCGCGAATGGTTGCATCTTGCATTACACCGATAATGCCGCTGTATTAAATGACGGCGATCTCTTGCTGATCGATGCCGGTGCGGAATACGAATATTACGCGGCGGATATCTCGCGGACCTTTCCGGTCAATGGCAGCTACAACAAGGAACAACGTGCGTTGTATGAGATTGCCTTGGCGGCGCAAGCGGCGGCCATCGAACAGATCCGCCCCGGTAAACATTGGAATCAAGCGCATGAGGCGGCGGTGGAAGTGATCAGCGAGGGCTTGATTCATTTGGGTTTACTCAAAGGCACAACGCGCAAGGTCATCAAAAACGAATCCTATAAAAAATTCTACATGCACCGCACCGGCCATTGGTTGGGCATGGATGTGCACGACGTGGGTGATTACAAGGTCAGCGGTGAGTGGCGCGTGCTGGAACCGGGCATGACGCTGACCGTGGAGCCGGGCATTTATATTCCCGCCGGCCAAAAAGGGGTGGCAAAAAAATGGGGCAATATCGGCATCCGGATTGAAGACGATGTGCTGGTGACGAAAAATGGCTGCGAGGTACTCACCAAAGACGCGCCCAAGGCGCCGGACGACATTGAGGCCATCATGACTGGTGCAGCATGAATCAGACAACCGACTATGATGTTGTCATTGTCGGCGGTGGACTGGTTGGCATCAGTCTGGCGCTGGCGTTGGGGCGCATTACCCCAACACCACCGCGCGTGGCCTTGATCGAATCGCACGATTATCAACAACAAGGTCTGCCGAGTTTTGATGCACGCACGGTTGCGCTGTCCTACAGTTCACGGCAGATATTTACGGCGCTGGGCTTATGGCAAGGGATCGTTGAGGCGGGTGTGGCGCCGATTCAGATTATTCATATTTCTGATCAGGGACATCCCGGCATGACACGCTTGTCGGCGCAAGAGCAAGGTGTCGATGCCTTGGGTTATGTGGCGGAGAATCGCGTGTTGGGTCAAACCTTGCTGGCGGCGTTGCACCAAGTCGCACACGTGACGTTGATCGCCCCGGCGCAAGTCATGGCGGTGAAGGTGACGGCGGCACAGGCGAGTGTCGAGATTGATACCGCAGGCAGCAGACGCACCCTCACCCTCACCACTTCCTTAGTGGTGGCCGCCGATGGAACGCAGTCGTTTGTGCGCGATCACCTCGGCGTGAAATCGTGGTATCTGGATTATCATCAGCAGGCGATCATCGCCAACGTCGCTTGTGATCAAGCGCATCACGGCAATGCCTACGAACGTTTCACCAAGACCGCACCGATGGCCTTGTTACCGCTGGCGGGGTTTGCCGATACCCCGCACCGTTATGGTTTGGTGTGGTCCGCGCCGCAGGCGCAAGTCGAGACGATCCTGGCCTGGGACGACGCGACCTTTTTACAGCAATTACAACAACAGTTCGGCGATCGCGCCGGGCGTTTTATTCGTGTCGGCAAGCGCAGCGCCTATCCGCTGGGCATGAGGCAAATTCGTGAACATATTCGCCCGCGCGTGGCCTTTATCGGCAATGCCGCGCACACCTTACACCCGGTCGCCGGGCAAGGCTTTAATCTGGGATTGCGCGATGTCGCCGCGTTGGCGCAGATCATCCGCGATGCCATGCAGCAGCAGGGTGACATCGGTGCGCAAGCCAATCTCGAACGCTATGCGACATGGCGGCGGCGTGATCAGTTACAGACGGCGGTGTTTACCGATGGCGTGGTGCGGTTTTTTTCCAGCGATCTCCTGCCGCTGGTGTTGGCGCGCAACGCCGCGTTGTTCGCCCTGGAATTATTCACGCCGCTACGGAAACGGGTAACGCGGCAGGCGATGGGTTACATCGGCAAATCCTCCTTGCTTGCGCGCGGCTTGGATTTATGAACCACGACAGCCAAAGGTTTGATGTGGTGATCATCGGCGGCGGCATCGTCGGTACAACCTTGGCGTGTGCCTTGCGCCAATCGTCGTTGCGTATCGCCTTAATTGAACCCGCGGCCGTCGAGCGCCAGGCGGTTGAACA
>Ga0315281_10005742_pt1 | contig 17734 bp, 22 predicted proteins | sample YL17G07_0_MG_FD_204540 | JGI IMG/M metagenome (GOLD analysis project Ga0315281, IMG submission 204540) | Sediment microbial communities from Yellowstone Lake, YNP, Wyoming, USA - YL17G07_0 | ecosystem: Environmental > Aquatic > Freshwater > Lake > Sediment | place: USA: Wyoming | collected...
GCCATAAAGTCTTAATGGCTTTGTTTTATCAAAAGCGCTCTCTAATGCATTGGCTAAAATTGAATCAGCATGCTGAGAGGTTTCAACATCATGGCTTTCATTAGTTCTTTGATAAAGAGTGGGGGTACTAAGATTATTAATTACTCCCAATTCTTCTTCAAGAAGCTTGGCACACTTTGTATTCCTAGTGTAAAATTGGTTATATAGTTTCTTTACTTCTCCTCTAGATATAAAGACTTGTTTATCAGCTAATTTACCAATGACGTGTGCCAGCATGCGAACTGTTTGATCATTTGGAAAATTTTCTGCACATCTCTTTAATTTTGAAGCAAGCAATGGAGCGGCTAACTTTTGGTTATCATCCATTGTTTTTGAAATAGAAACCGCTAATTCTGCTATTTTATCAATGCTCATTAAAACACCTGTTCCTATTAAGCCAGTTCCGGATACTTCTTATAAAGTTCCTGTCTAACATCGTCGCCTGCCTCATTAAGTAATGCGGCAGCTAATTTCTTGTTTTCTGCCAATTTTTTTGGCAAATACTTTGAAACAAAAGCTATTTCGTTAGAAGGAATCCCTAATTTAGAAGCAGCTACTCTAACTATTGGATCACCTTTGTAATAAACATCAATCATAGATGATGTTTTGTTTAAAACGACTTCCCAGCTGGAGGCTGTAACTTTAGCAGCATCTTCTTGCTCATCATATAATGCAACGATGTAATCTCCATCATCTGCACTTTGAACTTGCCAAAGTTTACTTGAATCATCGCCGTCACTGAAACGAACTACATCAAAAGCAACTCTTTCGATTTTGTTTTTCACATCAGAAAGTTTATATGCTTTCTTGTAAACTTTTTGTTCTAGATTATCATAATCTAATGAGAATTTTGACATTATGTCTCCTACTGGGCACGGTACGTTCTATTATAGATAGATTATTATTGATAATAAGCCCAGCTAAAATTAAAACGCTAAAGATATAAAATATGGGGTATTATTCCTGTTTATCAACCCAAACACGCTTCCCATCTACAATTTTCCAAGTTTTACCCTTATAAACAGTCGATTTACCTTTAACTGCTGCTCCAATCTTCTCTTTAGCCTCTTCAGTATGCTTATATCCCAAAGAGTTTTGTTTACCTAAACAATTCTGATTTCCCTTTAAAGATTGAGAAAGATGTTTAATATGTTCTTTGCTTTTTATTTTACCCTTTAAAATTTTACTAAGTTTATTTTTAGTATTATCTGATAATTTCTTTCCTGTATGTGATTTTGATAATTTTTCTCTTGTTTCCTTTGTTACTTCGTGTCCCATTTTAATCTGAGATATTTTCTTTTTCCATTCATCCGTTTTAGGAGCTACAGAACCTCCATTGGTTAAATTGTAACCATTATTTAAACTATCATAGTATTGTATGAAGTATTCTTCTGCCCAATTAATATCATCTTGATTTTTGCACCCAAAAATTACCTCAAAAATAAAATTGTCCAAGCCATACTTTATAATCGCATGGTGGACAATTTGTGTTGGTTTCTTATATTTAGCGGCTGCTTTATGTGCGCGCCATCTCTGAGCGACATCTTTAGCTTGACCAATATATATTTTACCGTTTATTTTGTTAGTAAGTTTATAGATAAAATGCGTCATACACATTATATATCAAGTGTAACGAGTTAATATTTTGTTTCCCTTAAATCTTGCATTCTTGTAAGAATTGCCTTTATTTTATCATCGTTTTCAATGATTTTCTTTATTTTTTTACGGGCGCCGCCATAAATTTTCTTGCCATTCTTATAATCTACGTTCCCATTTAAAGATTTAGTAATGGAACTTTGATTAACATTAAGCATCTTAGCTATCTCCATTTGGGTATAGCCGTCAGCATAAAGCTTAATAACTTGCTTTTGCCTATCAGTTAATAAATCATTTACAATTCGCCAAAATTCTTTACGAAGATCTTCTTCTAAATCCATCAGCTCTTCATTATACATGAATGAGTCCAACCTATTAGAAATACTGTCCGCATTAGTAAAGGCTTCCATCATATCATTAGAGCAAGTGGTCTCCAACAAAACATACTGATACTTGTCGCTTCGATTCTTTCTACGCTCCATATAGCACCTCACCTATTAAGTCAGAATGCTATATATCAAATTATTGCTATTTTTTGATTCTAAGTATCGGTCTTACAGGATTTTCTTTTATACACTCATCTAAATCCTTATATGGCTCTGGAATATAAAAATCTTTAATGTTAGCTAACTTCCCAAATTTATCTTTGATAAATTTTCTTCCTCTATCTCCAGGCTCATCATTATCCAATAATAGATTAATATTTTTTGTGTATCTGCAAATAAGTGATAATTGATAAGCCGTCATTTGAGAATTTCCTAAAGCAACAACATTCTTAAATCCAACTTCATGAGCCTTGATGACATCAAATTGACCTTCAACTATATAAACGCAATCTTCTTCAAGAATACTTTGCTTAGCTTCAAATAATCCATATAAACAATTACCCTTTTTAAAAACCGTATTTTTATATTTAATAAGCTTTAATTCTTTTCTCTTATCTTCCGATAAGAGTGTTCTACCAATTAAACCTATTATTTCTCCATAAGTATTTCGATAAGGAATAATTAAAGGGTGGTCTTCAAAAAAGGGTTTATTAATTTGGCTATAACCAAATGAATCGGTATATTGCCATTTTTGAATCAAATCCAATTTAAGTAAAACATCTTCGCCCACTTCACGTATTAAAATATCTATATAATTAGAGCTTGGAAAATAACCCACATTAAAATTCTTTTGACTATCTTTACTAAGACGAGCATCTAAATAATTGCGATACTCCTTTGCCCCCGGAAAATTATTTAATAAAAAATGACAATTATCAGCAATGATTTCTAAATACTTCATTCAGGTTCACGTCTCTTACTCAATTGATCTTTTAACATATTTTTATAAATAGGACTTAAATGATTTAACGGCTTTAAACAAGATGGACAAACTACATCGTCATTTTCAATGACGGGAGTATCTTCTTTTTGGCAATTGCCACATTTGGTAGCAAATGGCGCTACATTTTTAGGTCGATATTGTTTAAGAGTTTTTAACTGAACTTTCATAAAGTGATTAACATTAGTTATTTCTTTATCACATTTAGAACAATAAATTTTATCAGTTTTAGGATCAAGCCATGCTTCTTGAACCTTCATACAGCCTTTATGTGGGCATTGTAATTGGACGGGCATTTAATTCTCTTTTTTTAACAGGTAGCTTATCAAAGCTTCTATATCCTGAGGATAGTCTACGATAATATCTATTATTTGATTTCCATTTCGCGATACACCTAAATTAGGTATTATTACCTGTTGACCATTTTTGGCTTTTTCAGATATTTTTATTTCTTTGGCGCCATCCAATGTGTCTACGGATTTATCGCAACCTGTTAAAGCTTCCAATAAAGTAATGTTAAGAGGAACATGTAAATTATGTTCTTTAATTGTGCAGTTAAATGGGGCAACCTGAACGTGTAGATGCACAAGCGCATCCGTATGCGCCTCGCCTGAACCGAAGAAATTGTTTACCACTTCGACGAAGTTCCCCATGCCCTCTAAACGCAGAGCGTTACCGTCGCTCACACCGCCCGGAACAGTCACAGTAATCGTGCGTGTCGCTTTCACGCCACCAGTTCCAGAACAAGCCTTACACGCCTCTGAGGGGCTTTTGCCATGGCATTTTCCACAGGTTTGCTGAATGATCATATTACCTTGTTGAATAATGGTTGCGCCTTTGCCACCACATGCACCGCAGCCATTATGTAATGAGAAAACTCCTTGCCCATTACATCCATCACATTTATTTCTTTTTTCATATGTAAAATCTCTTTTACATCCAAAAATTGCATCTTTAAAAGATAAGTTTGCATGCAAACTAATTACTTCTTGCTGCGTGCGCTGTCTTCTTTTATTTCCCCCGAAAAAATCATTTATGCCGCCGCTAAATGGCATTTGAACATCTTCGCCTTTTTGAATGACGTTGTATGCTTCGTTTATCTTTTTAAATTTTGCTTCGGCATCGGGAGATTTATTTATATCGGGATGATATTTTTTAGTTAATTCCCTATATTTCTTCTTAGCTTCATCTTGAGTTGAGCTAGTGGCAATTTCTAAAATAGAATATGCTTCTTGTAAATTCATTTCTTCTTACTCTTTGGCTTTTTTGTTTTCCCAGTTAAAAATAAAGCATAATATAAAGCAACAGCCACAGCATCTGCCATATCTCTACTTTCTTCTTTTACGGAACCACTCTTTTTATACTCATAAGGAAATGTAATACCCAAATGTTTTGCCACAAGGTCTGGCATATCTTCTTTTTTTGGAAGATCTTTATTTAATTTTAGCCCATGACGAATAGTCATAACATTGAGTAATTTTGGATAATCTTTTAAATAATCGTATGCGGACACACATACCATTCTATTAAATGTAGCAAGAACAACTACCGTGGTCGCCGTGCTCTTGGGCATGAATTTTATTAAATCTTCAATACCAATATAATCAGGCTTAACATCATTAATTATTTGAATAATCTTTTCTCTCGTACTAATTATTTTTTCTAAGATTTCGCCCTTTTTAGTTGGCTTGAAATAGGATGCAGATATATATTTAATACTATCATCACTATTAATTTCTAATACTGACCAGCCTATAGTTGAACTACTCACGTCAAAACCAAGAACTATTTTACCCATATAGATAAATATATCTATACAAATAGAAACGGCTCAGAAGGTTAGTTCTGAGCCGTTATTTGAATGGAGGAGAAAAGTATTACTGAGTGTCTTCGGCAAAAGCTGGGAATGCTTTGCCTAATTCTTCATCATCCGTCATATCAACGGTGGGCGTTCCAGCGCGTGCGGCTGGTTTGCCACTAGTTCTGGCAGCGGCAGCTTGTGGAGCGGGGGCTCCGTCAGCTCCGAAAATCTTATCCAATCTCTTTTGGACATTTGCGGCGTCGGGTGGCGTAACTCTACGTTGCAAATCTTCCAAATCGGCAGTATCCTTAATGGATTGATCTTCTGCAGAAAGTGCTTCTTTGCTGTAGGTTTGAACGGTGTAGTATGCAGAAGGTCCACCCTTTGGATCAACAAAGATGTTGATATCATACTTTTGTGGATCGCCAAGCTTTGGGTTTTTGGCATGCTTTCTAATTTGCTGGAAAACAGCCCATCCCATATCAAGGATTCTATATGCACCAGTTTTGCGATCGACGACTCCAACTAGCCAACGTGGCTTAGCCTCGCCATGAACGCATGCTGGACAGCTACCACCAATAGCTGAACACATTACTTTTTGTCCAAAGTCCTTTGGGTTGTTTGCATCCCTCTTGACCTTATGCACTAAGTATTGATGTGGGGAAGTAACGAATCTAACTTCGTTGTCACCCTCAGTTAATCTTAAAAATAAGTCTTTGTTTCCAGACTTCTTATCCTTTGAATCACCAAAATCTAAATTATCAGTCCAATTGACTTCTCCGAATGTACTCATTTTATTCTCCTATTTAACTATTCTGTTTTTTCGTTTCGACCGTAACCAATTAGCTGGTTACAAATTTAACATATCTAGTTCTCGCATGATCAGTACTACGACTGAATCTTACTGCAACTTTTCTTACTCTTAATCTTCTTACCGCTTTGTTTAACGCGACTCTTAATGCACTTGGAGATCCAGGCCAATTTTCAGGAACTTTCTTTCCTAAAACTCTCGTAAGAGAGTTATCAAGCTCTGTCATTGTTCCAGTCCAACTGCCCGAAGTCCTTTTATTCAAAAGGGCTAACACGCCCGTTAAAATTACGTCAGATAACTGACCACTTTCTCTGTTATTAGATACCATTTTATTGCTCACTTTCTACTTATTTTTTATCTTTATTTGCTTTAAATACCAAGCTACGAATGCTTGAAATTCTGTGCCATGGAAAATACATTTCCAATATACTCTCTTTGCCCGCGGTCGTCAAGATCTCGGCAAATGAATTAATTATTTCTTCTTCGGATAATTCTGAAAAAATTCCCTTTACTTGCACAAAGGCTTCTTCCATTTCCGGCTTTTCCACCGCAATAAAAAACTTTGCTTTCGTCACTTTTCCAGAAGTTTCAAATGTAATTAAATACACCGGTTTTGTTAACATTGGGCTGCCTGAAAAAATTCTACTTGTAGCAGCTATTGCATAATCTTTCTCTGACATTTATTTACCCTTCTTTTTTTTCTTTTCAAGATCATCGGTGGCTTCTGATAATTTATCAGAGGTTTCAAGTAATAACTTTTTTGCCTCTTGTTCAGCTCTTTTTGCTTGCCACTTATTTTCACGGGCGAGAATAATCTTGTTAGCAAGATCGTCTGCCAGCGCCTGGTCATCTTTAATTCCTTCGCAGAATTTTGGAAATCCAACCCATTTTAAATCGCCATATTCATGAGAAACGCTGGAACTTTTTGTAACAACGCCATAGTCTAATGCTAATTGTGCAATTTCTTCGTGCCTATCTATAACGCCAATTCCAAAATTAACTTTGAATTCACATCTACGTGGCCAAGGACCAAATTTAGACTTTTCAATCGTTGCCTTCATAAGATGACCAATCTTATTTTCTTTTTCATCTAAAATTTGCGCATCTTTACGCTGAACCGCTTCAAAATAAACGTTAGCGCTCAAAAAATGAGTGTATGTATTTCCGCCGGCAAATGTATGATCCGGACCATATTGGTCAAATCCATCTCTCTTATGATTAATAATAATCATTGGAACTTGCGCTCTATTAATTTCAAGTGAAAGTTTTCTGAATGTTGGAGTTAGGAACCTCGATAATAATGCCATATTGGCTTTACCAACAGCAGAAATATCTTCTCCAGGAGGAATAATAGATCCTAATGAATCTAGCACGATCATATTAATATTTAATTCTTTCGCAACAATTTTGTCGAATAAGCCTTCTTTTTTCTTACCAACTAATTTATGAGTTGCCTTATCTTCTTTTGGTTCTCCCAAAAGCATTTCAAAACACTTACGACCATTAACTGCGGTATCTTCATCAACAATTATAATTCTAGAAGTATCTAATCCAAGAGCCTCTGCCCATGATGGATCAAACGTTTGCTCTGAATCGATAAACATCTGCATGGCTTCTGGGTCCTCTTTTTGAGCCTCGCCCATAGCAATCATAGACATTAATGTCTTACCACTTCCAGATGGTCCGTAATATTGAATTAATCTGCCTTTTGGCAATCCACCGGATGATAGTGCATCATCAAGCGCTAATGATCCTGTTGGAATGGCGGCAACTTTTTCACCCACCGTCTCATGAGCCAATTTAAAATCTAACTTATCTTCGGAATCTGCAAAACTCTTAAAAAATGCTTCTAACTTATCGGTCTTCTTTGCCATATTAACCTCTATTATTCGTAGCCCTCCGGAGATGTAGCTTCGGTGGCTCCTGATTTATATCCTAGTATTGTTCTTCTTAGTCCTGCTGCAATATCTTTATAATGATGGTGCGATTTAATGACGATGTCGTATTTCTTTTCTAATAACGACTTTGTTCCTTTTGCACTGGCTAATTTTTCTTGCAGACTATCGACTTTGGGAGAGCTTTCGCCAGCCCATTTTTTCATTTCAACTGTTGTACGCGGAGCTGTAGGATCCGAATACTCTAACGATATCTTGTTTTTCGTACTATTTATCTTGCTTTCTAGATAAGATACTGTCTTAACCATTTTACCAAGATACTCAGATAATATATCAGCACATCTTAAAGATTGTTGTGATAATAACTCGGCGTGAGATAAGTCAATTGCATCAATACTTTGCAAGTTATGAAGCACAATTTGAATCTCTGTAATATCAAAATCATCAAACTCATCGTCTGTAGCAGTTCCTAACAGATCACTTACTTTCACTGTAGACATAATAATACCTTTAATGTTAATTATTTATTTAATTCTTCTAATTTTGCTTTAACTTGCGCACAAACATCATCAATTTGATTATGCATCATTCTTAAATGTTGATGTTGCATTAAACTCATCATAAATAAATATACTTCAAAACTAGTTCTTTTAGTTGATGGGGGCTTTAAAAAAATAATAATTCCAGCATCATCAGATTCAAATAAATCAGAGAATAAATCAGAGCCTTTGAAATTTGCTTCATCGTAAGACCTGCAAATTTTCTCGTATAAATTCCACTCGTCAGTAGTCATCTCAACTTTCTTATGATCTATGATTCGTAATGACATCTAACTTCCTTATGATCTTGAAAAGCTTCCCTTACCGCCCGCGCCTGACAACATTCTATTTCTAGCAGTTGCGGTTTTACTTTGAAGTTGTTGTAATTTAATCAAATCTTTTGCGTTTGATTGTCCACTTTTGCCGCCAGCAGCTTGCGCCATAGCTAAAGCAATTGGATGAATATCTTCTTCATCTTCTCCGGAAGGCAAAGCCGAAGAGATTTCTTGAGAAGTACCAAGCATTTCTTGTAAATCTGCCGCCACATCAGGATTTGATGTATCCAAATCTTCTGCGGAAACTCCATCTAAAAATTTTGTTTGCTTTTTAATTTGAGAAACCATCTCTTTAAGATGTTGAGTTTTACCTACAATTTTAGTTGCATCTGCATTTTTAAAAAACTTATTGGTAATAGCCTGGTCTTGAATACTAAGAGTGTCTTCAGGAAGCGTTACAGGCGCTTTAGCGGCGGGGGTTGGCGCAGGAGCATATACAATTTTATCCTCGCGCACATACCCGTGTGTGCGTAACCAATCTTCTAAATGATCGGGATGCTCAGTTAACTTTTCTAAAGTTACAGATAAAGTAGATAATAAAGCTTTCAATGCCGCATCCATTATTAATTGACCGCAAAATGGACACAAATTTTGGTCAACGGCATGTTTCCATTTTGGATTTATTTCAGAGCTACAAGATGTACATTTCATGACACACTCACGTTCTTTTGATTATATATCGAGCAATTACTAGGCGGCTTTTTTAGAAATTTTCTTAATTTTCTTTGTTAATTTAGTTCGTGATTTTACTTGTCTTTTTACTGGTTTATCTGCAATTTCGCCAGCTTTCTTAATTTTAGCAACCAAATCTTTTAATTTTGGACGAGTATCTTCTAAAGCCTGCTCTCTTTTTGCAATCTTTAGTAAATCTTGTGTGGCTGGATTCTCGGTAACCTTTAAAGAAGATGTTTCAGAAGTTTTAAATTTAAAACTGGGTCTATCGCCGTTGTAATTATTTCTTCGATATTTTTGAATATCGAAATCTGAATCATATGGACTTTCATGATTCTGCGCAAAGGCTTGCTGCATATGAGCCAGATGTTTCTGATATGGGGAAACATCTGGGTCGAGACCCACAAATTTAACAATTTGCCTTAATCCAAATGCAATTGCATATACTGCATGTGTAACTGCCATGACGGCTAAACTAACAAAAAAATTCTTGATTCTCTTCATCGTAATATCCTTATTATACAAATTTCTTAGGTCTTCCTCTTTTTGCTTTTTTTACAGCATTAAGAGACTCATCCTCCTCCGAGAGATTCGTTTCCGAGAAACTGCGAAATGATTGAAGTTCCCTGGGAGTTGGTTGAAAAGACCCGCCCACACTTGCACTGGCTGCAAATGTTGCGGCATTTGGTTGAGTTTCGCCTAACCACGTATTATTAATAGCTGGAATAACGGAGGTGATGCTTATATTAGATAATTGCGTGGTAGGCAAGGAACTGAAATCGGTTGTTCCTACAAAGTAGGAGCCATCTACAGAGCCTAATTTATTCGCTGAAGAAGTACATAGAGTGGAGGTGGGAGTAGGTCTAAATGCACTTGATGTAGCTTCTTCAACAAAATTTTTGATCGAGTTGCCAACTTGATCCGTATATTTTACATCTGCAAGATCCTTAAGCTCAAAGTTATTTTTAACTTCTTCTTTTAAGGTCTCGGTATTCTCTTGGAAAGAATTCACCAAAGCTTCTTTATCAAAATGCTTTGGTTTAATGAATTGTTGGAAATGTTTATTTATTTCATTTTGAGTCGGCTTATTTTTCGAATATCTATATTTTGCGTCGCCTTCTGGATTTACTTTTAATTGAAAGTTGGCAATAATATATGCGGCAAAATCTTCGATGGTCCCATTTGCCTTACTAAATTCAACTGTCTTTTTTAAGAAAAATGCCATAGTGTCTGAATTGTTCGAGACTAATCTATTCATAGTATTCTCCGGAGCTGATCCGTTTTCATCTTGAACGATAATCGTTCCAGATTCTGATTGATAGGCTTTTACGGGCAAGCTACCAGCTTTAAACCAGCGATATGCCGTTTGATACGAAATGCCCTCTTTTTTTGCCCAATCTTTCAGTTTCATGATCTTATTCTCCATTATGCATATACATCTATATACATTTATTATTTTTAATAATTATGTGTTATTACCTGTAGACTTATATATCAATTGTTGTCATTTTCTTCTTCTGGATCTATAAGACCCTCATCAATCAGAGAATCCTCAATCTCTTCAAGTAGTTGCTCCTTAGAAGACTCTTTTAGAGATAATTGAACTGCTTTTTTTGATTCTTTCAAAGAAACCTTTTTAGCCTTTAAATCTGCCGGAAGCTGAGGAGGAGGTAAAACTTGATACACCTCATCTAATGCTAGTCCCATTTCATCTTCATATAAATTTGCGTTTGCAGAGAAGCTAAGCGCAACTCCTTCTTCAAGAACAAACTTGACCTTATTATTTTTAATAAGATTCTGCAATTTATCTAGACTATCAGGAAAGATTGTTAATGAACAACGGTCGCCGCGTGCATCTTCAATTTCTGCTTTAACCATTGCGCGCCCATAATATTTTCCCTCTTTTTTAATCTTAAATTCAAAAAAGTTTCTTACAATGGCTTTCATTACTCTAACTCTATCTTTATTTTGCAATCTTTTCAAATCTTGGGCAGTAGCATATTGATCAGATTTGCCCCCAATTTTGAAAAAATCTTTATATGCAACAATTGGTTTACATACGAAAGATTCTCCAAGATAGAAATTTTCAAGCGCATAATATTCTGACAAATCCCAATCTTTTTCTTGTGGCCAAGGATAATTAAATTCTTCTTTAATCGGATCGTGTTTCTTCAGCCAAGAATTTAACTTCTTACGATAATCTGATACGTAAAGAAAAATTGACTTCCTGTTAATTTTAAATATATCTAGACAGCCGCTTGCGGCAAGTGCTTGAATTGCATTAGCTCTAACTTTTCCAGAATCTACCCTCGACATAAAATCTAAAAAGCTGGTGAATGGACGCTTAGAAATAATATCATTAATAGCTTCATCATTAACAAATTTTAATGCATCAAGACCCGTTAATAACTTATTGTCTTCTATTAATGAATAACTTAATAGTGATTCATTAATATTTGGCGGCAAGATTTTAACTTTATTTTTTCTAATTTCTTGTTTAATTTTACTGATATTTTTATCGGAATCTTGAGCATTAGACTTAACTTCAGCAATTAGATTTGCCAGTAAAAATTCAACTGGATAATGCGCTTTAAGATACGCAGTTTTATATGATAACATTGAATATAAAATTGAATGGCTCATATTAAAACCATAGCCTTGAAATTTATCTACAACTTCGTCCCAAATCTTTTTAGCAATATCTTCTAAAATATTATTTTTGACGCCGCCTTCAATAAATTCGCTTCTCCATTGTTGCGCCTTCTTGGGATTCTTTCCCTTTTCTTTGGTTAATTTTCTAAGACGATCGGCTTCATGCAATGACCATCCGGCAACATCTTGTGCCAAATACATAAGAGACTCTTCATACAAACCAAATCCATACGTATTACCAAACGCTCTCTGTAATGATGGATGCACTAAAGAAACTGGTCTTTTATGTTCTTTAGCGGCAATAAAACCGCTTCTAATATCACGGGCAGATGGACGGGCAAGTGAATTGATATGGCTAATATCTTCAACACATTTTGGCTTAACTTTTTTACAAAGATCAATGGTGCCGCCTGATGTGCCTAATTGAAATACGCAAAATGTATTTCCACTAGAAATTAGATCATATGTTTTTGTATCTTCATCATCATAATTTGATGGCTCTACTGGAAGTGGTTTTCCAGCCTGTTTAATAAAATTAATTGTTTTTTCTATAATATCTAGAGTAGATAAACCAAGTAAGTCCATCTTGATTAAACCATTTTCCTCAGCCCTATCTTTATCGTATTCAAGAACTAACATTCCTTCTTTATCACGACGAACTGGTACCAAACCAACTAATGATCTGTTGGATATAACCAAGCCTCCAGCGTGAGTTGACCAGGCACGATATTTGCCGCTAATAGAAGCGTACTGCCTTAACTCCGGATGCTTAATGGCATATTCTGCAAACAACGGAACTTTCTCTAAAGCCGATTCAATTGAAGTAATTTCTTTCGGAATCGCGTCAGCAATATTAGTGCCAATTTCTACGGCAGTTTCCTTAGAGCCGCCAAACTCACATGCACGAGCAATATCTCTGGCGAATACTTTTGGAGTAATAGTATTAACATTTGAAACGTGAGCTACATGTTCTTCACCATATTTATTACGAAGATATTCTTGGACCTTATCTCTGCCAGTTGGCGCGAAATCGGTATCAATATCTGGAAAGCTTGACTTCTCTTTATTATGAAATCTGGCGAAAATTAAATTGTACTTAATTGGATCGGCTTCATGAATGCCTAACAAAAATGCAATTAATGAACCTCCAACAGATCCTCTTCCAGTCCCAACTGGAATGTCATTTTTTCTTGCCCAATTAATATAATCTGCTACGATAAGCATATAGCTTGAGAACCCATGAAATTCCATAACGTCAATTTCTTCATCTAGGCGCTCGCGATATTGAGCCATTTTATCTTCAGATATTTTTGCCTTCAATTCACGCTCACAAACATACCTTAAATATAATTTATCTTCTTCTAAATTTTTATCATGTTCACTATTGTCTTTTTCCCACTCTTTAAGCCACTCTAAAAAATTTAGATAAACGGGCTCATCCTTAACGGGAAAAATTGGCAATTCTTTACCGCTAGGATTGGAGAATTTTGGATCGATCCAATCTGGGATTTCGCACTTGTCTGCAAAATAGATGCTATTTTCACATATGGCGTCAGCATCATCTGGAAATAATCTTTCGAAGAAAGATTTTACTTCATCTCCAGTTTTAAGGTAAAACTCTGGAACTGGATACTTTACTCTAAAATCTGAAAAAATAGATTGATGAGATCCGATTGTAAGCAAAGCATCATGTACTTTACTCTCTTCTTTTTTTGCATAATGCGTATTGGTTGTTGCAACAATTCTAATGTTATGCGTTTTAGCCAGCTTGATAATTTGTCTATTAACCAAATCTTGATCTAAACTATCATGATGAAGATTTGCATTTCTCTTCATGCTATTTGGCTGAACCTCTAAACCAAGGTCATCTCCAAAGATTTTTTTCAAGCGAAGCGTAGCTTCTGTGGCGCGGTCGAAATTTTGCTTCATAAGCAATTGTCCCAAAATTCCGTTGGAGCATGATGTTAAACAGATAACTCCCTCAGAGTGATCTTCCAATAACTTCCAATCAATTACAGAATAAACTTTATTGCCAAATATAAATTTGTTATCGAATCCCTTGTAATTAAGAGTTAATATATTTCTATATCCCGTAGCATTTTTTGCTAAGAGAATAATGTGACGAAATTTTTCGTCTCTTTTAGAGGCTTCATCCTGAAAATAAAACTCAGCGCCAATGATAAGTTTTACCCCTGTATCACGGGATGCTTTTAAAGCATCCCAGGCGCCTGAAAAGGTGCCATGATCAGTAATTGCCAGCGCCTTTTGTCCAAGCTCTTTGGCTCTAAGAAACAAATCTTTGGGAGATGGCAATGCATCAAGAATCGAAAAATGAGTATGGTTGTGCAATGAAACAAATTCAGTCATAATATTCCTCCGGGTGTTATGGAATAAAGCATCGGAGCTATGAAAGCCGCTACAATCTTATTAAGGAAGATTGCGTGCAATAACCAGGGAACACGTTACAAAATGTAATGTTACTATATTACCCTACTACAGGTATAATAATTTTTAAATCTTTGCTGTCAAGTGGCTTATTTTGATCAACAAAATTATGAATATATGCAAATTGTTTCTTCCAAAATTTTTTGTTAGAAGTTTTTCTACATATTATTTTCTTTAAATCTTCGTGATTAAGCTTTTTCTTTTCAAAAAGTTCATGGGCAACAATTTTTATAATGTCCCAATGTTGCTCCATAAGAATGCGGGTCTCTCTCATCATTTTCTTTTTATATAAATATCTCTTACGCCCAGCGGGCGCAAGATCATTAATTTTAATTATCTTGGCGATTTCTTTAATATCATCCTCTACACCATCTTTAAGAACGTTGGGAAATATTCTAGAGCCGGTCACATCTTGATAAAAAATCTTTTCCGCCATCAAACCGGCATAATTAATATAAATATCAGATTTAATCAAAAAATTAATAAATCCAGGATCTTTAGATTGTTCATCGGTTATTACTTCATAGTTAGTTTCGCCACTAATTCTTCTATTTTTGAAAACAGATACATCAGGAATCTTCATAAACATTAATAAACCGCAAACTGCGTGCCCCGCTTCATGATAACACGTTGATATGTATGAATGATTTTGAGACAACTTTATTGTAAATTTGTAAAGATTACTGGAACTGTTAACCATGGATTCATCCTAACTGTTGAAGTAACTCTTCGAGTTTATTAAGGATTTCTTGGCAATCGGACTTTTTACATTTAACTTGTAATTTATTTGAGCCGAAAGGTCCATGAATTGTTAAATTTTCATTTTCAACATAAAGAATGCCAGCCTGTGTAAAATGCTGTAATTCTTTGAACCCATTACTCTGAAATAATGACAAAAAATCCTTAGTTACCGAAACACTCAACATCATCAGTAGGGCGACGCCGCCACATTTAGAACAACTATTAGGCGTGACAATGCGCTCTATCTTCATGAAACTCCTTACTTTTTATTGATTGGCTGTCCACGACTTTCCAATAAATGAATGCAATATTTAATTTTTGCATTTTCAATACTTTTGGTTTCCCTATAGGGACCGGAAAGCTCTTTAACCATATCTTTATGCGCTGTAAGTTTAGTGTCTGCATCTTGAGCTTGCTCAACCTCATACATGCCAGCTTCGGCAGATAAAATAGCTTTTCTAATCTCTTCGTCAGTCTTACTCGCAGTACCGTCAACAAACTCGCCCGCAAATTTATTTAGTATTTTAGTATATTTCTCTGGAAAATCACTCATAATTAATACCTCTATTATTCAATAATCTTGGCACTCTCTGCCAAGAAACCTAATACATGTTCATCACGAACACGAACAAACAATGATTGCAAATAACCATTTTGGTTTAATTCTTTAATCAAATCATCTGGATTTTTTTCTGGATTTGATCTGGTAAACGTAGTTTTTAACATATCAACCACTTCTTGATCAGATAATTGGGCGTCTGGCTCATCATCTCTAATTTTATCTAAGATAAGAGACATCTTAGCATTATTAGCTCCCATGCTCAAAAATCTTTCTTTATCTGCGTCCGGTAAAGAATCCCAATTTACTTTAGCTTGTTGGGCAATGTATTGAGCCTCTGGCAATACCAGCCAGTCTGGAATTTTAAAATCATGAGCGGCAACTAACTTCGCGGAAATTTGATTAACGGTAGCACTTTTTCTTTGCATATCGATACGACCAGTTGCCGCTTCCATTACCACTTGATGTAATTCTTCAAAAGTTGGTTTGCCTAATTTTTGTGCAAGCTCATCATTCAATGGCATTAATTGAATTTTAGAGCCGGAAACCAAAGTAACGTGAAATTTCATGTCTTTTCCCGCCACAGATGGTAGACCATCCTCAGGAACTTTTATGTAAAAAATTCTATCTTCACCAATTTTTAATCCCAAAAGGTTTTCATCAAATTCTTTTATTGATGATGCTCCAACTTTTAACATTTCACCATCAGAACACAATGCTTCAATTTTTTGCTCTTCGGCAAATCCTTCATAATTAATAATGATAGAATCATTCATTTGAACAAAATCTGTATCAGAGTATGGGATTTGTTGTCCATGTTGTTCTCTAAGTTGTTGTAAAATCTCTTCAGCAACTTCTGTTGTCGATTTTGCCGCCGGCTTAGGAATTTCTAATTCTTTATATTGTCCAAGAACAAAAGTTGGATGAACCGCCAACTTAAAATCACAAGTAAATTTACCGCCATTCAATAACATTCCGGTAAATTGAGGCGCGCCGAATGGCTTTAAGTTTTTTTCAAACATAGTGTTATGAAAAGCCTCTTCTGCCAAAGCTCTTTTTAAAGATTCGTTAATTTGATTTTTATAGTGATTTTTAATTGCATCGACACTGGCTTTCCCCTTACGGAAACCAGGAACGGGAGCCTTCTTGAACATTTCTACTATTTTAGATTTTGCGGGCTCAATTTCGTCGTAACCAACTTCATAGTGAACGCTTAACTTACAATATTCAATTTCTTCTACTTCGATTTGCATATATTCCTCGACTTATATAGTGGGTATCTGATTTAGAATTATATCACCAAGAAACTTCCCCATACTTTAAATTTCTATTTGTACTCATTTTTCCCTCTTGGCAAGAGTCTAAGAAATCACAAAATCTACAAAGTGGGCTTGGTGTTGGCGTAAAATTTGTCTCAGTCAACATTTTATGAGCGTAATCAATATATTTGGCTTCAACATCTAATATCTCTTGTTTAGAGAATTCTATAGTAATATATTCATAATTATATCTTAACAAGATATATGATGCTCTAATTTTTTCTAGAGCGGGATCTTCTTTCATAAGAACGTATGCGTACGTGAGTAACTGAAACCAGTCATCTTTAATATACTTCTTATTTTTAACAGTTTTATAGTCGCATACATGAAGAACATTATCGGCATCAATTTGAACTCTGTCAATGGAGCCATTTAATAAAATATTTCCATTAACCAATAATTCGAAACCTTTTTCACAAGCAATTACGTTAGATACCGAATTATTTTTCTTATCATCAGACATTATTTTTAAATATTGGCTAATAATTGTCCAACACTCTTCGCGAGCCTCTTTAGTCATTTTAGACTTATATTCAAGTAAGGCGTCGCGGTATACATTGGTCATAACTTCATGATATGGTTTAGTTGAACCATTAATATAAACCATATGAAAATCTTCTAATACTTTATGGCAAAATTTGCCAAAAGTATGAAAATCCCACTCTTTTCTTGGCAGCTTTAAATTATAAGCAAATTCAAATTTCTTTTTACAATCTATATAAGTTTTTGTTTTAGATACACTAAGTTTAATAATATTCTGCATTTATTTTCCGTTGTAATGTACCTATAACGGAGTGGAAAATAATTGAAAAACCTAAAATTAGAATAAAACACGACGAGCAAATGGAATCCATTGAAATACCATGCCGGCACCCTTGCCACCTCTAGAGAATTTAATTTGATACAAAGCCCCGGCATCAGGGTCTCTAGGTTGATAAGGCGTCTTAGAAATAATCCACTTATTGGCAATCTGATCATAATAGTAATAAGTCATAGTATTATCG
>Ga0315281_10005744_pt1 | contig 17727 bp, 17 predicted proteins | sample YL17G07_0_MG_FD_204540 | JGI IMG/M metagenome (GOLD analysis project Ga0315281, IMG submission 204540) | Sediment microbial communities from Yellowstone Lake, YNP, Wyoming, USA - YL17G07_0 | ecosystem: Environmental > Aquatic > Freshwater > Lake > Sediment | place: USA: Wyoming | collected...
CGAGGCTTGCGAGAAGGAACTGAGCAATCCGCCGCGGCCTCCGGGGGACCGGCCGGACGTGGTGCGGCGAGTGATGATCCTGATCAGCGACGGGGAGGACAATCTTTCCGAGCACACGCGGGCGGAAGCCATCGAGATGGCCCAGCGAACCAGCGTGGTGATTTACACGATCAGCACCAGCACGCAGTGGATTTCGCTGAGCGAGACGAACAAAGAGAAGCTGGGGGACCGGAAAATACACAAGACCGAAGGCGATAACATTCTCGAGGACATCGCCGAGGAGACCGGGGGCCGCGCTTTTTTTCCTTATCACGTGGACGACCTGGACCAGTCGTTTCAGGACATCGGGGACGAGTTGCGCAGCCAGTATTCGCTGACGTACCGGCCGACGAGTTTCGTGGCCAACGGGAAATATCACAAGATCAAGATCCGCGTGGAAGGGCGCAAGGACGTGCAGGTACGGGCGCGGCGCGGGTACTATGCGCACAAGGCCAAGGCGGCGAAGAGTCCCGCTCCGGGGGCGGCAAACAAGTAGGAAATGCGCTGTGTGGATTGGATGCGAGGGAGCATTCGCCAGACAGCCGGCGAGCCGCTCTGTCCGCGCAAAAAAATAAACCGCCAATGCCGGGGGCCGGAATGGGTGCAATCAGGTTTCGCTACGACGTTCCCCTTGCAGAGACGATGGATTTTGAAGCGGTGTATCACCAAGCCCTGCAGCTGGACCTGCCTCAAAAAGAAAAGTTTCGAATAACGCCCGGTGCGATTTTTGTCTGGATGTACGTGGACGGGAAACTTGCCGGAGAGTCGTATGGCTTCCCGCTGGCCGGCGGCGATGGGCCCCTCAGCGGGCTGGCCGGTTTAGCCGAGAGCGAGAAGAGATCCGGATTTCATTGCTACTCCAATACAATACTTCCCGCTTTTCAGGGCCGGGGGTGGGGAACAGTGCTGAAGGCGCACTGGCTGGGACTGGTTGTGGGCGCGGGATTCGAGGCGGTTTACGGCCATGCGCGGCCGGGAAGAAGCCAGGAATTGAATGCGCGGTTTGGCGCGGTGTTTCTGGAGAGCTTCCCGGATTGGGGCGGCACGGGCGAGGAATACAAGCTGTATCGCCTGGCGCTGAAGTGAAGACGCACAAGCTGAAGCCTGTGCGTCAGCGGCGCGTGGAAAGCCGCCGAATTTCAAGGCCAGTAGCCAAGAATGGAATCATAGGGCGCATCCAGGTGCGCCATGTGCGCGAGGCAATAGGCAAAGATGCAGGCGGCCGGAAGGACCGCCACGAAGCTGAGGCGGACGCCGTACAGTTGCGCCGGGAGGCGATGCAGCGCGACGGGGATGGCCAGCCCCAGAAACATGGCCGCCGGGAAGTAATAGTAGTAGTACGTGAGACTCTGCGGAGTGACCGCCCACTGCAGTAAATTCGCGGCATAGAGCAGCAAGATAAGCGTTTCGGGCAGGCTGCGGGCAAACCGGCGCAGACAGAACAGCCCGGCCGCGAGACCGGCCCACATGACATACCAGTTGCCCACCAGATAGGAAAGACCACGCTGTGGTTGGGAGAGCAAAGGCCATTGGTACCAGGCCATGGCAATGGCGCGGTTTCCGACAACGGCGCGGTGGAAACGCCAAATGTAAACATTCATGGAGAGCAGCTGGCTGGTGGTAAAGGGCACATGCAGCATCCTGCAGAGGGGCCAGAACGTTGCGGAGTAAGCAAGCAAAGGCAGCGCAGAAAAGGACACCAGAAACCATGCAGTGCCTGCTTCCCGCAAGTTTGCCCCGTACTGAATCATTTCGGGGTTCTTGGACCTCCCGGACCAGATCAGGAGAAAGGCGCCGATGGCCGCAATGACGCACAGTTCATCCACTGCGTTCCACTTGCAAGCGCCGGAAAACCCTAGGAGCACGCCACTGGCAAATAGGAGGGCCCGTCGTGCAGGGGCCGTGAGGCGCTCCATTTTCAGCGCGGCGGTAAACGCCAGAATGCCCCACAGCGCAAAGGTCATGAGGAAGATGTCCATCATGGCGAGACGAGAAAGAACGAACAGGAAATTATTGAAGAAGGTCAGGGCCGCGGCCGTGAGCCCCAATGCGTGGTTGTCCAAAAGCAGTTTGGTGAAGAGGAACATGCCGACGAGCGTGAGAGCGCCGAAAACGGCGCTGCCGGCCCTCCAGCCGAACGAGTTATCCCCCAGCGCGCGAATGCTGCCGGCAACGAGCAGTTTGCCCAGCGGCGGCCCATACGGACTGGGGTCCTGCCCCTCTGCCAGCAGGGCCCTCCCGGAATTCACATAGAGGGCCTCATCGTAAATGGCGATGGGAGGATTGCCGATTCCGGCAAGGAACAGCAGCAGGGAACCGACTCCCAATAGAATTGCGGTCAGCCAGGTTTTCATGTTCGACCCAGAGAAATAGAGCGTGGTCTTCTCCACGTGATCAGTTTACGGGGTTCATCGCCGTGGGCGGCGCCATTTTTCCATGGCAGGGCGAAGGGTGTGGCCAATCCTGCAATAACGATCATGGAGGCCGGGCGGAGGTTCGTGCCCCGTGCCAGCCGGGTTAGTTGCGCGGGGGGTAGTAGCCTTTGCGGGTGAGGACTTTGTTGGATTTGTCGGCCATTTCGACTTTGATCTTGCGGTATTTGCCGTCCTTGGAAGCGTTGGTGGGGTAGTAGCCGAGGGTGTACTGGGTGCGCAGTTCTTCGGAGATCTGGTCGAAGGCTTCTTCGATGCGTTTTTCGGAGGAGACTTCGATGCTGCGGCCGCCAGTTTCCTCGGTGAGTTTGTGGGCGACGTCGGGGCGGAAACCGTAGCCGGAGTCGTGGACGAGGAGGATGTGCACGACGGTGTCGTTTCGCTGGGCGGCTTCGATGGCTTCTTCGAGGCGCACCTTGCTGCCCTGGTCGTCGGCGTCGGTGATGATGACCAAAGCTTTGCGGCCGGCTTCACCGGCGAGTTTTTCGGAGGAGGCCAGGTAGACGGCGTCGTAGAAGGCGGTGCTGCGAACGTCGCCCGCGATGGGGCCCATGCCGGAGGGGACGTTGACGCGGGCGCGGCGGATGGCGCTTTCGAGTTGGGCGCGGTCGTCGGTGAAGTCGGAGAGCATGTCCACGTCGGAGTCGAAGGAGAAGACCATGGCCAGATCGCCCTTGCGCAGGACGCGATTGAGGAAGCGGCCGGCGGCTTCCTGTTCGGCCATGAGGCGGTTCTGCTCGCTGCCGCTGGTGTCAATGAGCATGCCGAGAGTGATGGGCAGGGCGACTTCCTGGGAGAAAAAGGCGATTTTTTCTTCCTTGCCGTCCTCGAAGACACGGAAATCTTCCTGTTTGAGGCCGGTGACGATATTTTTATTCTTGCCGCGGACGGTGGCGAAGATATTGACGAGGCGCACTTGAGAGCGGATGACGCCGCCTTGGGCCAGTGGCTCCTGCGATGGGGGATTCTGAGCGGGGCGGGGAGCGCCGTAGAGGGCCAGGGCGGCGGTTAGCGCGAGAACCGCGCCGGCAAGCCAAATCTTTGTCGGTTGCATTGTATACTGGCCTCGATTCGTAATGTCTCCGCGGAGACAGCCTGCGAAGGCGCCCCGGCATCTTAGGATGCGGCAGCGGCGCGGGAAGATGCGTGGTCCGGACCGCGCGGAACGGCTGGTGACAGACAGATGAATTCTACAGGGAAATGGCGTGCGGCGCTCGGCGGCGTGGGGTTGATGCTGCTTATTGGTTTATGGGGCGAATGGGCGGCGGGGCAGGAGCCCAAGGCGGCTGCGGCGCCCGCGCAGGAGGCGCCATTGGAGACGCAGGCGCGCATCCGCGGGGGAACGAGTCTGGTGGTGGTGCCCGTAATCGTGAAGGACGACAGCGGGCGGCTGGTGGACGATCTGACGCGGGAGGAGTTCCGGATCTTCGAGGATAACGTGGAGCAGCGGGTGGAGGTTTTTACGAACGATCCGTTTCCGCTCTCGGTCGTGCTGCTGATTGACAATGATCTGGACCCGCGTGTGGCGCAGCAGTTGCAGGAGACGCTGCCGGTGCTGGCGGCGAGCTTCAGCAAGAGCGACGAAGTGTGCGTGGCGCGGTTCGATCAGTTTTTCCGCGCGGAGAAGGGATTTACCAGCGATCCGGACGAACTGCTGGCGCAATTGCATATGGCGAAGGTGAACAGCTCGCCCACGCCGGCGCCGGCTTCGGGGCCGTTCGCTTCGGCGACGAAGATTAACGGGATACCGATCGGGGGAGGAGCGCAGGCGGCGTCCTCGGCGCGGATCTTGCATGGGCAGCCAACCAAGGCGGTGGACGACGCGGTGTTTGCGGCGGCGCAGTTGCTGAAGGACCGCGGGCGGGAGCGGCGGAAATTCATTTTTCTGATTTCGGACGGAGTGAATTCGAAACTGAACAAGGTGAGTTTTCAGGATGCGGCGCGGGCGCTGCTGACGGCGGGGGTCTCCGTGTACGGAGTGGGCGTGGGCAATGCGTTTTTGAACCCGCGGATCAACTCGGTTTCGCGCTACGCGCATGCCACCGGCGGGGACGTGTTCTACGCCTCGAAGCGCGAGGAAGTCGAGCGGCTGTATTCGACGGTGACGGAGGAAGTTCGCAACCAATACACGCTGGCGTATTCACCGAAGGGGACGGACAGCTCGCAGGAATTTCATACGGTGGAGATTCGCGTGAAGCGGCCGGGGCTTTCGATTTTGGCGCGGGATGGATACTACTCGGGAGCGCCGGGGCAGTGATTTCTGCGGGCGGCGATTGTTTCGGATTCTTCTTGACAGAGTGCGGCGCAGCCCGTATAGAACATGAGACAGTATTTTCCCGTCCATAAGCCGGATGGGATGGAGGAGGAACTTCCACATGAAGAAGACAGCGAAGAAAGCAGCAAAAAAGGGCGGCAAGAAAAAGAAGTAAGCAATCGCCGCAATGAATTATTCAGGGCGCTGGGGGTTTTTACCACCGGCGCCCTTTTTGTTTTTACGGAGTGTCGCGGGAGTTCGGCGCTTTCGCTTATCGCCCGGCTTCTTCCTGCGCGGGGCAGAGGGTGCGGTAGTCGCAATTGCGGCACTGGAATCCGGGCTTGGGAGGGAATTCGCCGGCGCGAATATCGGCGGCGACTTCCTGGACGGTGGCCACGGCTTCGGCGAGCTGCTTGGTGTCGCGCGTGGTGATCTGGCGCTCGTTGGTGAGGAGATAGTGGAAGGTGAGGTCTTCGGGATTTTTTTCGAGGATTTCGCGCGCGGCCAGGGCGTAGATGCTGAGCTGGAGGTCCTTGCGCGCGGCAGTGGGGGGCTTGGGCTTGCCGGTTTTGTAGTCCACGATTTCCACGTCGCGCCCGCCGAGGGAATTGACCTGGTCCATGCGGCCGGTGATGACGACGTTGTTTTCGAGAGGCAATTCGAAAGGCTTTTCCTGTTCCAGGACCACGGGCGGTTCGGCCAGGACGGCGGCGTGAAAGACGCGCAGCTGTTCGAGGCCGTCTTTTTTGTATTCGCCTTCCTGATATTCGTCCTCGAAGCCGGTGGAAGACCATTCCGATTCGAAAATGCGGGCGACTTCCTCGAAGGGCAGGCGGTTGTCTTTGCGCAGTTCGCCGATGAAGCGCTTGATGGTGGTGTGCATGACGCTGCCGAAGCTGATGGCGGCGCGGCGGCGTTCGGGCAGGAGCCAGAAGCGCGAGAACAAATATTTCTGTGGGCAGGAGCGGTAGGCGTCGATGGCGGAGGCGCTGAGCTTGAGCGGCTCGGGCACGGGAGGGCGGCAGGTGGCGGCCCAGGCGCCGATGCGAGAAAAAAGGCGCGGGGGTTGGCCCGAGGCGGGAAAGAGCGACGGCGTTTGTTCCGCGGATTCGGCGGCGGGCGCAGCGGCGGGCGCTGGCGGAGAGTTGGGAGCGGTCTGGATGACGTCGTGGCTCTTGATGCTGGCGTCCATCAGGAAATCTTCGAGGAAGAGGGAACGCCGGGAGCGTTTATCCACGACGGTGGTGAGGGTGAGGCGGTCGCGGGCGCGGGTGAGGGCCACGTAGAAGAGGCGGCGCTCTTCCTGAATGTGGAAGTCGCCCTGCGGTCGCTCTTCCTTCATGAGGTCTTCGGGGAATTCGAAAACGCGCGCGCGGGGTTTGACGGGAAAAGCGCTGGCGTTCATGCGCAGGAGAAAAACGTGGGGAAATTCCAGGCCCTTGGAGCCGTGCACGGTCATGAGGCGGATGGAGTCACGCGCGCCTTCTTCGGCGAGGCTGATGGTGCCGCCGGCCTGCTCGTAGAAATCCAGGTATTCGAGGAATTCGGGGAGTGAGCGCGTTTCGCTTTTCGGCTCCCAGTCCTTGAGGAAGGTGACGAGTTGCTCGACGTAGCGGCGGTCTTCTTCGGGAGCGCGCTGGGCGAGTTCGAGCCAGTCGAGCAGTTCGCCGAGAATTTCGCGGGCGGTTCTGCGGCGCATGGTCTTGCGCTGACTGGAGAGGAAGTCGAGCAGGACGGAGGTTTGCGGCGGCGGAGCGCTCGAGGCGAAGGCCATTTCGCCCTGCGCGGGCTGCTCCTGAAGAATGTCGTAGAGAGCGGTGCCGCGCTTTTTTGCGGCGCGCTCAGCGAGGCGCACGAGGTCCTCGGCTTCGAGTCCCCAGGCGGGAGCGGCGAGGGCGCGGGCGCAGGAGATGTCGTCGAAGGGGCGGGCGATGAGGCGGAGATAGGCGAGGACATCGCGGACGAGCGCGTGCTTGAGGATGGAGAGCTTGGTGATCTGGAAGGGAATGGCGGCGCGGCGGAGTTCTTTGACGAGATCTTCGCGGTGGGAATGCTGGCGATAAAGGATGGTGAAGGTGCGCCAGGGCAGGCCGGCGCCGTGCAGGCGCTGAAGTTCGGAGCGGACCCAGCGGGCTTCTTCGGCGTGGCTGGCGAGCTCGACGATGCGGATGCGGTCGCCTTCGCCGCGATTGGTGCTCAGGACTTTTTTGGGGAAATCCTCGCCGGCTTCGTTTTGGGCGATGACTTGCGTGGCCACGCGAAGAATCTTGGCCATGGAGCGGTAATTTTCGGTGAGGGAGACGCGCCAGGGGCCGGAATCCTGCCCGCGGCGCCAGCCGGCGAAACGCTCGAGGAAAATGGTGAAACTGCCGAAGGAGGCGCCGCGGAAGCGGTAGATGGCCTGATCGTTATCGCCCACGACGAAGATGTTGGGCGAGGGGCCGGTGAGGAGATGCAGCAGCTCGATCTGGGCGATGTTGGTGTCCTGAAATTCGTCCACGAGGAGATAGCGGTAGCGCTGCTGGAGGCGCTCGCGCAGCGCGGCGTCGCCGCGGAGGCGCGCGGCGGTTTCGGCGAGGAGCGCGCCGAAGGTGAGGCGCTTTTTCTCGCGCAGAAGATCTTCGCTGGCGCGGTAGGCGCGGGCGATCTCCTGCTGCAGAGCCGCCTGTTCGGAAAGGGCGGCGCGGGTGTCGTCGTCGAGCGCGGACTGGCCGGCTTTGAGGCGCGCGGCGAGTTGGTCGGCGTATTGCTGATAGCGTTCGCTGGAGACGAGTTCGTCCTGGCAGCGGGAGAAGAATTCCACGAAGTCGGAGAGGAACTGGCCGGGGTCGGAGAGGCGGCGGAACTTGTCGAGTTTGAGGCGGGCAAGGTTGCGGCGGAGGAGAATCCAGTGGTCGGTCTGGTCGAGGAGAACGCGCTCGGGTTCGAGTTCCGCGAGGAGATCCTTGCAGAAGGCGTGGAAGGTGGAGAGAGTCACCGTGGCGGCGCGTTCTCCGGCGGCGGCCACGACGCGGTGCTTCATTTCGGCGGCGGCTTTTTCGGTGAAGGTGAGGGCGAGGATGGATTCGCCGGGGAGATCGGCGTCGGAGGCAAGGAGATGGCGGATGCGCTCGGTGATGACTTTGGTCTTTCCGGTGCCGGCGCCGGCGATGACCAGCAGGGGGCCGTCGGCGTGAGTGACGGCGCGGCGCTGGGCGTCGTTGAGGCCGGCGAGGGGATCGGCCGGCAGCCCCAGATCGAAGAGCGTACTCATGCTTTCATGTTAGCGGAATTAGCACCACCGTTGTAGAAGCGTTTGATTTCTTCCCTGGTCAGCGGAAAAGAGGCGCTAGTGCCCGAGCGTCCAGAGAACCATGTCAATGCGGCGAGGAGTCCAAAAATCAGTGGCGAACGCAATATTGTTCTCACGCGCTTTTCGGCGCATGATCTGAATTAGTACTTCACCGTCCTTTGGAGTGAGAGCCAATGGTTTCATTGCACGAACCTTCATAACTTCCGGTAAGCGGTCTATTTGCGCCAGAGCCTGCACCGCGAATTGATCAACCGTTCCAAAGGATTCCGGAAATAGGACTGCAAGGAGCCCCGAGGCTCCAGCAATACCCAAACCATGAATCGAGCTTGCAATCTTCAATCCATTCTCAATGTCCTGCATGTCAAAGGAAAAGAGCTGGTCCTTAATCTTGTTCAGTTCCTCAAGTTTTCCATTTAGGTAGCGCGCTAGCTGAGCCCTTGTAGTTGCCAGGCGGTTTGGGGCTGTATATTTCCATCGGAAATACTCGTCGAATAGGAATTTATACCAGAGATCAGGCGTGAGTGCGCATACGGCGGCCCGGTCGATCTTTTCGAATTTACGCTCGAGCTGAAGGTTTCTCCTGACACTCTCTTGGTTCCAGTATTCCGAAAGGGCAAACTTCCACTCGATCTCATCTTGGCTGTGCCAGACTTGTGATATCCGAGACATTTCTTATAACCTTTGCGACTGTTCTCCTGCTCAGTCCCTGGGCAGTTTCATGCCAGTGCAAGCACTTCATCGCGGACATAGCGGAGGCGGATGGATTGGGGCATTTGGCCGTCGAAGAAATATCCTGCGACGGCGTCTTTCGCGTTCGCGCGCAGTTCTTCCCAGGTGTCGCCTTGCGTAACAATATCTTCTGTCAGACATTCCGCCGAATATCCGCCAGCAGATTCTGCTGTTACTTCGAAAATAAGCTCGATGCGACGGGTGCGGCTCATGGGGAACTCCTCCGGCGAGGATAGCAGGGAAAGAGAAAAATTATCGCTGCGAAGTCTTTCCCGAAGCGACATCGGCATTGAACTGGGCCGATTGCTTGCGCGGAACGCTGAGGGATGTCCACGCGCCCTTGCCGGCGAACGTAAAATGTTTTGCGGCGAAGAGGATTTGCCCGGCGTGGTGGGCGTAGTGGGCGATCTGGCGGTGGATGGCCTGCATGACGGAATGGGGTTCGGTGCGGATGAGGACCTGGCGAGTCATGTCGGCTTCGGTGAGGGGTTCGAGAGCGGAGAAGACGTGGTTCCAGCCGGCTTCCCAGACGGCCAAGAGTTCGGCGCGGGTTTGGGGCGGAGTTTCGAATTCAGTGTCGCGGTTGCGGCCGGGTTTTTCGCCGTCGGTCGAGAGGAAATCGGTCCAGCGGGAGCGCATGTTGCCGGCCATGTGTTTGACGATGGTGGCGATGGAGTTGGACTCGGGATCGAGCGTGGCGAAGAGGCCCGCGTCGGGACACTGCTCGATGGCGCGCTCGGCGAGGCGCTTGTAGTAGCGGAAGAGGCCGAGGGAATCCTGAAGATAGGAGGTGGAGAATTCGTGAGTCATGGGGGGCATTGTCGCGCTGCCGGAAGGGAAAGGCAAGAGGGGGCCGGGTGGGGTAGAATGGTCGCCTGGAGGGGCCATGAAGCTAAGCGAGATTTTTCTGGGGGAGTTTGCCCATGAGATGATCAGCACGAGGAAAACGCTGGAGCGGGTTCCAGAGGATAAGTTTGACTGGAGACCGCACCCCAAGTCGATGACGCTAGGGCGGCTGGCGGGCCATATCGCGGAGCTGCCTTCGCTGGCGCCGCTGGTGGTGCAGAGAGAGTCTTTCGATTTTGCGGCGCCGGGCGGGCCGGCGTACGAAGCTTTCCAGCCGAAGTCGCGGAAGGAGTTGCTGGAGGTGTTTGAAAAGAACGTGGAAGCGGCGCGCGCAGCGGTGGCGCCGGTGCTCGAAGAAGAGCTGATGGTGCGCTGGGCGCTGCTGTCGGGCGGCAAGACGATTTTCGCGATGCCCCGCGATGCGGTGCTGCGCACCATGGTGCTGAACCACATGATTCATCACCGCGCGCAGCTGGGCGTGTATCTGCGGCTGAACGATATTCCCGTGCCGTCGGTGTATGGACCGAGCGCGGACGACGCCGGGATGTAAGGGAATTGCCCTGCGCCTGGCTTAATTATTTTTGAAATTGTCCTCGGAGGAGTCTCATGGAAACACCGGTGATTCTCAGCGCGGTGCGCACGGCAATCGGAAAATTTCAGGGAGGGCTTTCCAGCTTTTCCGCGGCGGAGCTGGGCGGGAAAGTTGTGGCCGAAGCGATTCGCCGGGCGGGGATTGAAGCGGGAAAAGTGGACGAGGCCATCCTCGGAAACGTGGTGCAGGCGGGGAACGGGCAGAATCCGGCGCGGCAGGCGGCGCTCAAGGGAGGCTGCGACCCGCGCGTGGCGGCCATGACCATTAATAAGGTATGCGGGTCGGGGCTGAAGGCGGTGGGGCTGGCGGCGCAGGCGGTGATGACCGGGGAATCCGGGATTGTGGTGGCCGGCGGGATGGAGTCCATGTCCAACTGCCCGTATCTGCTGACGCAGGCGCGCACGGGCTACCGGCTGGGCGACGGGAAGATCATCGACTCGATGATTCACGATGGATTGTGGGACGCCTACGAGAATTTTCACATGGGGATGACCGGCGAGCTGGTGGCGGAGAAGTACGGGATTGGCCGGGAGGAGCAGGACCAGTTCGCGGTGGAGAGCCACCGGCGGGCGGTGGCGGCGCGCGCGGAGGGTCACTTTGACACGCAGATTTTGTCCGTCGAAATTCCGCAGAAGAAGGGCGACCCCATCGTGGTGGAAGACGATGAATCGCCGCGCGCGGATACGACGCTGGAGGCGCTGGCCAAGCTGAAGCCCGCGTTCAAGAAGGACGGCACGGTCACGGCGGGGAACGCGCCGAGCACGAATGATGGCGCGGCGGCGCTGGTGGTGACCAGCGAGCGAACGGCGCGGGAGATGGGCAAGCAGCCCATCGCGCGGATCGTGGCCCAGGCGGTGAGCGGCATCGAGCCCAAGTGGGTGATGATGGCGCCGGTGGACGCGGTGGAAAAGGTGCTGGCCAAGGCGGGATGGGACCGCGACAAGGACGTGGAGCTGGTGGAACTGAACGAGGCGTTTTCCGTGGCCGCGATTGCGGTGATGCGCATGCTGCGGCTGGACCCGGCCAAAGTGAACGTAAACGGCGGGGCGGTGGCGCTGGGGCATCCGATCGGGGCTTCGGGAGCGCGAATATTGGTGACGTTGCTGTACGAGTTAGAGCGGCGCGGGATGAAGCGAGGAATCGCGGCGCTGTGCCTGGGCGGAGGGAATGCGGTGGCGCTGGCGGTGGAGCGGTTTTAGCTTTTCGAGTTCTGGTACGGTGCATAGCGAAGCGGTCTTTTTACTAACTTGAAGGATCAAGAAAGGGGGCGAAGCGTGAACTTCTGCCGGTTGTGCGACGCCGAATACCCTTCTGACTTTGACCGCTGCACAATCTGCGGCGCCGAGTTGGTTTCTTCGGCATTTCCCGGCCGTCCCCTCCATCAAAAAGAGCGCGACGAGTCCCTCGATATGGTCTGGAAGAGTGGCGACCCTGTGGCTGTAAGCGAAGCGATTGCCGCGCTTCGCGAGGCCGGTATTCCGCATCACGTGAAGGCCACTCAGGACCATTTTGTCTTCGAGCTGGGCATGCCTCGGCCGAAGTACGAGGTGCGCGTTTTTCGTTCCGACGCGCGGCAGGCATGCGGACTCCTGGAACCCATCCACCAGTCTTTGCCATTTGCCGTGGAAGAACATGCGCAGGAAGATGTGCACGGACCGGAAGAAGCGGAAAAAATGGAAATGCGCCGCGCGGCTCGATGGAACTCCGCTCAGGCGACCGTGGAGATATGGAGCGGAGTGGACGGTGGTTTTGCCCGGATACTCGAGGATTGCCTGCGAGAAAACCACATCGGGATTCGGCGCGAAGGCAGCGAGCCCGGTGTGCTACGGATATTGGTCATGGCCGAGGATGCCGAAGCAGCCCGGGAAATTCTGCGAGAAATTCGCGAGGGAGTGCCGCCGTCCTGAGAGCAAGAGCCTGTAGTAAACTTTTCAGATTCGGAAGGGCCGGGAGTTTGGGAGGCGGTCATGGGCGTGGAAGCGATCAAAACGGTGGCGGTGTTGGGCGCGGGAACCATGGGGAATGGCATCGCGCATGTGTTTGCGCGGGCCGGCTACAACGTGATTTTGCGGGACATCGAGCGCAGCTTTCTGGACCGGGCGATCGAGGTCATCGCGAAGAATATCGACCGGGAAATTAAGAAGGGGAAGCTGGCGGAGTCGGAGCGGGCCTGGGTGCTGGGGCGGGTGCGCCCCGTGACGAACATGAAAGAAATTGTGGCGGCCGATTTCGCGGTGGAGGCGGTGCCGGAGAAGATGGAGATCAAGCGGGCTGTATTGCAGGAAGCGGACGCGATTCTTCGGCCGGAAGTGATTCTGGCGAGCAATACGTCCTCGATTTCCATAACGGCACTGGCGGCGATGACTAAGAGGCCGGCGCGGTTCGTGGGCATGCACTTCATGAATCCGGTGCCGGTGATGGCGCTGGTGGAAGTGATTCGCGCATTGCAGACGAGCGACGCGGCCTTCGAGACCACCATGCAGTTGGCGGAAAAGCTGGGAAAAAACCCGGTGGCGGTGAACGACGCGCCGGGATTCGTGAGCAACCGCGTGCTGATGCCGCTCATCAATGAAGCGGTGTACGCGGTGATGGAAGGGGTGGCCACGGTGGAGGCGGTGGACGCGGTGATGAAGCTGGGGATGAATCATCCCATGGGGCCGCTGGAGCTGGCCGATTTCATCGGGCTGGACGTGTGCGTGGATATTTTGCAGGTGCTGCACGACGGACTGGGCGATCCGAAATACCGGGCCTGCCCGCTGCTGAAGAAATACGTGGCGGCGGGATGGCTGGGGCGGAAGTCCGGGCGCGGCTTTTACAATTACGCTTCCTGAGGCATGCGGGCAGGCGAAAAATTTCTTGAGGAGAGTTCATGACGATCATTCATACGGCTGCGCCCCGGCGGAGGACCCTGCGTGGGTTTGTGCGGGCTGGGATTGCTTTTGCGGCGGTGGTATTTTTCCTGTCCGCTGTGGCGCGCGCGCAGAAGCCCGCGCCTGCGGTGGCGGAAAAAGTTTTTTCGCGCCCCGGGCATCGCTGGTTTGAGGATGTTGGGGCGAGTAGTTATATCTCGAGCGATGGGAAATGGGCGATTCTGCCGCGCGCGGAAGGCTCGGACCTGATCTCTCTGGCCACCCTGAAAGCGGATGCGGCGCGGCTGAAAGGCCCTCTGGATACCGTGGCCAAAGCGTATTTTTGCGGAAAGGATCTGCTGCGGCAAGGACAGCATGGCGAGAAGGGCGAGGGTTGGTACGCCATGATTGAGGAGAAGGGGCTGGACCGGGTGCAGTTCAAGCCGGACGCGGTTCCGTTCTGCTCGGCCGACGGCAAGACCTCCGGCTATTTCCGCGTGGGCGTGCCGGATATCGGTATTTACGTGGGCAGCTGGAAGGAACGGCGGCACGTCACCATGCGCGGAGTCGTGACCGGCGCGGTGTTCTCGCCGGATGCGGAAGATGTCTACGTGATGGCGCGGCAGGAGAACGGAGCCTCGTCGCTGGCGAAGGTGCAGGTGGAGTCGGGGCGAATCACGCCGATTGTGAGCGGATTGGACGCCGACCCGCGGATGAGCCCGCTGAGTATTTCTCCAGACGGCCGGAAGCTCTACCTCTCCCTAGTTGGGGAGAAGTTTCCTGACCCAACAGTACTCCAGAAGCTGGATGCCGGGCGCTGGCTGAATATTTATGCGTTTGATCTTGCGAGCAAGCGCTTCAGGAAAATTTTTGATTTCGCTGCAGATAAGACCGCTCCAGTCGAAGCTGCAGGATACGTCTACTGGGCGCAAACCACTGCAAGTGATTCCATCGTGGCGCTTCCTGCAGCAGGTGGGGATGCGCATGAAGTACTTGCCGGCGCACAACTCCCCTCTTGGGGGCGTGATGGACAGCGTATTGGATTTAGCAGAGGCAAATGGCGCCGCGTGGATTGGGCCCCCACGCCGGTCATTGACAATGTTGCCGTGGATGCCGAAGCCCGGCGAATCCCCCCCCCCCTTTATTTGGGCGGTCTGGCCAACATTCATCAAAACTTTGAACCGGAATGGTCGCCGGACCAAAAATGGGCGGCCTATCGTTCCCGCCACTCGCCCACTGATCCTCTGGCCGACTATGATGCCCCCGGATCGTCCGATGACATCTGGATCTGGCTCTACAAGACCGCCAATCCGATCGCTCCACCAATCCGTCTAACGAACTTTGGCTGGGAGGCGGGTTCGCCCAGTTGGTCGCCCGACGGACGGCATCTGGTCTTCAGTTCGTGGGAGAAGGGCGGCAAGCCGGGAGTGGCGTTCTTGTGGATTGTGACGGTGAGCCCGGAAACAGGAGCCTCGCTGGGCAGCGCGAAGCTGACGCTTCCGGCGCAGATCGTGGACCCGCAGTGGGCCGTGTGGTCGCCGAAGAGTAATGATGAAATTGCGATTGCCGACGAGTCCGCGCCGGGCGAGCGCGTGATTTGGATTATCAGCGCCGATGGCAAGCAGGCGCAGCCGCTGGTGAAGTACAAGAGCGACACCTACGGAGGGCTGGACTGGACGCCGGACGGGCAGAGCATCATCTATAGTGCGCTGCAGGACGGGCGCATGCAGCTCTTCAGCATGCCGCGCGCGGGAGGAAAGCCCGTGAAGATCAGCAACGACACAGCGAACCTGCTGCACCCGCGGGTTTCCCCGGACGGGCGCTGGATCGCGGCTACGCGCCTGGAAATCACGCAGGAGATCTGGAAAAAGAAGCTGTAGAGGGGCCCCTGGAAGGGCGAAAAGCCCCCCGGGAGGGCCGGGGGATGGGGGCACCCGGAAGCAAATAAAAAGCGAAAATAGTATTTGCCTTTTGTTCGCCTCCGTGTTACTTTGACCGCGTTGTGAGTCGTTAAGGCAGGTGCCCGATGCGCGGTCTATCGAATACCCAGCTTGGATGTGCCGATCACGAGCGGCTCGAGGAAGAACTTCTCGAAACCCGCACCCGTGGCCAGAACCTCTCCCGTCTGCGGCGGCTGACCCCGCCCGAGCGGGCGGTGCTGGAGCAGCGGGAACGAGCGGTGCTCATCCGGCTGCGAGACCACGAAGCGGAGCACTGCTGCCGGAGATAGTTTTTCCTGCTCTGGCGGCAGAAGAAATCACGGACCAGAAGTAAAGAATTACCCGGTTTGAAGGGCGGAAAGGGGATGGCGCAATGCGGACTCAGATGCTACTCTGCACGCTTAGCAACGTCCCCGGCTGGGTGGCTGCCCGGCAGTCACTCGAAATGGAAGGCACGGCGCATTCCCGGCGCCGGACCGAGGCCCACGGCCCCAGCGAACCGGCAGGCTCAAAAGAACGAATCCCAAATTTCCTCTTCCGAGGTGTGAAATGACAGATGAAAAATCGAAATTGCTGGAAGCGGCAATCTCGCAGATCGAAAAGTCGTACGGCAAAGGCTCGATCATGCGCTTGGGCAGCCGCGATGTGCTGGTGCCCGTCAGTGTAATTCCGACGGGTTGCCTGTCGCTGGACGCCGCATTGGGCGTGGGCGGCTTCCCGCGCGGGCGGGTGATCGAGGTCTACGGACCGGAATCGGGCGGTAAGACGACCATGACGCTGCACGTGATCGCCGAAGCGCAGAAGCTCGGCGGGCAGGCGGCCTTCATCGACGCCGAGCACGCGCTGGACCCGGTCTACGCGCGCAAGCTGGGCGTGGACGTGGACAACCTGCTGGTGTCCCAGCCGGACAACGGCGAGCAGGCGCTGGAAATCGCGGAAGCGCTGATCCGTTCGGGCGGCGTGGACGTGGTGGTGGTGGACTCGGTGGCGGCGCTGGTGCCCAAGGCCGAGCTCGAAGGCGAAATGGGCGATCCGCAGATGGGTTTGCAGGCGCGGCTGATGTCGCAGGCGCTGCGCAAGCTCACGGCGATTGTTTCGAAATCCAAGACCTGCCTGATCTTCATCAACCAAATTCGCGAGAAGATCGGGGTGATGTTCGGCAATCCGGAGACCACCACGGGGGGCCGGGCGCTGAAATTCTACGCCTCGATCCGCCTGGATATCCGGCGCATTCAGGCGATCAAGGAAGGGGACAAGGTGGTCGGCTCGCGCACGCGCGGAAAAGTGGTCAAGAACAAGGTGGCCGCGCCGTTTCGCGAAGCCGAATTCGATATTCTGTACGGCGAAGGGATTTCGCGCGAAGGCGACCTGATTGACCTGGGCGTGGACAAGGGGCTGATCGAGAAGTCCGGCACATGGTTCAGCTACAACGGTGAACGCATGGGGCAGGGCCGCGAGAACGCCCGCGTCTTCCTCAAGGAAAATAAGGACATCTGCCAGAAGCTGGAAGCGGCCTTGCGCAAGAAGATGGAGATTCCCGGACCGGGAGCAGGCAGCCCGGCGGCAGTCACATCCCCGGCGAGCAGTTCCGCAACACCGGCGGCAGGAGCCAACGGGGCCACACCCGCGGCGGCGCTCAACGACAAGAGCATGAGCGCAGCGGCGGCGGCAGCCAAGGGCAAGCCGGCTCCCGCGCGGTAAAAGTCAAAGCGCTCCGCAGCGCCTGAAGCGATGGGGTTGAAGCGGCCGAAAGATTCCTGCGGGATCTTTTGAAGCCGTTTCAACCCCGATTGCTTTTCGGGCACTATTTTTTTTCTTTTGGCCTTGCGGACAGAGTAGGCCAAGAGAAAAGGCAACAAAACAAAGGCTCGCGGCCACACGGTGTCCACGAGGTGTCCATGTTGAAGAAGCACGGCAAGTACTTCGCCGACTGGCGCGATGCCAGCGGCAAGCGCCACCGCAAAGCATTCCCCTCGAAGCGTGCGGCGCTCAGCTACCAATCCCGCGAGGCCAACAAAGCCCAAGCCGCAAAAAAAGCCCCGGCCCCGGCACGCTCTCGAACCTCGCCGCGCTCTACATCCGGGGCCGCAACGAAACGGATGCCGTGCGGCTCGTCGCCTCGGAACTGAGCCGCCTGTTCGGGGCGCTGCCAGCAAGACAATTCACGGTCATCCACGTAGCCGCGCTGGTGGGTCGCTGGCGCAACGAGTACGCCAAGAACACCCAGCACGTGCGCATCAAGGCCCTGCGGAGAATCCTCCGCGAAGTCGGGCCGCTCATCGGCAACCCCGAAATGCACCACGCGGTGCCCCGCATGGCGCAACCGAAAGCCTCCCAGAAAACCGTCAGCCATCTCCACCGCGAGCGGCTCCTCGCCGCCTGCCCGGCGTGGCTACGCCTATTCGTGCTGCTCTGCGCCGACCTCGCCTTGCGCTTCTCGGCGTCGCTCCGCGCCGCGCCAGCCGACTACAACCCGGAAAGCGGCCTGCTCACCGTCGTCCTCAAAGGCGGCGAAACGCAGACGCTCCCGGTGACCGAAGAAATCCGTGGCATCTTCGCGGCGGCCCCCAAAGACCGCCCGCCCGAAATGCCCTACATCGAAGCGCTGGCCGGAAAGCCCAGAACGAAAGAAGGTATTCGCTACTGCTGGCGGGTCATCTGCAAAAAGCTGGGGCTGCCAGCGGACGTGCAGCCGCACTCCTTCCGGCGCACGGCGGCCAGCAACCTCTACGAACTCACCAAAGACCCGCGCCT
>Ga0315281_10005745_pt1 | contig 17725 bp, 14 predicted proteins | sample YL17G07_0_MG_FD_204540 | JGI IMG/M metagenome (GOLD analysis project Ga0315281, IMG submission 204540) | Sediment microbial communities from Yellowstone Lake, YNP, Wyoming, USA - YL17G07_0 | ecosystem: Environmental > Aquatic > Freshwater > Lake > Sediment | place: USA: Wyoming | collected...
CCCCTGCGACTCTGCGCCTTTGTGGTGAATTCCTTTTCTTTTTAATATGCTTTTTTATTACTTTTGCAAGAGGCTCTATCAACTTGAATATCTTTAAATAATTCTATGTTATTATTCATAAATAAGCTCCAATGTAACCGTTGAGATATAATCGGAAAATAAATCAATTATACCATTTTAGAGCTTATTTATGCTATTTTATTTAATTATTTCAATAAGTTATCCCCAATTTTAAGGGTGCTAAACTTGAGTTAATTATATCTCATAACAAAAGAAAAAATATATAAATATAATTCTTAAAAATTATGTTAGATGGTCTGAACAAATTGTAGTTACTGGAAGACTAATTATAAATGTAGTCCCAATGCCGACTATTGAATCTACACTCAAACTGCCATTATGATTTGCAATAATGCCCTGACACACTGAAAGCCCAAGCCCAGTTCCTGCGCTGAGATTTTTTGTAGTGAAAAACGGATCAAATATATTATCAAGCAAATGTTTTGGTATCCCAGTTCCGTCATCAGTTACCTTTATAATAATACTCTCAATATTTAATTTCCTTGATAAACTTGCAGAGATTAAAAGATGACCATTCTTATTCATCGCATCCTTTGCATTTATAATTAGATTGATTAAAACCTGTTTGAGTTTTTGATCGTCTCCATAAACAGGAGGAAGATGGGGTTCTATTTGCAGTTCGGTAGAAATATCTTTAAGGGATAATTCATTATTGATTAAATGCATGGTTTCATCAATGAATTGTTGTATATTAATTGATTTCATATTGCTTGAGCTTTCACGGCTAAAGTCAAGAAGATCTCTAACAATCTTACGCGCCCTTTCTGAATCATTTACTATATCATATATCATTTCTTTAATCTCTTCACGAGAGTAATCATCAAATTCATCTGTTAGAGTATTTGCAGTAATGATAATATTATTAAGCGGATTATTTAATTCATGGGCAACGCCTGCAGTTAATGTGCCGATTGCGCGGAGCTTATGTGTCTGTATTGATTGCTGCTGCCTAATTTCAATGGTTTTAACCATTTTATTAAAGGCATTTGCAAAACTATTAAACTCATCTCTGAAAGTTTGATTCAATTCAATCTTTAGATAGTCTCCCTTTCCTATTCTATTAGAATGATCTATCAAAATAGCAACTGGCTTTAAAACCTTTCGCACAAGAAAAAATCCCAATATAGATAATGTGATAAATGGCAGCGTCATAAAATATATATTATATCTTAAAAATTGATTAATACTTTCATGAAGCGACTCTTTTTCTAAATCAAAAAGGGTTTTAGTAAATTTTTCTATTGATAATCCTTGTGGAAGAATTTGTTTTCTAATTGCAACTATTTCAGGATTATTTATAACAAATATTTCATCTTTTAAATTCAACTCAGTCAATTTCTCAAACAACTCAATACGCTTTGAGAGTTGCGCTACCAATGAGATTACCTGCTGCTCACCTGCAAATTCCTTAAACTGGTTATAATGCTCAAAGACCATTTTTCTAATTTCTGAAAGATTATAAATAGTCTCTTTGAGATTTTCACCAGAGAGAAAAAATCTCTCCTCATAACGCTTTGACCTAATAACCTTGATTATAAATTCATTTGTCAAATCAATAAAGGCGCTTCTTTTGTATAATTGATAATGCGCAGAGGTTTCATTAATAAGTCCAAATAAAGCCAGCAAAAAAGGAAACAATAAAACAATTGCTACCTGTTTTTTTAAGCTAATATTATAGGATTTTTTAATGAAATTGTTTATTTTTTCAGCTATATTTTGCATATCATTAATACTTTTTGAAAAAGAGATACTATGGAAACCTTGAGACTATATATTATCAAAGACATCTTCAATAATGCGGATACTCTCAATATTATTAATATCAGTTACCGCCTCAACAATGGAATTAATCTGTTTTATGCGTGAATTTGAATTTTTCTTTTGACAAATAGTGTCAATATTAACCTTCCCTGATTTAACCTTAATCATTACCCTTGGATCAATTTCAAGAAGCCTTGACTTTAAGTCTAAGGAAAGCTCTGTATCTTTTAGACAATTAATAGAATATGTCATAGATTGAAACTTCTTGGATTTAATGGTATTAACTATTATGTCTATAGCGGCAGGGGCATCAATCTGATCAAGATTTATAACCAGATCATATAGATTTGGATTAGACATATCTATCTTAAAAATGAACTCTGACCATTTTAAATACTCATTATCAGCTTTAGTTATGCTTTTTTCAGCATCCTTTAAGGACCTGCCTTCTTTTTCCATCATTGCCTTGACCCTGTTTTCAAGGGATGCTATGATTCTTACCTTAAACACATGTGAGATACCCTGTACTAATGCAAATCCAGCAGGGCCATAATATGCGATATTATCCTTCAATAATTGACGAATTAGAGTCAGTTGAAGGAGAGTAATAATCTTATTCTTATCAGGGGCAACATTATGCGCAGAGGTTGGAGCTTCATAAATTGCCTTTTCAATCTTGGTTTTTTTGATATTAAATTCGTTAGCAGCTTTATCAATTATCTCCTGCCCTAATAATTCATAGTTTAATTGCCTTGCTGCAGAGGTAATTATTTGCTCACTTTCACAATATGATACTGTGGTTAATGTTATAATTGACATAGTTATTCTCCTAATCTAACCTATTAACATTTGACTAATATAAATATATACCATAAATCATTCAGCGCTGTCCAACATGAAAAACAAGATTTATTTAAATTATTTATCTTTGTGATAATTATTAAGAAAAATTATTATTTGACAATAAAAAATTTCATATGTTAGACTTAAAATACTTTATATTGGTTTCATGATTTAAACTTTCGAAAAGGATAAAAATGTGCGTCCAGCTATATTAACATGGTTTAAAACGTTTTCAAGGGTATCAATCCAAGCAGATTTGATTGCTGGAATAACAGTTGCCCTTGTATTAATACCTCAATCTATGGCTTATGCTCAGCTTGCAGGGCTTCCTCCTTATTATGGATTGTATGCCTCATTTATACCGCCTATGCTTGCAGCTATGCTTGGCTCAAGCAACCAGCTGCAAACTGGCCCTGTTGCTGTTGTGTCTTTGATGACTGCAGCATCGCTTGAACCATTTGCAAGGGCTGGAAGTGAAGGTTTTGTTGCCTATGCAATATTATTAGCGCTTATTATAGGCATATTTCAATTATCACTTGGTTTATTACGTCTTGGAATGGTTGTTAATTTCCTTGCTCATCCAGTTATTCTTGGTTTTACAAATGCTGCTGCCATAATCATTGGCACTTCTCAATTATCTAAAATATTTGGGGTATCTGTAGATGAAGCAGAACATCACTATCAAACGGTTATCAAGGTTATTCAGGAAGTATTTTACTATACTCACCTGCCAACACTCTTATTAGCAATATTAGCATTAGTCATAATGGTTGGACTAAAAAGGATTAATAAGAAAATACCAAATGTATTGGTAGCAGTTATTGTAACAACCGTAATTTCATGGGCAATCAACTTTCAATATAACAAAAAAATAGATATTTCAACTATTATGGATGGAGATACCCTTAATGTTATAGAACTATATAATATTGAAGCTAAAGAGGTCAAAGAACTTTCTGAAAGAAAAACTCAAAAAGCAGAAAAATTTAGAGAGGCCGAAAAAGAATATGGGCAGCACTGTGATGAATCCCTTGAGATAAAACTAACTATTGATTTGATTAACCTCAACATTGCAGAACATAAGGAAACAGCGAATGAATATAGACGTATTCTGCGGGAGTACTTATTTTCAGCAGTAAAAGACGGAGATAAATATAAATTTTACCGCAAGGAAAAACTTCCTTCAGAAATCAAAGACGACGGTAGGATTTGGCGTTTAAGAGTAGGAAATAATCCTATTGATAATGCTGCAATAACATTTATGGGCGGAGGGTCCGTTATTGGTGAAATCCCAAAGGGTCTGCCTAAATTTGCTATGCCAAAGATCAGCATATCTGTTGCCCTTGAATTGTTTCCAACAGCAGTGATAATTGCTTTGCTTGGTTTTATGGAGGCAATATCTATTGCAAAGGCTATGGCAACAAAAACTGGTCAGCGCCTTGATCCTAATCAAGAATTAGTTGGTCAAGGTTTAGCAAATATTGTAGGTTCATTTAATCAATGCTATCCAGTAAGCGGGTCATTTTCTCGTTCTGCTGTAAATATTCAAGCAGGGGCATTGACTGGTATGTCCAGTGTTTTTACTAGTTGCATTGTTGCCTTAACGCTTTTATTTTTCACGCCGCTGCTTTATTATCTGCCTCAGTCTGTTTTAGCGGTTGTAATTATGATGGCAGTAGTTGGATTAATAAATATTAAGGGAATCATACATGCTTTTCATGCCCAAAAATATGATGGAATAATTGCTGTAATAACATTTATTATAACTCTTGCATTTGCCCCGCATCTTGATAAAGGAATAATGATAGGCGTTGCTCTTTCACTTGGGCATTATTTATATCGTCATATGAAACCAAGAGTAGTTGTGCTTTCAAAAAATGTTGATAATGTTTATAGAGACGCTGATTTATTAAATCTGCCGCGTTGTGATTATATAACGATAATTAGGTTTGACGGGTCTCTATTTTTTGCTAATACAAGTTATCTTGAAGATCAGATACTTGAAAGAATATCTGTAAAGAAGAATCTAAAACATGTATTTATCGTTGCTTATGCAATAAATGAACTTGATGCAACTGGCGAAGAGATGTTGACTCAGATAATAAGCAGATTAAATGCAAGAGGAATAGATATATCTTTTGTTGGATTAAAGCTGCAAATATTAGAGGTTATGCGGCGCACCCATTTGATAGAAAAAATTGGTGATAAAAATTTATTCTATACAATAGAAGATGCGATAAATTCTGTATATGAAAAACACCATGAAGATGGTCTTGAGCAAAACTGCCCGCTTAGACCGTCTAATACCTTGCAATAATCATAGTTATTCAAATAAGCTATAAATTTGACATTATATTCTATTGACATCAGTTTAAATGATTTGATATTGTTGTAACTATGGATAATATATTTATAGGTTTATTAATAATCATTATCGGCGGGATACTTTCAATAATAATTGATCAATTCCTTGAGGGGAAGGGTTTATCTGGTTATGTATTATTGTTATTTTTTATAATTGGAGCGCCTTTTATCTTAATACCTTCTATAGATGTGTTAATAACTGGAAATGTCTATACCGCTTCTTATAATGCAGGGACTCCGATGAATCAGATTTTCTTTGAACTTGACGGGTTATCTGCAATCTTTACAACCTTGATTACAGTGATGTCCGCTCTTGTATTAATATATTCTCAGGGATACCTAAAACCATATGAAGACAAGGGATTTTTTATAGGAATCCATTTCTTCTTTTTTAGTTTGTTGGTTGTGTCAATGATATTAATCGTTATAGTAAGACACTCCATGTTATTTCTAACATTATGGGAGATAATGTCAATCAGTTCGTTTTTTCTTGTGGCATTTGAGCATAAAGATAAAATTGCGCGCCAAGCCTCAGTAAATTACATCATATCTATGCACATAGGGGTAGTTATATTAATAATTGCATTTTTGTTGATGACAAATAAGAGCGGCAGCATGTTTTTTGGGGATTTTAGGAAGGTGTTTTCAGCAAATACGTTTAGTTCGTCTATCATATTTGCGTTATTTTTTATTGGCTTTTCATTTAAGGCGGGATTTGTGCCGTTTCACACATGGCTGCCAAAGGCTCATCCTGCAGCTCCTAGTCATATCTCAAGCATTATGTCTGGCGTTATGATAAAGACTGGAATCTATGGTATTTTAAGGATATGCGCATATATTGAACACCCTCTGGCATGGACAGGATATTTTGTGCTTATTATCTCGCTGATCACTGGATTTTTCGGAATAATAAATGCAATTGCGCAGAGCGATTTAAAAAGACTTCTGGCATTCAGCAGCATTGAAAATATAGGTTTGATAGGGATAGGTATTGGGGTAGGCATGCTTGGACTTTCTTATGGCAAACCGCTGATGGCAACTGCTGGATTTGCTGGCGCCTTGCTTCATACGATTAATCATTCTATATTTAAAACCCTATTATTTTTGGGAGCAGGGGTAGTATATAATCTGTTGCATTCTCGGAATATTGAAATCATGGGCGGGCTGATTAAGAAAATTCCTGTAACATCATTCGCATTTTTGATTGGCGCCCTGTCAATAAGCGGGCTGCCGCCTTTTAATGGTTTTATCAGTAAATTTATGATATATTCTGGATTTTTAAGTGAATTTAGGGATTGCTCTAATTTATTATTGACTGCAAAGGTATTTTCTGCTGCTGCGTTTGCATTATTTGGCGGTCTAACAGTTGCATGTTTTACAAATGTATTTGGAATAGCCTTTCTTGGGGCTTATAGAGGGCAGGCAAAGAAATTAACCCCTGCCAAGACCTCTTTATGGATGGTAGTCCCTATGGTAATATTATCTGCGTTATGCGCAGTTATAGGATTATTTCCTGCCATTATTATCAATATCTTGCAGTCGCCTCTACAGTCATTTAATCTAAGGTATCTCCCTGCCCAGATAAGTATTGCTGCTTCTATCTCACAGGTCTCGTTAATCTTTGTATCAATGGCTTTAATATTAATATTGTTTAGATATTTATTATTGAGAAATAAATTGGTGCAGACTGCTGTAACATGGGGATGCGGTTACGAGTCGCCAAGCCCATTAATGCAGTATACATCGTCATCATTTGCAGAGCCTATAACACGGATAGCCAAACAGATAGTTGGAATTACAGAGGATATAAAAGGAGCAGGAAAATTATTTGAGGATTCTTTACAATATAAATCAAATTCTAAGGATATTATTGACAGCGGCATTGTTGAGAATATCTGGTATTTGATTCAGGGTTTTCTAAATCGCTTTACTTGGATTCAATGTGGATATCTTAGGCATTATATATTGATGATATTGATAACATTACTTGTTGCGCTGTTATTATCAATCGGGAGTTTTGTCATATGACGTTTGCTATAATTAGATATTTATTGATGATATTAATCGCTCTAATAACGCCTGGGATAATTAACAAGACTAAGGCAAAATGCGGAGGCAGAAAGGGAGCGTCCATCTTGCAGCCAGCCTATGATATCATCAAATTATTAAGAAAATCAGAGGTAATCAGTTCTTCCACTTCATTAATATTTAAACTTGCCCCTTCTATAACCTTAGCGTCTGTGTTGACTGCAGGGATGGTCGCGCCGATTGGCGGCATGAAACCAATACTTAGTTTTTCAGGGGATTTTGTATTTTTTGCGTATATACTAGGGATTGGAAGATTTTTTACAATAATCGGGGCATTGGATACAGCCAGCGCATTTGAAGGAATGGGGGCTAGCCGTGAGGCTGCATATTCCATGTTCCTAGAGCCTGCCTTCTTTTTTATATTTGGATCTCTTGCAATGTTTACAGGCGTGTCATCATTTTCAGAGATCAACTCTGTGCTTTCCATCAATAATATAGCGCATACTAGCTGTGTGCCAGGCTTTATGGATATAATAAACTGTTGGATACATCCTTCAAACAATATGGTATTATTTGTATGCAGTATGATAGTGATATTAATTACAATATTAGTTGAGGCAAGCAGGATGCCGTTTGATGACCCTGAGACCCATCTTGAATTAACTATGATACATGAGGTTATGGTACTTGATAACAGCGGCCCTGATCTTGCAATGATAAAGTATGCTGCAGCGCTCAAGATTACGGTTTTAGCCTCATTAATAACTGGATTGCTTATTCACAATTGGATTTCTCCAGCATTGGGGTTGATATTATATATAATTTTTATCACTCTAACTGCGATAGTCATTGGGGTAATTGAATCAGTGACCGCAAGGATACGGCTCACTCATACTCCGCAGTATTTGATTGCAGCCTCAGCCTTTGGAATAACCGTATTTATGATAATGATAGCGGGGAAGATAATATGATAGATTCTATAATATCTGCGTTATTTTTTGTTACCTTAATTCATATAACTATTACAACTCGTCTCGCTGAATATATTAAGGCTCTGGTTATTCAAGGAATATTAATTTTTATACTTACAACCTCTAATTATAAAGAGATAGGTCTTTTCCATACCCTGATTCTTGGCGGTGGAATATTGTTTATTAAGACTCTTCTAATTCCATATTTTATTGCTTACATTATCAAGAAAATAAAAATCAAGAGAGAAGCAGAGGTATCTATTGATAATTTTTATTCCATGCTTATAGCTATAATAATAATTCTAATTTCATTTATTATTGCAATGTTTATCAATTATTTTGATAAAAGCGTAAACAGCATGCTTTTAGCCGTCTCTATTGCCTCTATGAATATTGGGCTTTTTATAATCACATCCCGCAAAAAGATAATAACTCATGTAATGGGCTATCTTATATTTGAAAATGGGATATATCTTATGTCATTTGCTTTGGCAGCGCGCATACCTGTAATCATAGAGACAGGGGTATTGCTTGATGTATTTATTGGGGTATTAATGATGGGGATATTTGTCAATCGTATAGCGACAACTACAGAATCTTTGGACCAAAGTGAATTAAGGAGGTTGACAGATTCATGCAATTAGAATTGTATCTATTAATATTACCTGTCACCGCTGCCATTCTATCGCTTATGGCAAGGTCTGATAAATTTGATATTATAGTTTTGCCAATAACAGCGCTTTTATATATTTCAGTGATATGTAATATCTCGCCAACTACTGTTTCTAATGATGGTTATTTTGGAATTGACAGTTTAAGCTACCTATTTTTGGTAATACTTGCGTTAATATTTGCAGGTTCATCAATCTATAGTATAAATTTTATCAAACACCTGCATAAAAAAAATCCTGACTCAAGGCACTTATTTATAAATGGGATGTTTAAATATACGCGGATTTATGCGCCGTTAATGCTATTAGTTGTAGCTTCAATGACAGGGGTAATCATCAGCTCAAGACTGACATTGATGTGGGTGTTTATTGAGGCATCAACACTTTTTAGCGCGCCGCTCATATATTATCACAAGGACGAAGAGACCCTGGAGGCGGTTTGGAAATATCTCTTTATATGTTCAGTGGGAGTAGCGCTAGCATTTGTAGGGAGAATAGCAATAGCTCAGGCTGCAAAAAATCTCCCTGAAACCAATCTGACCATAGATTATCTGATTACTAACGCCAGTTTACTTGGCAAGCCGTGGATAGTGATAGCGTTTGTCTTTGCCCTAATAGGATTTGGGGTAAAGATGGGTCTTGCCCCTATGCACACGTGGCTGCCTGACGCTTATTCTTCTGCGCCTGCCCCAATATCCGCGCTTCTTTCAGGTGCGCTTAGCGCCTGCGCCTTTTTTGTAATCTTGAGATATTATCAGATATTAAGAGCAGTAGATATGTTGATATTTGCCAGATATTTATTGATATCCTTTGGTATGTTATCTATCTTTGTCTGCGCTGTATATAGTGTCAGGGTAAAGAATTTTAAGAGACTGCTTGCATACTCAAGCATTGAACATATAGGGATACTATCCATTGGAATAGGGCTTGGCGGATATGCGATTTATGCGGTGATGCTTCATGCAGTCTGTCATTCTATGGCTAAACATTCATTATTTCATATTGCGGGGAATTTTTTAAAGGCATACAGTTCTGTAGATATAGACAGGATTAAAAGCGCTTCAAGTCATATACCAATTAATTCTATTTTATTATTTGTCTTAATATTTATATTATTGGGGTTTCCGCCGTCAGGTATTTTTATAAGTGAATTCACGATATTAAAAGAGATGGTTCAAACAAGTAATTGGGCGGTATTAATTATCTTTGTATTATTGCTGACCATAATAGCATATTCATTTATATCTGCTGCTATAAAGATGATATATTCTCCAATGGATGCGCAAATACAAAATGAAGTAAAGATAAAGACCAATGAATCAGTCTTAGATTATATATCTCCTATGATTTTTATGGGTATTTTAATATTATTAGGACTGCATATACCTGCGTGGTTTGAAAATGTACTCCAAAACGCAGTCAAGGCATTGGGAGGGTCATTATAAAATGGCAAATTGGATAACTGCAAGAAACGGACAATCAATTCCACTTGAAAATATTCCAGTCCTTCCTATAACATTGTTTTGCGAGGAAACTACGTCCCTCATTAAAAAAGGACTGCGTCCAGTCCAATTTTTTGGAAGACCAAGTTCATTGCATAAAAATAACATAATATTGACGGCAGTGATGGCTGACGATAAAAAGAATAACTTGCAAATATCCTCCTCTGAGGTCAAGACTGCGTATGAATCTATTACGCCAAATGCCCCGTCAATGCATCTCTTTGAGCGTGAAGTTCTTGAGCAAACAGGAATCAAACCAGAGGGGCATCCATTTTTAAAGCCAGTAAGATATGAACATGGCAAAGAGGCAAATACCGGCAAACTTAAAGACTATCCATATCTGACCATAAGCGGAGAACAGACGCATGAGGTAGCGGTTGGTCCTGTGCATGCAGGAGTTATAGAGCCAGGGTCATTTAGATTTTTATGTCATGGCGAAGTGGTCTATCATCTGGAGATACAGCTTGGTTATCAGCATAGAGGTGTTGAGGCATTACTTCGTCAAGGCAGCCCATTAAATATGTCAAATTTAGTAGAATCTATAGCTGGAGACACAACCATTGCCCATACATGGAGCTACGCAATGGCTCTTGAATCGCTATTAGAGGTTAGGGTATCAAGAGAGATAGAGATTATACGTCTAATAGCCCTTGAGCTTGAGAGAATCGCAATGCACTTGGTTGGTTTGGGAGGCATTTCTCTGGACATTGGTTATTTGCCTGGGGCGTCATTTTTTGGAAGATTAAGAACCATAATAATTAATACATCCATGAGGATATGCGGGAGCAGGTTTGGCAGGGGAATGATACGTCCATGCAGAACTTTGTTTCAGATAGACGATAATATGAAGGCATATATATCAGACATCCTTGATAAGCTGCATAATGACATAGAGATAATAAAAGATCTATTTTTGAATTCAGCTGGAGTCCTTGCAAGGCTTGAAAATACTGGAATTGTAACAACAGAGCAGGCGAAAGACGCAGGGCTTTTGGGTATAATGGCAAAGATGGCTGAGTTGCCGTTAGACTGCAGAAAGAGTCATCCGTATGGGTTATATAATGAGATTAAGGTTGAACCATGTACCTACCATCATGGAGATGCCTGCGCAAGGGCTATGATACGCGTAATAGAGATAGATCAATCAATAGACATTATAAGAAAGGCTCTTTTGTTTAAGGCAAAACCAGCAGATGCAGATGTTACAAAAAATACTTTAAAGCCGTCGCATGCAGTAGTATCAATGGTAGAAGGATGGCGCGGCGAGGTGTCTCATATGATAATAACGGATAAAGATGGTCAGATAGAGCATTATAAGGTTGTGGATACCTCGTTTCATAATTGGTTTGGGCTTGCGCTTGCTGTTAGAAATAATGGAATATCTGATTTTCCGTTATGTAATAAGAGCTTTGATCAATCGTATTGCGGTTATGATCTGTAATGAGGCATTTATGATTTATGATTTATGATTTTAGAATTAAAAACATTCAATTTAGATGCTTTTAAATCATAAATCTAAAATCATAAATTAAAAAAGGGTGATATTATGATAGGTTTAATAAAGGCAAGGATTAATCAAGGTTATCAATCAATACCAGATGTCACAAAGGCAATCCCTCCAGCTCCATTTAGGGGGCTGCCAGAGATAAGCAATGTCTCATGTCTTGAGGGCTGTAACAAATGTCTTGAGGTATGCCCAACTGCTGCTATAAATTTGAGTCCATTCAGTATAGATTTAAAGAGATGTATACTTTGTCCAGATTGTGAATCAGTCTGTCCTCTCAAAAAGATAAAATTCACGCAGAACATAAATCTAAGCTCAACCGACCCGCAGTCTATGATTATAACCTCAGAGCATAAGAATCCAATAATTACGCCAGATAAAAAAATAACAAGCATATTTAAAAGGTCATTAAAATTAAGATCAGTATCTGCTGCAGGATGTAATGCCTGCGAGCTAGAGTTAAACGCATGCTCAAACGTTAATTTTGACATGGGGAGATTTGGGATAGAATTTGTCGCCTCCCCAAGACATGCAGACGGAGTTGTAATTACTGGGCCAATCTCCACAAATATGGCATATGCCACAATTGAAACAATAAAGGCAACGCCATCTCCAAAGATTTTGATATTATCAGGGGCTTGCGCAATGAGCGGAGGACCTTTTTATCAATCTAAGGCATTAAAAAGAGATTTTTTAAAGACAATGAATATTGATCTATATATCGGAGGCTGTCCCCCTCACCCATTAACATTTATTAATGCCCTGTTGAAATATTTAGGAAGATGAAAGAATAATACTGACAAGTTAAACCAATATTTTTAATCTCTGAACAAGGTATATTTTTAATTATTTATCTTTTTTGATAATTCTGATTGACTATAGTTATTGATATATGATAACTTTACTATTATATAATAATAGGCGGGAAAGACATTTTAGAAAAAATATTTCCATTCATCACATGGTTTAAAACCATAACAAAGGATACCGTTAAAGCCGATCTGATAGCAGGTTTTACTGGAGCGGTTATAGTACTTCCTCAGGGTGTTGCCTTCGCCACAATAGCAGGTCTGCCTCCAGAATATGGATTATATACTGCTATGATTACGCCAATTATAGCCGCTTTGTTTGGCTCCTCTCTGCATCTTATATCAGGTCCTACAACGGCAATATCCATTGCCATATTTGCAACTGTAAGCGGCCATGCTGAACCAGGCTCGCCAGAATTTATACAGCTTGTATTAACCCTTACATTCCTTGCAGGCATCTATCAATTTGCCTTTGGTTTGGCTCGGTTGGGGAAGTTAGTTGATTTTGTGTCCCATACAGTTGTAATTGGATTTACGGCAGGCGCAGCCATACTTATTGCAACCAGTCAAATGAAACATATACTAGGTATCTCCCTCCCAAAAGGCTCATCTTTTTTGACTACATGGGTAAATGTGTATAAACAATTTGACAGTATAAATATATTTGTATTTATAATTGCTATGAGCACCTTATTAGTTGCTGTATTAATAAAACATTTCCTCCCTAAGATACCTAATCTATTGATTGCCCTAATTTTTGGCAGTTTTGTTGCGATATTTTTACATGGAAATGAGCATGGAGTTAAATTAGTTGGACAATTGCCGGGTCATCTGCCACCGCTGTCTATGCCGGATCTATCGCTTACTACTATCAAAATGCTTGGCTCTGACGCTTTTACAATTGCTCTATTGGGATTAATAGAGGCAGTATCTATCAGCCGCTCAGTTGCAGCTCTCTCAAATCAAAGGATTGACGCAAATCAGGAATTTATTGGTCAAGGGTTATCTAATATAGTAGGCAGTTTCTTTTCAAGTTATGCTGGGTCTGGATCATTTACAAGGTCTGGAATAAATTTTACAGCAGGGGCAAAGACCCCGTTATCCGCTATATTCGCAGCGTTTTTTCTGATGCTAATCTTGTTATTAATAGCCCCTGTTACAGCTTATTTGCCAGTTGCAGCAATGGGCGGAGTAATCTTAATAGTCGCATATAAATTAATTGATTTTCATCATATAGCGCATATCTTAAAATACAGCAGATCAGAGGCGTCAATAATTCTGATAACCTTTTTTTCGACACTATTTTTAGAACTGGAATTTGCTATTTATTTTGGTGTGCTGCTTTCATTGGTGCTATTTTTAGCCCGAACATCTACGCCTGATATCCCGATGCTTGCCCCTGATGTTGATGATCCAAAGGGAACATTTGTTGATATTGAGATGAAACCAATACCACAATGTGAGCAGATAAGGACTATAAGGATTGCTATGCCAATATATTTTGGCTCGCTGAATTATATACAAAATAAGATAACTAATATTACAGAGCAAGAACATGTTTATAATATTATGATCTTATGTGACGGCATTGATTTTATTGATTTAAGCGGAGCTACGATGTTGATTGCAGAGAATAAACGCCTTGTAGATGAGTATGGCGGAGGGCTATATTTTGTAAGATTAAAACCCAATGTCTATGAATTTATCTCAAAGATATATTTTATTAAACAGATAGGCAATAATCATTTCTTTGATTCAAAACATGCGGCTATTAGTAATATCTATGAAAAAATAGATAAGACCCCTTGTACCAAATGTAAAAACAAGGTATTTTTTGAATGTAATAATCTCATAACAACACGACCAGTTGAAAATGTAACATAGAGGGAGAATATATTATGGCTGAAAAATTAAAGATTCTAATTTTGGATGATGAAGTAATAGTTGGCAAGAGACTATCTCCTTCCCTACAGAAACACGGATGTGATGTAGAGGTTTTCAGTAATCCAGTTGATGCAATCAAAAGAATCAATGAAAAAGATTTTGATATAGTCGTTACTGATCTGCGTATGAAAGAGATGGATGGTCTTGAGGTTTTAAGACAGGTAAAAGCCAAGAATGAACGCACAAAGATAATCATTATTACTGGTTATGCAATGATGGAGATAGCAAGAAAGGCAATGGATCTAGGAGCATTTGATTTTATTGCTAAACCGTTCAAACCAAATGATTTAAAATTAATACTCAATAAGGCAGCCGCTGCCCTTAGTATTGAGATAGATTTAATGACGCCATTACAATCTGAAGAATAATTAGTTCTATTAGATTATTTTCTGTTTGATTATAAAATACTAATAATAAAATTGCATTTTTATATTATACTAAGGTGCTGAGTAAAAATAAGTTCCTTAATTTGGTTAGAATTTTTATTCGGCTTCAAGGCGTGAGGAGGGCGCATATCTGGATATGTAAGCGACGAACAACGCAGAAGACGGATAAAAAGGCAAGCAAAGTGAGGAATTTATTTTTACTCATCGCCTAAATATAATATGCCAACAATTCTAATAACTAATGATGATGGAATATTTTCACCAGGTATAAAGGCGCTTGCCTTGTGCCTCAAAGAAATAGGGGAGGTAATAGTTATCGCCCCAGATCGTGAAAAAAGCGCCACAAGTCAATCTCTCACTATCACAAGACCCCTAAAGGTCATAAAGATAAATTCAAATAAATACACAATTGACGGAACTCCCACTGACTGCATTGCCATTGGTATAAAAAAGATACTTAATATCAAACCTGATCTCATAGTCTCAGGTATTAATCTCGGAGGGAATTTAGGAGATGATATAAATTACTCAGGGACAGTTGCGGCTGCAAAAGAGGGTACTTTATTAGGCATTCCATCTTTTGCAATATCTATTGCAGCGCAAAAAGATTATATCTTTGAGGCTGCTATGGAGGCTGCCCCAAAGATTGCCCTTGAGATATTAAAAAATGGTCTCCCTCCTAATACCCTATTAAATGTAAATCTGCCCCTTACTACACCAGATAAGATAAAGGGGATTAAATATACCAAACAAGGAAAACGTATCTATAATAACTCAATAATGGAGACATTCGACCCTTGGGGCAAACCCTTCTTCTGGATAGGAGGAGGCATCCCATCTTGGGACGGAGGCGATGATTCTGATTATTATGCTATTACCAATAATTATATCTCTATCACGCCGCTGCAGCTTGATATGACAAATTATGAATATCTAAGGTATCTACATGAGGGCGCTGCCCTCAAACTCCCGCAAGGGGACTAAGCCCCCTTGACCCCATTATGGAAAAAAATAGACTAATGATACAAGAGCAGTTGATTCCACGCGGGATTAAGGACATTAATGTTCTTGACGCAATGGAAAAAGTTCCGCGGCATCAATTTGTGCCATTAGATATGCAAAGAGAGGCATATGAAGACCGAGCCCTTCCTATAGGCGAAAATCAAACTATTTCACAGCCTTATATGGTTGCGATAATGACAGAATTATTGTCTATCAATAAAGACTGCGCTGTCCTTGAAATAGGCACTGGTTCAGGTTATCAGGCAGCAATCTTAGCACGGTTGGCAAAAGAAGTATACACAATAGAGCGGATACCTGCGCTTAAAAACAATGCTGAGAAACGTTTTTATGAGCTTGGATATAATAATATATATACCAAACTTGGAGACGGTTCAAAAGGATGGGGCGGGGGGATGTTATTTGACAGGATTATTGTTACAGCAGCAACGCCTACAGTTCCTCAAGTCTTGATAGACCAACTCAGAGACCTGGGTATTATTGTTGCCCCAGTAGGGGAGCGGACTTTACAGACTCTGATTATCCTCACAAAAGACACAAAAAAATATGGTCAAACTCTAAACACAAAATACCACACGCAATGTGTATTTGTCCCTCTTATAGGCAAATACGGCTGGGATATATAAATTGAAAGAGGCATCCTTATATGAAAAACTGGAAGGATCAAGGGTAAAATGCCAATTATGCGCTCACAACTGTGTTATCAGCGCTGGTAAAAGGGGCAAATGCGCAGTCAGGGAAAATATTGACGGCATATTATATACCCTAGTATACGGAAAACTCTGCTCAACAGCCATTGATCCTATAGAGAAAAAACCTCTATTTCATTTCCTGCCAGGCTCTCAAACCATGTCAATAGCCACTGTCGGATGCAATCTAAAATGCCTTCATTGTCAAAATTACTCTATCTCCCAATATCCAAGCTATCATGACGGCAATATTACAGGCGCTATTCATTCCCCTATAGATATAGTAAGAGCAGCCTTAGACAACAACTGTCTCAGCATATCATACACATACACAGAACCTACAATATTCATGGAATTTGCCCTTGACTCTGCAAGACTTGCTCACGACCATGGTCTGAAAAATATATTCGTAAGCAATGGTTTTATGTCTGCCCAAGGCGCAAAAGAGATAATACCCTTCCTTGATGCCAACAATATAGACCTCAAAGGCGATGATGAATTCTATAAAAATATCTGCAAGGCAAGGTTAGCGCCAGTGCAAGATACAATCCGATTAATGAAGTCAAGCGGAGTCTGGGTTGAAGTAACTACCCTGATTATCCCGGGTCTGAATGATTCAGAAAAGACGCTAAGAGAAATCGCAGGATTCATCCATTCAGTAGACACGGCAATTCCATGGCACGTAAGCAGTTTCCGCCCAACATATAAACTTACAGACCGTCCAGCAACATCAATGAATACACTTCGCAAGGCATATGAAATCGGCGTTGGCGCGGGATTAAAATATGTATATGTCGGCAATATGCCTGGGCTTGGCGGTGAAGATACATATTGCCCTAAATGTAAGACAGTTCTTATTAAACGGCATGGGTTTAATGTGATAAGTAATAAGGTTAAGGATGGGAAATGTTTTGAGTGCGGTGGTTTGATTGAAGGGGTTTTATGAAGGCTCTGCCCTTTTTATCTACTGGTACCCGCAAAGGGTCTAAGACCTCTTGAATCCTTTTAAAAGAAAAGTTTATATATTTTAAATTGCCTGACATGAAATATTTACATCAAGAAATGAGGAAAGTTACACTTCAACTATTATGGGAAGAATATAAGTCAAAAGATGCCTCAGGCTACTGTAGAAGCCAGTTTTTCAAGCTATAC
>Ga0315281_10005746_pt1 | contig 17725 bp, 18 predicted proteins | sample YL17G07_0_MG_FD_204540 | JGI IMG/M metagenome (GOLD analysis project Ga0315281, IMG submission 204540) | Sediment microbial communities from Yellowstone Lake, YNP, Wyoming, USA - YL17G07_0 | ecosystem: Environmental > Aquatic > Freshwater > Lake > Sediment | place: USA: Wyoming | collected...
TCTCGGCGGCGAGGATACAAACAGATGATTGCATTCCCATCAGAATAAATATTTCATCCTTCTCGATTAACTTTTTTATGGCGGCTACAGCTTGGGCAGGCTTAAATTGGCTGTCCGAGTTGATAAAATCGATTTTTCGGCCATGAATACCGCCCATTTCGTTTATATACGTATAATAGGCCCGTGCCCCTTTATCGGAACCTTGCCCCCAATAAGCAGCGCTCCCGGTCAGGATCATATTGGAACCGATCTTAATCGTCGTTTTGGTCACTCCAGGATCCCCGGCCATGGCCAAAGAAATTCCCAAGCAACCTAGACCCACGATGATTCCGGAAATAACGGTGACGAGTAATGATTTTTTCATTGCCTTGATCCTCCTTTGAAATAGGAATTTTGGGCCCATTCATGGGGCCGATTATGCCGAAGCATTTTAGCGATCACTATCTCCTCCTTCCCTCTGATGGTAACTCCATCTCGACTTGAACTCTTTAACCCATTCCGCCAACCCTTTGGGAATAAAAATAACGACCACAATGATTAAGATTCCAGAAATTGTCTCTTGAGCATCATAAAGGGCCACGGACGCTCCCAGGAAAGAGTCCTTAAAGAACCCGATCACTTCCGGTAAAAATGTGACAAAGAAACCTCCCATTATCGAACCCCCGAGCGATCCCCAACCCCCAACGATCATTCCCACCAGAAGCATGATAGCTATTGCAATGGTGAAATGATAAGGAGTTATATATCGCAAATAATGGGCCAATAATCCTCCGGAGATTCCACAATAGAAGGCGCAAACCATGAATGCCGCGATCTTATAGGAGGTAACATTAATCCCCTGAATCGATGCGGCGACCGGGTCTTGACCAAGGGCCCAGATGGCCCGACCGACCCGCATCTTCATCAGGTTGCGCGCGCCCAAAAAACACAGGACCACCGCCAAGAGTATTATATAGTAGAAGGCTTTGTCCGAAGCCAATTGAATTCCTCCGAGAGAAGCCTTTTTCAGATTCAGGCCGTTATATCCGCCGGTAAAGCTATCCCAACCGCCTATAATCTGCTCTAAAATGAAATGATAGCCAACGCTAACCATGGCCAAGTATAGGCCTCTCAATCTCAGGGCGGGAAAGGCGATGGTTAGGCTTAAGATGCTGGTGATGACGCCGGAAAGTGGGATCGAGATGTAAAAGGGAAAATTCAAGTGGTTGGCCAGGGAAGCGGCCCCGTATGCACCCATCGCCATCAGGGCCACAGGCCCAAAAAACATCTGCCCCCCCCGTCCCATAAGGATATTCAATCCAATGATGGCAATCGCGTAAATTCCTGAAAGGTTGATGAGATAGGTGAGATAATTACTCATTCCCAGTGGAATGAGCAGAAGGCAGATCGCTAGAAGGGCCCAAAGAATCCGATTTCTATTTAACGGGGCGTTCACTTCTTTTCGACCCCCGCTTTTCCGAAAAGTCCAGTGGGCCTGATCACCAGAACCAAGATTAAAAGGGCAAATGGAACAGAGCTCTTTATCGCCTCGGGCATATAGCCTCCGGTAACCGCCTGGATAATTCCCAATAAGTACCCTCCTATGATCGCTCCCACGATGCTTCCAAATCCTCCCAGAACGGCCGCCGAAAAGGCGCTCAATAGGAGTTCGAAACCCATTTCTACCTGCAGAAAGAAGATTGGGCTAATGGTAATGCCCGCTACAGCAGCCACCATACCACTGATCATCCAGGTCAAGGCATTGATCCGGCCAACACTAATGCCGCACAAGGAAGCCCCCATCTGGTTGTCCGCCACAACCTGCATGGCCAGTCCAGCCTTCGTCCCCTTAAAAAATAAGTAAAAGATAAGAAGCATGAATAAAGATGTTACGATAATAACCATTTCCTGAGCGGAAAGAGCGTACGCGCCCCAATGCAAATGCTGGCCCGTAAAGGGAGAAGGGAGGGGTCTTGGCTCATGGCCCCAGATCAGTCCGATTAAGCCCCGAATCGTAATGCTAACGCCCCAGGTAGCCAACAAGATTGACCATTCCTCAGAACTAACAACGGGGCGGATGACAATTCGTTCTACAATCAAGGCAAAGACACCGGCGAGAATCACGGCCGGGACCAGTCCTGCTAGATAAGGAAGTCTAGCCTGAGTGAGGATCGCCAGGCTGAAATAGGCTGCGATGGTCACAAGTTCTCCCTGGGCTAAATTAAGGAGCCTTGAGCCTTTGTATATAAGCACCAAGGCCAACGCAATCAATGCGTAAACACTTCCTATGGCCAGCCCGCCTGTAATTAGTTGGATTAACATTTGGGAACCCTATCTAAACCGATCTCCTCAAGAAACTCCTAGATATGATTGTAGAATTGTTTTACTCTCCAAAAGGACCCTGCTTTCGCCTTCCAGAGCAACGCGCCCCAATTTCAAGACATATCCCCGATCAGCAATGGAGAGGGCTACCATCACATTCTGTTCGGCTAAAAAAATTGTCAGGCCCGTCTTTTTATTGATTTTTGATATTATTCCGAATATGTTTTGTACCAATAAGGGGGACAGGCCGAGGGAAGGTTCATCCAGAAGGAGGAGGGTTGGGTGGCTTAGGAATGCCCGGCTAATCGCCAGCATTTGTTGTTCGCCCCCACTAAGAGTTCCGGCCTGTTGATTTAATCGCTCCCCAAGTATTGGGAACCAACCGATAACCTGATCCCAATCTTTTTTCATCTCCACCTTATCGATGAGATCATATTGCCCCGCTCTCAGGTTATCGCGAACCGTTAAATTTAAGAAAAGCTGCCGACCTTCAGGCGCCTGGGCAATCCCAAGCTTTACAATCTTATGGGGAGGAAGATGGTGGATCGACTTACCCAGAAACTCTATTCTACCTTCCTTAGGTTTTAATAGACCGGAGATGGTCTTAAAAGTAGTACTTTTGCCGGCTCCGTTTGCTCCAAGCATGACCACGATGCTTCCTGCCGCAACCTCCACATTTAGATCAAATAAGGCGTGGCTACGACCGTAGTAGACTTGCAGATCCTCAATCTTTAATATTCCCATCCTTCTTTCCGAGATAGGCTTCCACCACCTGGGGATTGGAAAGGATTTCTTCGGGTTTCCCCTCGGCAATCTTGATTCCGAAATTCAGGACACCCACTATATCAGAGATCGATTGCACAAAGGGGATATTATGCTCAATCAGTAAAACCGTAACACCCTTTTCCGACCTTATTTTATTGATGGCCTCCATAATCATTTTACTCTCATCGGCGCTCAACCCTGACGTGGGCTCATCCAGAAGTAAGAGTTTGGGTTCTGTTAGGAGGGCCCGACCTAATTCTATGATTTTGCTGTGACCAAATGGCAGGTCAACCGGTTTTCTTTCTGCAATATCTGTTAATCCTAAGTAAGCGAGCATCTCGAGAGCTTTTTTCTGGCCTTCATTTTCCAATTTTTTGATGCCCGGGAGCCTCAGGGATCCCGAAAAAACATTTCCGAGCAGTTGACCATGCAGACCAATCAAGAGATTCTCCAGGACAGTCATTTTGGGAAATAGTCCCAGGGCCTGAAAAGTTCTGGCAATGCCCAGTTGGGCGATGATATGGGATTTGATTCCTTGGATGGGCTGATTTTCGAATAGAATTGAGCCTTCTTCTGGCTTGTATATTCCCGTTACAACATTGATAAAGGTTGATTTCCCAGCCCCATTGGGTCCGATGAGTCCGTAAATATCTCCTTTTTTTACCTGGAAATCGACTCGCTGCAAAGCATGGAGTCCCCCGAAACGAACTGTTATTTTTTTTGCCTCTAGTAGTATTGACAATTTATCTATTCCAAATGTCGCCATTGTGATCGCCTTCCGTATTCACAAACTTTTCCATTTCATTCAGGGCGACCCCCACAGAATCCACTTCCCGATTAAGTTTCATATTTTTGTCTTTCTGGCATTGGGCAGAGCCGATAAAAATGTTAAAGCGGAGGTTAGCAGAGCCGAACTTCGAAGTCAAGACTTTTTACTGAATGCCGCCGGATCTTACGCACCGTCTCCCGGCTTAACCCGATCTTTTCCCGGTCGGTAAGCATCTCGGTAAAATGGGTGTCATTGAACTCCCCATAGCACCTTTGGGATAACCGTAAAACCTTCTGCTGGAGCTCCTTTGGGGTCTGATGGTTCGAGGGCTTACCGCTGTTGCCATGAATCACCCCTTTGACCCCTTCTTCTTTCACCCGTTTCCAGATCCGCTTGGCTTGCCGGTAAGATCGTCCGATCTTTTCTGCTGCCTCCTTCAGCGTAATCTTCCCAGCTTCTACCAAACTCATCGTCCGAACCCTTTGCAATTGTCTCTGACTCAATGTGATCGTGTCCCCTTTCATAGGGGACATTTTAACTCTGCAGTTAAGGGGGACATTTCTACTTTGCTAACACAGACTTTTTACTGAATGGTGAGTTTTTAATCCCAAGTAAATTGGCCACCTTAGGGAATCTAAAAGGTGACCCGATCTCTTCCCTTTGTCCGGACGATGGACCTCGTTTCATCCGGAGAGGCGACTTCAAAGCCGACTTCCCGGATCAGCCGGGCAGCCTTCTCCACCATGGGGAAAACCCCATAATTCATCGTTCCCACATCAAAGGAGGCAGGCTCGGGTTTCAATTCTTCGACGGCTCGAATCCTTTCTTCTTTAGTCTGCAAATAACCTCCCCCGCTGGTAATGCAGATGATCACATCACACCGGCTTTTTATGTCCCTGACGGTTTCGCGGAAAAACTCCAGACTGGAGGAGGGGGCCCCGGCTTTCGGATCCCGGACACGAATGTGCCCGGAGGCGGCTCCTGCCGACTACGCCCGCACGGCTTCATCCGCAATTTGCTTTGGGGAAATGGGTAGATAGGGAGACATCGTTGGGGTAGGCACGCTCCCCGTGATCGCCGCTGAGATAATCCTTTTAGGAGTCCTGAGTAATCTCCTTACCTAAAACGCCTTTCACCCATGAATTTGCCAATGGATGGCTGTACCCCTTTAGGACTGCGATATTATGATCTGGATTCTGAAACCTCATCTCCAGAGATTGAATCTCCCTGGAAAAATGAAATTAAAGGGGGAACCCAGCATGATGGTTCCCCCTTTTTGGTTGTAATCATCGGTTGGCGAACAAGATGGCTAGGGATACTCTCCTAGGATACAGCAGGGACGATTTTCATAATCAGCCAGCCGAAAAATATAATACTGACCACAATCACGGCCCACGCGGTCTTTCTGGTTATTCCGATCTCCTTTTGCAACGCACCGGGTGCAGGAAAACTTTTAATGGTCTGCTCGGAGAGCCGAATCGCCTCTAATTGATCGTGCATGGCCAGATCTTCCTTCGTGGGCTTCGTCAGCAGGGAAACAATCCAGAGGATTACACAGGAAATAATGATCCCGAAGATTATGGGATCGAGATTCCAGGGTAATTTAAACATCTTCCATACCCGAACCATTTGATAGAGCAGGATGTAACAACCCATTCCAAGGATCATAGAAGCATAGGCTCCCTGCCGGGTCACTCTCTTCCACTCAAATCCTGCTACCAGCATGGGCATCCAGGCCGTGGCAAACAATGCGCCGGACCAGGCTCCAATCCAGTAAATGGAGAGCGGCCTTTGCAGGGCAAGGACCAGGACCACGACACCCACAATGACTTGGGCGATCCGGGCATAGGCAATCTTTTGTTTTTCCGTCACATCCCGGGCAGCAAGTCTTTCATACAAATCCCGAGAAAGCCCGAACCCGGCAGCGATAAAAATAGTGGCCGCAGTAGACAGAATAGCCGCCATAATTCCTGCAATCCCCATTCCCCCGAGAAAAGCGCCAACCTGAGTCTGACAGGCCCAGACGAAAACTTGATCGGCAGGTTTGATATTCGGATTCAACAAGTAAGTGGCGCTCACACCCAGGAAGAGAACCGTGACCGTAGTTGTGGCCAGGAGAGTCGACCAGGCAATTGAACGCATGAGAACAAAATCATTCTTACACGGGAAGGCCCTCATGGCAATCCACGGGGCAGCTGGGAAAAATACCGCCCAAAGGATTAGTTGGCCGAGCGACCAACCTATGGGCGCTTTAAGGACTGGCCCTCCGGAACTCCAAAAAAGGGGACTCTTCTGCATCAAGCCGGTTGTGATCCCTTCAAAACCGCCTGCCTTACCTACCACGAGCGGGGCTACCACAAAACACCCGACCAGAATGGTGATCATCATTAGGGTATCGGTTACCACCACGCTCCACATTCCCGCGGTGGCGCAGAAGAAAATCAGCGCGATAGAGAAGGCGATGATCATCGTGGTATAAGACGTTCCCGTCACCGCACTCAGCAACACGCCAGCCCCCATAAGTTGGACGAGGCCGTATCCCAGAAGGCCCACGATCAAGATAATGGTGGCTACAATACTGACGCTCGTTCCGTAACGGCGCTGGATAAAATCAGGCATAGTCATACTGCCGTAGGCCCTTAATTTTCTGCCCACATAGAGTATAGCCCCGACCATGCCGATCCAACTCCCATAGACCAGAAGAAAAATTGGCGGCCCATTCAGGTAAACGATCCCGGCAATCCCCACAAATGTCACCGCACTCAAGTAACTGGCGGTCAAAGATCCTGTAATCCACAGGGTATTCGCTCTCTCTCCCATAACATAATAATCTTTGATGTTTTTGATATATCTGGCTACGTAAAGTGAGACAACAACATAAAGGATCAAAGTCGCCCAAAATATGAAGGTCACCATATTGCTTTCTCCTTTCTTCCCAGTTTTCCCGGGAATTTCATTGGGAAACGCCTAATTCAACTATTTGGCGCGAGGATAATCTTTCCGTAAAATCCATAAGATCCATATTCCGCAAATCACACATACAACCATCGGATGGAAAAAAGAAAGAAAAGCGGCCCAGTTCATATTCTTCACCTCCCTCCTATTTGGTCTCTACTCCAGAAATCCAAAATGACGGCGCCAGTAGGTCAGGACTACAGGAGTTTCATCTTCCGGGCTTCCCTATTGAGTTCTTCCCTGAAATTTGGATGGGCAATATTGATCAGCTCCTTGGCCCTTTCGCGGGTTGATTTCCCCCACATGGTCGCCACTCCGTATTCAGTGACAATATACATGACGCTCTGTCGCTGGGTACTTACGTTGGCCCCCTGGCTTAAAAAGGGGACAATGGTGGATATGGTCCCGTTCCTGGCGGTTGAATACAGGCAGAGAAAGGATTTGCCCCCTTTGGAAAGAAAGGCCCCGCGCGAGAAATCCGCTTGCCCCCCCACGGCGGAATACTGCCTCCACCCGATGGACTCCGAACAACACTGGCCCGTTAAATCAACCTGCAGAGTGGCATTGATGGCGATCATGTGGTCGTGCTTGGCGATCACATAGGGGTTGTTTGTATAATCGACCTGGTAGGATTCAAAGCCCGGATTATCATCCATGTAATCGTATACTTTCCGCGACCCCAGGGCAAAGGTACATATGACTTTTCCCGGATGAATATTCTTCTTTCGATTCGTGACCACCCCGCTCTCGATTAATTCCAGCAAGGTGTCCCCGAATAGCTCGGTATGGATACCCAGTTCTTTCTTGTTATGCAGAAACTTGCATACCGCGTTCGGAACCCCCCCCACGCCGATCTGAATGCAGGCCCCGTCAGGAATCAGGTCGACAATATATTGCGCCATGGCTTCGTCGTCCTTGGAAATAGAGATTTCCGGAATCTCCGGGAGGTCATGATGGTCTTCAATCACAAAGTCAACCTCTGAAAGGTGGATGAAACCATCCCCGAACACCCTTGGTTGTTTCTCATTCACCTCCAAAATCACCTTCTTGGCCGCGCGAGCGCAGGATTGGGAGTTGGAGAGTGCGGCTCCAAAGGTAAAGTATCCGTGCTTATCCATCGGCGAAACATCCGCGATGAAGACGTCCAAGGGCCGATCTCCCCGGTCATACACTCGGGGACAATCCTGGTAATAGATCGGCGTGAACTCCCCGACCCCTTCGTCGATGGCCCACCTCTGAGCTGCACATACGAACAGCGAAGTCAGAATGACCCGGCCTTTCAGTTTGGAGTCCCAAAGGGGATTGCTTGTACCGAAGGTATAAACGTTATCCACCTGCACACCCTCGATTTCCCCCTTTTCCGCTCTCCTGGCGATCGCTTGGGACAGGGCTCTGGGTTCCCCGGCTCCCGGAGGCATCGCGATGTGCTTTCCGGATTCGATGTGTTTGGCCGCTTCTTCGGCGGTGATCAATTTTGCCTGATATTCATCTCGATACGTGCGCGACATCCCACACCTCTCCTTCTCAGATTTTATTCCTTTAGGGCGCGGTGATTTGGAATATTACAATCCACGCAGCGCAGCACCCCGTTGCAGAAAAAATTGGGATCCTCGCCAGTACTAAAGCAAACGCAATAAATATCCTTACAAGTCATTGCGAGCCCGAAGGGCGCGGCAATCTCGGCCTTATTGGGATTGCTTCGTCGTCCCGCGAAGGGCGGGACTCCTCGCAATGACACTTTTCTTGTTGCGTTTGTAATAGCAAAATCAGCGCTGCCCAGGACGGGAAAATTCATCCTGATAGGCCGTTCGAATCTCTTTCTTATTGAATTTCCCCACACTGGTTTTGGGAATTTCTTTGACAAACTTGATCTTGTCAGGAAGTTGCCATCTGGCAAATTTAGGTTTCAGGAAATCAAGGATCTCTTCCGGCGTAACCTTATTTTTATACGCTTCTTTCAAAACAACTAAGGCCAGAGGTCTTTCTTCCCACTTCGGGTGGGGCAACCCCACGACGACCGCCTCCAAAACCCCCGGGTGAGCCATGATGGTATTTTCCAGATCCACGGAAGAGATCCACTCCCCACCGCTCTTGATCAGGTCTTTATAACGGTCCGCGATTTTGAGGTATCCGTCCGGATCAATGGCGGCCGCATCCGCACTCTTCCAGAAACCCTCCACAAAGGATTCCTTTGTCCGCGGGTCGTTAAAATAGGACCCCGTAATCCAGGGGCCCCGGATTAATACCTCACCTACCGATTTGCCATCATGCGGTAGCTCTTGGCCGGCAGAGTCAACGATCTTTAAATCGACTCCGGAAAGGATCAAACCTTGCTTTTTCTTGAGCTCCCACTTTTCTTCCTCGGATAATTTGTCGACTAAGGAGGGTTTTAAAATGTTCACCGTAACCAGGGGGGAGGTCTCGGTGGCCCCATAGCCATGGAAAAACTCGGCGCCGGTCAATTCCTTCCATCCCTTCATCATGGCCAAAGGAGGTTCGGTCGCCCCACAGCTGAACCGGGTTCCCCGCAAGTCGGGCTTTTCCTCGAGCCCCTGGATATAGTTGAGCATGGGAATGAAAATGGCTGGAGCCCCGTTACTGAAGGTTACTTTTTCCGCGACCATCAAATCGACCAGAGCGCCGATATCTTCGACCGTCCACCTTCCGGAGAGAACAATCTTCGCCCCCACCAGGGTCGCAGACTGAAAATGGCCCCACCCTTGGGCGTGAAACATGGGGACAATCTGCATAAAGTTGTCATAACAAGTAAACCCCTCGTACAAAGCGCGGACGATCGTATGCAGGTAAATTCCCCGGTGAGAATAATAAACCCCTTTCGGCTTGCCCGTTGTTCCTGAGGTATAACACGCGCTGTAAGCAGATTTCTCGTCGATGACGGGCCAATCATATTCCGCGCTTTCTTCAGCCAGCATCTCTTCATAGCTGTACTTTGGACTCAGCCGGGTCGGAATTTCGCTTAGCTTTTTATCCGACATGATGACATAAGCCTTTACGGTCTCCAGCTGCGGGGCAATGGCTTCGGCAATCGAGAGAAGGGACTCGTCCAGGAAGATGACCCGGGCTTTGCTGTGATTGGCCACATAGACGAGATCGGTGGGTGAGATCCTCAAATTCATCTGTAAAAGGACGGCACCCGTCCCGGGAATGGCATAGTACAACTCATAGTGCCTTTGGGTATTCCAGTCCAGGACGCCCACCCGGTCCCCCGGCTCCACCCCTAATCTTTTTAGAACATTGGCCAAACGCAGCATTCTTCTATAGGCGTCCAGGTAGGTGTAACGGCAAATCCCCTGGGGGGTTCTGTAGACAATTTCCCTTTCCGGGAAATTCCTGACGGTATGGCGGATCATATTCGTAATATTCAGCTGAATATCATCCATCAAAGTAGAAGGAAATCCCTTAATCATTTTTCCCGCCTCCTTTCTTCTTTTCCCCAACGATTTCATCGAATAAAGGAAAATCTTGGCGACCGGGAAGAACTTCTGTCGTTTCCCCCCGGCGATCATCTCTTCCCCTCAATTCCGGCGGCGAGTTCCCGGGAAATGATCTGGCACATGATTTCGGAAGTGCCTCCCCCGATGGTCATGATTCGGGCATCGCGCAGGAATCGTTCCACGGGAAATTCCCGGATGTAACCATAACCACCGAAGATCTGGGTGGCTGCCGTGGAGCCGCAGTGCCTGGCCAGTTCCTCGGCGACAATACAGGACTCAACCATCCCCCCTCCAGAGCCGCCGTATTCCTCGGGAAGGCCAATCCCCAAGAGCCCCCATTCAGCCATCTTGGAGAAAGTTTCTTGGGGGAAACGTTCTTTCTGGTCTATCTCCGCGGCCAGCGGGGCTACCTGTTCTCTCGCAAATCGGGCTACGGTATCCCGAAACAAAAGCTGTTCTTTGGTAAATTCCATTTTTCTGAATATTCCTTCAACAAATTTCAAAATACGGTTTTATCAGCCTCGACCCAGGAACTCCCTCTCACCCTCACCTTGGCCCGGAATCTGAATCTTTTCCTTCCTCCTTCTTGGCTTGCCTTTCACTGAGTACCCGGTTGAGGTAATCTACGATATCGGGAATGCTAGAGCCCGGGGGAAATATTTTCCCGATCCCCTGGGCCTCCAGGGCTGCGGCATCATCTGGAGGGATGACTCCCCCGCCAAAAAGGAGCATATCTTTCAGCCCCTTTTCCTGCATAAGCTTCTGGACCTTGGGGAATAGGGTCATGTGGGCTCCGGAAAGGATGCTCAGACCAATCGCATCCGCATCCTCCTGTAGAGCGGCGTTCACGACCTTCTCCGGGGTTTGGTGAAGTCCCGTATAGATGACTTCCATTCCCGCATCGCGCAGGGAAATGGCGACCGTTCGGGCGCCTCGATCATGTCCATCCAGTCCGCATTTGGCCACTAAAATCCGAAATGAAGGATATCTCTTCATAAATCTCCACCTGCATTTGGCTCTTTTTTACAGACCCGGGTCCGTATAGGTCCCAAAAACTTTCCTGTAAATCTGGCCAATTTCCCCTGTCGTCGCCAGAGTCTTTACCGCTTCCATGGTTGACTCAATCGTATTTTTTCCCTCCCGGGCTACTTTTTCCAGCTTTTGCAGAGCCTCTTGAGCCCGTTTTCCGTCCCGTTTCCGGCGTACAGCCTTCACTCGTTCGACCTGCTTTTGCTCGAGTTCCGGGGCCAGGCGCATAATCTCGATGTTTAATTTTTCTTCGGGTTCCACAAAGGTATTTACCCCCACCACTGTCTCCTCCCCGCTGTCGATTCTTTTTTGCTTCTGGAGGCCGGCCTCGGTGATGGCCTGCTGAACAAAGTTTTTTTCTACTGCGGCCAGCATCCCTCCCAGCTCATCGATCTTCTCGACGATCTGCCGGGCTTTGGTTTCCAACTCTTGCGTTAACGCTTCGACGAAATAGGAGCCCGCCAGAGGATCAATCGTCCGCGTGACCCCACTCTCATAAGCCAGGATCTGTTGGGTTCGCAGGGCAATTTTGACGGCCGGTTCGCTGGGAAGGCTAAAGGCTTCATCGTAGGAATTGGTATGCAGACTCTGGGTCCCGCCCAATATGGCAGCCATCGCCTGGATGGTTGTGCGGATAATGTTGTTCAGGGGCTGCTGGGCGGTTAGCGATGAGCCGGCAGTCTGGGTATGGAAGCGCAACATCGCCGACCTGGGATTTTTAGGATGAAAACGCTCGGTCATCAACCGATGCCATAATCTGCGGGCTACGCGCATCTTGGCGATCTCTTCAAAAAAATCGTTATGGGCGTTGTAGAAAAAAGAGATCCTGGGGGCAAAATCGTCTATCTCTAAACCCCGGCCCACACCGGCCTGGGCGTAGGCCAAACCGCCGGCCAAGGTAAAACCCACTTCCTGGGCCGCCGTGCAGCCGGCCTCCCGATAATGGTACCCTACCACACTGACCGGATTGAACCGAGGCAGGTGCTGCGCACAGAATTCGATTACATCGACGCACAGCTTCATGGAACCACGGGGAGTCGTAATCCAGCTTTTGGCCCCGGCTATGATGGTGAAGGGATCATTCTGCAGGGTGCCGGCAAGGTTGGCGAAAGGAACTCCCTGCTCTTCGGCCACGGCCAGATACATGCAGAACAGAATGGGATAGTTGTAGATAACCGAAGTGGATACTCGATCCAGTGGGATCCCCGCAAACAAATCTCGCATGTCTTCCAGACTGTCGACAGCCACTCCTTCCCTTCCGACTTCGCCTTCGCACAGAGGATCGTCGGAATCACGGCCATATATGGTCGGCGTATCGGGGACGATATTCAAGCCTGTCTGGCCGCTTTGGTTCAGGTAGCGCAGGCGCTCATTCGTCTCCTCGGCCGTACCATAGCCGCAGACCTGCCGGCGGGTCCAAAGCTGCTTGCGGTACATATCGTGGTACACACCCCTCGTGAAGGGAGGCTTCCCCGGGAAGCCGAGGTCATCGAAGTAGTCGATGGAGGCGATATCAGCGGGTGTATATAGAGGCTTCAGGGATATACCGGAATCGGTCAGGACAGGAGTGGACTTATCAAACCCTTCTCCCTCTGCGGCCAGTTTTATGGCTTCTATTTTTCCCTTATCGAACATTCTTTCCCCAATCCTTTCCCGGGGTGCGGGTGCGGAGATTCGTCGCTTGGGAGAATAATGAATTTGGAAAGGATCAAAATTCTCCTTTGCTCAGAGATTTAAACCGGTTCGAAATGGGAGATGTCCTGGATTCTCCCCTTTTTTTCTCCGGCAAAAATCGCTTTGACGCGATCTCCGACTTTCACTGAAACTCCAGTCCGAGTTCTAATAATGTGGGAGAATAAATTATCCGCTCTATCCAGTTTGATATACCCATAAATGTAGGGAACAGGCCTTCTTTCCCCCGTTTCGGGGTCTATGAAAGGAAAATTGACTACCGTGACCGCTTCCACGATACCCTCATCCCCCAACTCCACAAGTTCGTCCATCTTGACGAAACAGGGACCACAAACCTTGCGAGGAGGGACATAGACTTTTTTACATTTTGGGCATCGGATTCCTAAGAGGACCTCCCGATCCTTTATTTCATTGAAAAATTTGGACCCATCCAAGCCCAGCGCCCAGCGGTACGGCATGTGGGCGACTTCTTCCATCGCCAAGAGTGATAGATCCCGCTCCGAAGATCGAGTTTCCATAAGTCCTCCCTATGAAATAGCCTCTTCAAAATCAAATTGTAAATTTCCAAAATAAAATTGAACAGTAACGACACTTTGAAATTTGATGATCTCGTAAAAAGTCGTCACTCCGGTGAAAACCGGAGTCCAGAGAATTTATAAATATTTTAAAAAACTGGATTCCGGCTCCCCGCTTTCGCTGGGACAAGCTTCGCCGGAATGACAGAAAGCCGCATTTTCAGACTTCCTACGAATTCATCAATTTGCATTTTGCATTGGCACGAAGTGCGCTTATGGTTTATCAGCTCCCAAAATCAAAACGTCCGACCAGAAGCACCCTCCAAAGCCAGTTGCCAACGCCAAGCGTGCTCCTTCCACCTGGCGCTTCCCCGCCCGGCCCATGATCTGGTGGGCCACCTCGCCCACCCGCAAAAGAGCGGTTGCCCCGATACAATTGGTGGATAACACTCCCCCTGAGGGATTCACCGGCATAGCACCGCCCATATCGGTCACTCCATCCCATATCAGACGGGGAGCCTCCCCGGGGGGACAGAAACCGATCGATTCCATCCATTTGAGCCCGGCAAATGAATAAGGGAAGTAGAGTTCGCATACATCTAATTCTTTCAGCGGCTCACGGATTCCGGCCAGTTGAAACGCTTCTCTCGAAGCCGACTCTAAGGAACCCAACCGGGTGTAATCGAAATCTCCAAACCAAGTGGTATCATGCCGCACGGAGACCGCATGGATCCAGGCGGGATGCGGGCAGACCGTTTCAGCCTTATCCTCAGAGGTAAAGATCACCGCCGCTGCCCCATCCGAACGGGGACAGACATCCAGGAGCTTGATGGGTTCGGTCAGCATGGGAGACCTCATGACCTCTTCTACCGTAACCGCCGTCCGCAAATGGGCATAAGGATTGTTCGCTGCGTGCGTACGGTCTCTGGAAGCGACCCGAGCTGCATCCTTCTCCGTGACCCCATATTTTTTCATGTAGGCTGAGGCCTCCACGGCTAAACTCGGGATTGCCCCGGAGTAGGAAAACCGATCCCAGACGGGGTCCGAACAGGTGATAATGGCTCCCGTCGTGTCCGATTCGGAGTTCTTCTCCCACCCGACCCCTAAAACGTGGTCAAAGAGACCTGAAGCCACGTGATAATAGGCCGCGATCGCCACCGTGGTTCCGGTCGTTCCTCCGGTTGTAACCTTGAAAATAGGCTTTAAGAAGGCCCCGCAGCCCTCTACGCTCCAGGTATCCACATAATTGATCGCTTCAAAGTGATCCATGTTTCCAATCACGACCGCATCGATGTCCCCCAAGGATAATTGAGCGTCCGCCAGAGCCCTGGTGACAGCCTCCTGAATTAACTCCAGGCCGTTGACATCCCATCGGCGCGAAGCGTGATGGGTCTGTCCAAAACCCGTAATCGCCACCCTCTTTCCCATATTCCCACCTCTCAGTCTTTTCCCAAAATCCACACACAATGCGACTGGCCGCAGGGCCCATTGATTCCGTGGGCCAGACCCATTCGAGCACGTTGGAGTTGATGAGCTCCCGCCGTCCCCCGAATCTGCAGCACCCCTTCCACGACGCGCACCATTCCGGCCACCAGCACCGCATGGGCAGACAAAACACCTCCGGATGCATTGACGGGCGACGGCCCTTTCATCTCCGTAAGCCCATCGCGGGTCATCTTCCCCCCCTCTCCGGGTGCACAGGTGCCTAACCCCTCCAGCCAGAGCGGCTCCATGTAAGAGAAGGCATCATAGACCTCCAGGAAATCAATTTCCTTCCGCGGATCGGAGACCCCGGCCATGGCATACGCCTTTTTGGCCGCCAGCTCCAAAGCGCGGGGATGGGAGAGATCCCGATCGCCCAGGTAATGGAGCTCTGCCGCGTATCCCACACCTTTCAGCCAGACGGGTTTCTGCCGGGATTGCTTCGCCCGATCTTCATCCGCCAGGATGACCGCGCAGGCCCCGTCGGAAACCGGAGAGCAGTCAAGGCGTTTGAGTGGAGTGGCCTGGACCGGAGAATCCATGACCTGCTCTACGGTCAAATCCATTGCCAGTTGCGCAAAGGGGTTCAGCTTGGCATTTCTGTGGTTCTTAACCGATACCCGCGCCCAATCTTCCGGCTTAGCTCCTCGTCGGTCGATGTAGGCCTGGGCCTGCAAGGCTGCCGAGCTAATCGCATCCAAACCCAAAGGACGGTGATAGAATGGGTCAAACATGCAATTGGTAATTAAAAAAGGGGACCCTTCGGACCCTTTGGAATGGGCAACGACTAACGTCGTTCCAAAAGAACCGGACCAGATGCGCATCGCCCCGTAGAGAACACCGAAAGTGCCATCTCCTTCTACGGTAGAAACATTCTTCCCATAGGAACCAGAGGCATCCATTACCGCCATGCTGGAGATGGTCCGGCCATCCCAGAAGTCATTGGAAATGGTTACCACATTATCAATCTGAGCGATCGTCATGCCGGCGTCTTCCAGCGCGCCGGTGGTAACTTCATAGATCAAATCGGCAAGATTGCGGTCGATCATTCTCCGCTGGAATCGTGTCTGGGCCAGGCCTACGACAGCTACACGTTTCATGGGCTCTAACCTCCGATGGGCGTGAAATAAGCAATATCCAAAATATTGCCCTGCCGGTTGGACCTCCAAACAGGGTGCATGCGGGTCCCGGGCTTTAAATAGGCCAAGTCTACCCCCGATACTAGATGGGTAATGGCTCGGTCCGTTCCATCCAAATCGATCAAGCCGTAGGCAAAAGGCGGCTTCATCGGTTGGGCCGGATGCTCATACCTAACAATCGTAAAGTGCCTCAAGGTTCCCTGAGGGCCCACCTCCTTCCAGCCTTGTTCTCCAATTTCCTGATAGCACTCCGGACAGCGCAATCGCGGTGGAACCCAGACCACCCGGCATTTTGGACAGCGGTTTCCCATGATCCGCCCGTGGTCCCTGAGTTCAATAAGGAAGCGACTGCCCAACCGGCCGACCGTCCAGGAATAGGGCATGTGAATCCCGCCTTCTAGGACCAGCGGCTTCGTTTGCCGACGCCACTCATCGTTCATAGACTTCTCCTTCCTTCCCCAGGCATGAACTTGAAAAAAGAATTTACGTAACAGTTTAGCCCTTTGAGAAATTGGCTAAACTTTCCCGCCTCAGCGGAACAAAATGCAAAGTTTGAATTGCAAATTTCAAAATGATGAGCATTTTCCCCTGAAATTTACATTTTAAATGCGCCCCTTTTGAGGTTGATAAAATCCATTGATGCAATTGAAGATGCAGGTCCTCCCAGCCCCATTAGGCCCGATGATGGTGAAGAGCTCATACTCCCTGACCTCAACGCTAACCCCATCGATCGCCTTGACTTGGCGTAAACTGAGATGAAGATCATTTGCTTCTAGGAGAGGGGGATCGGCTGCGCTCATACGTTCTATCTTCAAGGGACTTCTTTTTTAGGTTCTGGAAACCCCCGGGTTCCTCACGCCTTGGGATATAAAAAGGAACCCATTTAAGCCATCCTTTAGGACAGCAAGAGGCTCGACCAATGCTTGCATAGTCAATTTTTAATTTCTTGTCAAGATAATTATCAGATATGCCCACCCTCAATTATTCATAGATTCACTCCTTTCTTTTCGCATTTTTGTTCTTGGCCAAGCAGAAGGGACATTTGCGTAGGCAAGACAAGCTAATAAATTTGGGAATTCAGAATTTTCTTTTTAGCAGGTTGCTGAAAAAGTCCTTTCCGGCCTTAGGTTGTCATTCCTGCGGAAGCAGTCCCGCCTTCGGCGGGATGGACTCCCGCTTTGGCGGGGGTGACGGTGAATTGGAGTTTTTCCGCATCCTGTTAGATTTTTTTAACCTATTCCACATTCCGCAATCTACATTCTGAATTTGAGAAGGATCCCTGCTTTATTTTGGCAAAGCAAAGCGATCTCGCTTCTGGGACTCGAGAGGGTTTGAAGTCCAACCAAACTTTTTTTAAAAACTGGGGGCGACCCGTTGCGACTCAGCTCCTAAACAGTCAGAGATTCCTGCAACCATATATGGAAAGGTATTCTTTTCAGTCTTAAAATGCATTGCCTTTCCGTATAAAATACATAATTTACCCTATTCATGGCTCTGTCCATTTTTAGTAGACTTATTAAAAGTTCCATTCATGAAAATCTTGGGCAAGGATTATGGCTTTTGATTCCAGATGATGGCAACGATCATGGGAGGTTGAAGGATGCCGAGCAAATTGTTTTCTCA
>Ga0315281_10005747_pt1 | contig 17720 bp, 17 predicted proteins | sample YL17G07_0_MG_FD_204540 | JGI IMG/M metagenome (GOLD analysis project Ga0315281, IMG submission 204540) | Sediment microbial communities from Yellowstone Lake, YNP, Wyoming, USA - YL17G07_0 | ecosystem: Environmental > Aquatic > Freshwater > Lake > Sediment | place: USA: Wyoming | collected...
GACGCGCGAGCCCTTCGGTCCGACGCACGCGCCGACCGGGTCGACACCTGGTTCATTCGAACTCACGGCGATCTTGGAACGGTGACCGGGCTCACGGCTCACGGCCTTGATCTCGACGATGCCCTCTTCGATCTCGGGAACCTCCAGCGCGAACAGCGCCTTGAGCAGCCCGGGGTGACTCCGGGACACGACGATCTGCGGCCCTTTCGTCCCCTTGCGTACCTCTGTGATGTAGGCCTTGAGGCGCTCACCGTGGCGGTAGGGCTCGGAGGGCACCTGCTCGGCCTGCGGGAGCAGCGCCTCGACTTTGCCCAGGTCAAGGAGGGTATAGCGACGCTCCTGCTGCTGGACGATCCCCGTGACGACATCGCCCTCGCGACCGGCGAACTCCTCGTAGGTCATCTCTCGTTCGGCGTCGCGGAGCTTCTGGAAGATCACCTGCTTCGCCGTCTGCGCGCCGATGCGCCCCAAGAAGTCGTCGGTGACCTTCACCTCGGCCTCCGACTTGACCTCCATGATCAGGCTCTCGCCGTCCTCGGAGTCCACTTCATCCAGTTCTTGCTGCCAGATCCGCATCTCGCCGCTCTCAGGATCGATGACGGCGCGGAACCCCGCGAACTCGTCATCGGCGGTCGGGTTCTCCTGCTTCCACCACGTCTTATAGGCAGAGGCCATGGCCTCTTCCAGCCCCTGAAGGATCGTTTCGAATGCGATGCCCTTCTCGCGCTCCAGCTCGCGAAGGGCCGCGATCATCTCGGCGTTCATGCGTTGCTCCTCTTCAGTTCGGCGTCCCAATCGGCCACCGTGCGCGCCGACGCGATGTCCGCGTAGCCGACGCGCCGCTCTCCGCCGTCGGTGGCGATGACGATCGCCTCCGCGTCGGCCGAGACCAGCTCGCCGGTGTGGTTCCGAACATTGTCGATCGATCCGTGCGACTTCACCATCACCTGCGACCCCAGGAACCGTTCGAAGTCCTCGCGGCGCTTCAACGGGCGTTCGATACCGGGACTCGAGACCTCCAGCCGGTAGGGACCGGGGGCGAACCCTTCCAGGTCGAGCCTCCGCGACACCTTCTCTGCCACTTCGGCGATGGTGTCGAGGTCGAGCGCGCTTCCGGGACGATCGACCGTGATCCGAAGCACCCTCGTTCCCGATTCCCGACCGAAGGTCACTTCGACCAGTTCGAAACCGGCTCCCTCGATAACCGGCGTGACCAGCGCTTCTACGTCCATCATGCCGATCACCCCTTTCGAAAAGAAAAGTGGGCGCGAGCCCACTTCCGACCTGCTTCCGGTTCCCGTACAGGGTCAGTATAGCGCGGTGCCAGGAACAGCAGAGCGCGTCCCGGCCGGTCAGAGGGCTCGGCGCTGGCCCTCGGGGGTGTTCCAATGGTCCCTGCTGTTCATCCAGCGGGCCATACGGGGGTCGTTCCAGCCGGCGGCGGTCCGGAGCTTCAGCCGGCGGCAGGCGTTCTCGGCCGCCGCTTCGCTGGGGAACTCACCACGGACCCACACGCCCGTGTGATCGACCAGGATCAGGTCCCAGGTCTCGCGCCCAACGTGCTGAACGACGCCCTCGGCCTCAGGATGAAACTTCGCGAACGAGTAGAGCCCGGGTGGCAGCGGATCGGTCATCGATAGGAGCCTACGGCCGTCATGGCGCTGAGGCCAGCAAGGCTCGAACAGCCTCCGCGGCCCCTCCCAGCGGGGCCGTCGTGCGCTCCCCCGTCGCCCGCAGTTTCAGGTCGACGGTCCCGGCTTCGATGCCGCGCTTGCCCACCGTCACCTGCACCGGGTAGCCGATCAGATCCGCATCGGCGAACTTCGCTCCCGCTCGCTCATCCCGGTCATCGAGGACGGCCTCCACCCCTTGCGCGATCAGTTCGGCGTAGATGCGCTCGGCGTGCGAGGTCACCTCGGGGATGTCCTGGTTCGCCATGACGACCGCGACCTGGAACGGAGCGATGGCTTTGGGCCAGACGATCCCGTGCTCGTCGTGGCGCTGCTCCACGGCTGCTGCCATGATCCGCGTCAGGCCGATGCCGTAGCAGCCCATCTCGTAGTGCTTGGCCGTACCGTCCTCGTCCAGGAAGGTGGAAGCCAGGGGTTCGGAGTACTTCGTTCCGAGCTGGAAGATGTGACCGACCACGATCGACCGCCCGATATGGAGTTCGCCGCCGTCGATCGGGCATCGATCTCCTTCCCGGATCTCGACCAGATCTTCGTAGCGGTCCACGCGGAAGTCACGATCAACGTTCGCGCCGGTGACGTGGGCGTCGGTCCGGTTCGCGCCGGTGACCCAGTCCGTGCCGACCCGCACCGAATGATCGGCGAGCACCGTGATCGCTTCAGGCAGACCCTGGGGACCCACGTACCCCTTCGCGTAGCCGCCGGCCGTGAAGTCTGCCTCTTCGAACCTCTCGATCGGCGCGGGGAAGTAGAGGCGGCTGAGCTTGCGCTCATTCACCTCTCGATCGCCGGGGACCAGGACCACGACGGTCTCACCGCCGCTCTTGAACAGCATCGTCTTCAACGTCTGAGAGGCAGACACGTTCAAGGCCGTGGCCACGAGGTCGATCGTGGCGGCACCGGGTGTCTCAACCTCGGTCAAGGGGGCCGCTTCGCCCGACGCCGGGGCCTCCGGGATCTTCGGCGTCGCGGCTTCGGTGTCCGCCGAGTAGTCGCCGTTCTCGCATCGGACGAACAGGTCCTCGCCGACGTCGGCGAGCGCCATGAACTCATGGTTGATGCCGCCCCCGATGGTCCCCGGGTCGGCCTCGACGATCACGCAGTCCAAACCGCAGCGGTCGAAGACTCGCAGATAGGCGTCGTACATGACCTGATAGGACTCGGCCATACCCGCCGCATCGCGGTCGAACGAATAGGCGTCCTTCATGTAGAACTCCCGACCCCGGAGCAGACCGAAGCGCGGACGCAGTTCGTCCCGGTACTTCCATTCGATCTGATAGACGTTGACCGGCAGGTCTTTGTAACTGGGGAACTCGGTCGCGACCAACGGTGTCACGACCTCTTCCAGCGTCGGGCCAAGCAGCATGTCGCGCCCGTGCCGGTCGCGGAGACGGAAGAGCTCGTCGCCGTAGGCGTCCCAACGGCCGGTCTGTTGCCAGGGTTCGGCCGGGATGGCGATGGGCATCCGGAGCTCTTGCGCTCCGGCGGTGTCCATCTCCTCCCGCACGATGGCCTCGATCTTGCGGATGGTGCGCAGGCCGAGCGGCATGGTGGTGTAGACGCCGGCCATGAGCTTGCGCACGAACGCCGCGCGCAGGAGGAGTTTGTGGCTGGGGGCCTCGGCCTCGGCCGGGTCCTCTCGCAGGGTGCGCGCGAACAGCTGGGAGAGCCTCATGGAGGCGTCAGGATAACGGACCGGCCCCCGCGGGATGGCCACGCCCGGGCGGAAGGCCGTTCCCAGCGGCCCGGCGATTGACGAACGAACACCCCAGCGGCGACAATCCCCGGCATGACGTCGCTCGGCAACCGTTGGTTCTGGCGCCAGGGCTCCCTGAGCCCGGTGTCGCCGCGCGCCTGACCGAACAACCGAATCGCGCGAAGCCCCGGGCCCTCGGAGCCCGGGGTTCGTTGTTTCCGAAAGACGTCGCGCGCGAGGAAAGGTGAGCCAGATGGAGCCGCAGCTGCAGATCCGCCCCACGGAGAGCGAGTTCGAAACCCAGGCTGCCACGTGGCCGCTCGTTCCCATCTGGGCCGAACTGCTTTCCGACGTCTCCACACCGGTCGGGCTCTTCCCGGCGCTGGCCGGAGATGGTCCCGGGGTTCTCTTCGAATCGGTCGAACGATCGGAACGCTGGGGCCGGTACTCGTTCGTCGCGGGCGACCCCGCGGCAACGGTGATCGCGGACCGGGACGGTGTTCGGCTGGAGGGACCGGTTCGCCCGGGGTTCCGGCTGGACGTGCCGGATGGTCTGGCACCGAGACAAGCGCTGGCGGCGATCGCAGAGCAGCTCCGTGCTCCTCGTGAACCGGGCCTGCCGTCACTGACCGGCGGGCTGATGGGCTGCCTGTCCTACGAGGCCGCCGAGCTCCTGGATGGGCACCCGGCCCCGCACGCGGACGAGGCCCCGTGCCCGCCCATCGTCCTCCTCGTGATCGACCGAGCCGTGGTGTTCGACCATTGGAAGCAGCGGCTCATCCTCATCGTGCACGCGGCGTCGGGCGGATACGGGGACGCGGTGCGAGCCCTGGAAGATATGCGCGAACGAGTGAGCGGCGCGGTCCCACCCGCGCTCGCGCCGATCGTGGACGCAGAGCCGGGCACGCAGGAAACCGGCGAACCCAACATGGACGATGCGCGCTATAGAGAGATCGTCCAGTCGTTCAAGGAGCACATCCTGGCCGGTGACATCTTCCAAGGCGTTCCGTCGCGCCGGGTCAGCTTCCCTGCTGCCGACGGCGGGTATCCCATCTACCGACGGTTGCGGGTCACGAATCCGGCTCCCTACATGTTCTTCGTTCGCATGTTGGGGATGGAGCTTGCGGGCTCCTCGCCCGAACCGGTGGTCCGAGTGGAGGGCCGGCGGGTCTCGACGCGTCCGATCGCGGGAACGCGCCCCCGCGGTGAGACCGAGGCTCGCGATCGCCTGATGGAGCACGAACTCCTGGCCGATCCCAAGGAACGGGCCGAACACGCGATGCTCGTGGACCTGGCTCGTAACGACATCGGCAGGGTGTGCACGGCCGGGAGCGTCGAACCCACTGAACTCATGGTGGTCGAACGCTTCTCGAAGGTCATGCACATCGTGTCCACGGTGGAAGGCGATCTGGCCGAAGGGTGCACACCGCTCGATGCGCTGGCCGTGACGTTCCCCGCAGGAACCGTCACCGGCGCCCCCAAGCGGCGCGCGATGGAACTCATCGCCGAACACGAGCCCACGGCGCGCGGACCCTATGCCGGTGCGGTCGGCTACCTCACGTTCGCGGGGGATCTGGATTTCTGTCTGACCATCCGAACCGCGGTGGTAACGGGCGGGCGGGCCTACGTGCAGTCCGGGGCGGGGATCGTGGCGGACTCGGATCCCGAACGCGAACTCGCCGAGACCAAAGCGAAAGCTGCGGCCCTCCTTCCGGCCGTCGCACCGGCAGGCGATAGCCTGACCGGCACGGAAGGAGCCAGCCGATGATCCTGGTCGTCGACCACTACGACAGCTTCACCTACAACCTGGTCCAACTGGTCGAGTCCCTCGGACACACCACCCAGGTCGTCAAGTCCGACGAAGAGTCCGCCGAAGCCCTCGTGGCCCGTGCGCCCGACGGGGTCATCCTCTCGCCCGGTCCGGGCCGCCCCGAAGACGCCGGGGTCTTCACGGCTCTCCTAGAGATCCTCCCGGCGGCGACGCCCGTGCTGGGTGTCTGTCTGGGCCATCAAGCGCTCGGCATCGTCGCGGGTGGTCACGTCGACCGAACGGCGCCCGTCCACGGGAAGGCCTCGCTCGTCATCCATCAGGGCCAGGGCATCCTGGAGAACGTCACGAACCCGTTCGAAGCCGGGCGGTACCACTCGCTCGTCGTTACCCGGGATGATCTCCCCGACGAACTAGAGCTCACCGCCTGGACGGAAGAGGGCTTGGTGATGGCCACCCAGCACCGGGATATGCCGCGGTTCGGGGTGCAGTTCCATCCCGAGAGCATCCTCACGCCCGAAGGTCCGACGATCGTGAAGAACTTCCTGAAGCTCGCGGGCTGAGGAACGCGCAGGGTCAGGCCGGCGCCGGACAGGCGGGCCCGTAGACGAACGCTCCCGAGTTCGCTCCGACCTGACAACCGGACTCATCTACGGCGACGAACGCCTTCGCCGGAACCGTCTTCAGTTGGTCCAGGAGGCCGTTCGTCCAACCGGGGTCGACGGTGCCCTGGAAGTACCAGTCGCTCCCATTGTCGGCGACGATCATCCCGTAGTGCTGCATCGCACGAAGGATCACCCTGGCATCCGCGCTGAACCCGCTGATATCGAACCCCGACCGCAGACGGAACCGGGCTCCCATCGGCGGGCAGTGGGGGTCGGACACGCCCGCCTGGTGACGCGCCGGCCAGACGTATGACGTGGTGGTGCAATCCACGGTGAAGCGGATGGCGTGGTCGATGCGACCCGCCTGGATCTCATCCGAGCGAACCAACCCGGGAAAGATCGGCAACCCCGCCGCGTCTGCGCTGGTCCACCCGGCGGGCCGAAGGGCGTTCGAGGCGAGATCGAACACCGCGCCGCTCCCTGCGGTCGGCACACCGCCGTTCCACTGGGCGTGATAGAGCTCATAGAGGGTGCAGTCGCTGGAATCGACCATGAGCGCATGGTGGTCGCTGCCGCCCTCCACGTGCGTCGCCCCGTCGAACGGGTATGGGCCCGGGTCGCTTTCGCTCTTGTACTGGAACTTGACCGAGGTGAAGGAGTGCCTCGCCCCATCCACGACGTCGTAGGGGATGCCGTAGTTCGGAGGGCCGAAGTCGGGGTGTAGCAAGGTGGTGCCGGCGTGGGCCGAGCGCTTCCACATCTTGCTCTTGGTGTTGACCGGCAGCGCCGAAACGTCCATGTTCCACACGTTGTTGGCCGGGAACACCGTGCACGACGTGCCGGGCACCGGCACCGGCGTGCGTCCCGGCGCGGCCTGTACCGCGGGACCCATCATCCCCACCGTCGCCAGCGCGATCACGAACAGCTTGCCTCGCATGCCTGCTCCCCTCGTTCCCGAGGGTATCGGCATCGGGTGGCCCAGATGTTGAGCGCTCGCCCGCAACCGGACACCGACGCCCAGGCAGTGATCAGTCTCCGGTATCCCCCGCTGCGACCTTCCCGGCCGCGACCTTGCGTGCTTCGGTAAGGAGCGCGCCGACCAGCTCCTCCTCGGGGACCTTGGCGACGACCTCGCCCTTCACGATGATGAAACCCAATCCATTGCCGCTCGCGATCCCCACATCGGCCTCGCGGGCTTCCCCGGGACCGTTGACCACGCAGCCCATCACCGCGACCCGCATGGGAACGGTGAACTTCTCGGCTTCTATGGCGCTCTGGACCTTTCGCGTGAGTTCCAGCACGTTGACCTCTGCCCGCCCGCAGGAGGGGCACGCGACCAGGTCAAGGCCGCGTTTGCGCAGACCCAACGATCCCAGGATGGCGTTGCCGACCTTCACTTCCTCGACGGGATCGTCGGTGAGCGACACGCGGATGGTGTCGCCGATACCTTCGGCGAGCAGCGCCCCGATGCCGACCGCGCTCTTCACGCCGCCGAGTGGCATAGGGCCTGCCTCAGTCACGCCCAGGTGGAGCGGGTAGTCGCAGCGTTCGCTCAGCTCTCGATACGCCTCGATCATCACCCTCGGGTCGGAGTGCTTCACGCTGATCTTGATGTCGAAGAAGTCCTCGTCTTCCAAGATGCGCGCCTCATTCAAGGCTGACTCGACGAGCGCTTCGGGGGTGGGCGAACCGTACTTCTCCAGCAGATCCTTCTCGAGACTCCCGGCGTTCACCCCGATCCGGATGGGAACGCCGCGGGCCTTCGCCTCGCGCGCGATGAGCCGCACCTTGTCCACGTACTTGATGTTCCCGGGGTTCAGACGAAGCCCCTGGATACCGGCCTCGAGCGCTGCTATCGCGTACTTCCACTGGAAATGGATGTCGGCGACCACGGGAACCGTCGACTTGGCGGCGATCGCGACCAACGCTTCGGCGTCTTCCCAATGCGGGACGGCCACCCGGACGATGTCCACCCCCGCGGCGACCAGGGATGCGATCTGCTGGAGCGTCCCGTTGATGTCCGAGGTCTTCGTGGTCGTCATCGACTGGATCGACACCGGGGCATCGCCGCCGATGGCGACCGACCCCAGTTGGATCTGCCGGGTCTTCTTACGTTCGGTCATCAGGTGTCCAGTGTAGGTGGGGCCGGAACGTCGCCCCGCTGAAGCGGCCGCCGCCCTCAGCCGCCGAAGACGTGGAAGGTGATCGTGCGTTCCTTCGGTTCGTCCATCTCGAAGAAGATGAGGCGCTGCCACGTACCGAACCCGGGTTCTCCGTCGATGACGGGGATGGCGTGGCTGGTCGCCGACAGGAGCATCGCCTTCACGTGCGCATGCCCGTTCTGGCGCTCGTCGGGATTGAGGTTCTGGGTTCGGATGTCGAAGTCGTCGTGTCGGTAGTAGACGCCGTCGTCAGGGACGAGTTCTGTGAGGTGGCGACGGAAGTCCGCCTGGGCGCCGTCCTCCCATTCGTTGATGAGGAGGGCACAGGTGGTGTGGCCACAGAACGCGATAACGGCGCCCTCGGTCACCCCGGAGTCCTTGATGGCCCGCTTCAGGTCATCGGTGAGATCCAAGAACGCGTAGCGCTCGGGGACCGCCACCGTGACGGTGGTCGTGCTCGACTTCAAGGGTCCCTCCTGTTCCTGGTCGCCGGACCCTCCGGTGCGACCGGTAGATCGAATGTGAAGGTGCTGCCGTGACCGAGTTCGCTCTTGGCCTCGATGTGTCCGCCGTGGGCTTCGACCACCGACCGGGCGATCGCGAGGCCGATCCCCGTACCGCCGTCCTCTCGGGACCGCGAGGGGTCAACCCGATAGAACCGCTCGAATAACCGCGGTAGGTGCTCCGGCGCGATACCGGCGCCGGTGTCTTCGACCTTGATCTGCACGGACCCATTGTGCCGGTCTGCGGAGACCGTGACCGCTCCCCCGTCCGGCGTGAACCGCATCGCGTTGTCCACCAGGTTGAACAGCACCTGGTGCACACGCTCCCGGTCGGCCGCGACCGCAGGCAAGTCTTCGGGGAGGTCGGCGCCCACCGTTACGCTTCTCTCCGGCCGGGCCACACCGATCTCGGAGATGACCTGGGCGATCAACAGGGGCAACGGCACCTCTTCGGTATGCAGCGGAACCTCTCCCGACTCCAACTTGGACAGGTCGAGCAGTTGCTCGACCAGCCGTCCCAGTCTCTCTGACTGGGCGAGCATCACCTGGAGCGTCTCCGGATCGGGCTGCTCGACTCCGTCCAAGAGATTCTCCAGATGGGCCCGGATGGCGGTGATGGGTGTCTTGAGCTCATGTGAGACGTTCGCAACGAGGTCCCTACGGGACTGCTCCAGATGCTCCAGCTCCGAACTCATCCGGTTGAACGCAACCGCGAGGCGTCCCACCTCGTCTCTGCTCTTCGTCTCGACGCGCACGGAGTAGTCACCGGTCTGCATCCGCGTGGCAGCATCGGCCATGTCCCGCAAGGGCTGCGTCATCCCACGGGCCAGGAGCCTGGCCATGAGGAGCGCAACGAACGCCGCCACGGTTCCCGTGAGCAGGAACTGCCACCAGAACTTGCCCAGGAACCGGAAGGTGGTGCCCACCCGGCCGAAGAAAGCGCGTGAGGGCGCAGGCTGCAACGCGTACACCATGCGATCGACCGTGCCATCCACGATGACGGGAACGACGGCATATTCGAGCGATCCACTGATCCCCACATGCACCAAGTCGTCGGTGAACACAGGGAAGTCGGCCGGCTTGACCCCGCCGATCACGGTGCCGTCCGGCGCCGTGGACACGAACGTGATGTTGCCCACGGAAGGGGTCGAGATCAGACCGTTGGCGGCGCGGCGCGCTACGGCGAGCAGATGGAGCCGGTCGGAGTCATGGGAGCTTTCCCGCAGCGCGTAGCCGAGCATGAGGAGCACCAGCAACACGGTCATCCCCACGGCGAACACGATGGTCGAACCGAGCTTCGCGCGGATGGTGGGGAGCGTCTCCAGGGGACGGGTGCGCATCGTGCCCGCCTTACCCGTTGTCCTGGAAGGCGTACCCCACGCCATGGACGGTTCTGATGAACCGCGGTTCGTTGCCGTCCTCACCGAGCTTTCGGCGGATGCGAGCGACGTGCGAGTCCACCACCCGCCCCCCGGCGTAGTCGCGATACCCCCACACGCGGTCCATGAGTTGCTCCCGGCTGAGGACCACGCCGGGGTCGCGAGCCAGCGAGAGCAGGATCTCGAACTCCAGGGGTGTGAGCCCGATCTCCTGCCCGTCGACGGTCACCCTGCGCCGGTCCGGGTCTATGACCAGGCCGTCGTGCTCGAGCGGGCCGTCGCTACGTTGTGCCTGCATCCGTTCCATCCGGCGAAGGATGGCCTTCACCCGCGCCGCGAGTTCCCGGAGGCTGAAGGGCTTCGTGAGGTAGTCGTCGGCCCCCACGGCGAAACCCGCAACCTTGTCGGTCTCCTCGGTCTTGGCGGTGAGCATCAGCACAGGGGTCCAGGAATCGCGCTGGATCTCTTTGCAGACCTCCAGGCCGTCCATCCCGGGGAGCATCAGATCCAGCACCACCAGGTCGGGCTTGTGTTCTGCGTGCGCCGCGATCGCCTGTGGCCCGTCGAACGCCACGATCACGCGGTAGCCCTCGGATTCGAGCCTGGCGCGCACGGCTTCGGCGATGGCCTCTTCGTCATCGACGACGAGCACGGTCTGTTCGGGCATGCGCCCATCGTATCGGGGTGGCGTGTTGGCTCTGTCCTGCGGATATGGAGAAAATGTTGCGAGGCATGGAGGCCCGCGAGGCGCAGGCTAGGGGCCGGGCAGTGGCTGCACGATATCCAGCACCACGGTCGCAAGCACGAAGACCACCAGGAATCCGATGACCACCGCGGCCACGGGGATCACGCGCCGGTAGTCCACCGCCTTCCCGCGGACCTTCTCGATCACCAGCAGTGCCAGGTGTCCGCCGTCGAAGGGAGGCAGCGGGACCAGATTCACCAACCCGATGAACACGGTGATGAAACCCATGAGTTCGAGGAGGGTTCCCCACGCGCCCTGAAAGACCAGTGCGCCGGTCTGCTGGCCCACGCCAACCACACTGGTCCCGCCGTTCAGATCGCGGGGCGCGCCGTGAACCAGGCTGTCGTAGAGCCGCGAGACGCCGGAAGGTCCGAACACATGTCCCACCGAATGCACCGAGGCATCAGCCGAATACCAGAGCCACCAGCCTCCTTGGGTCACGGCCTTGAACACCCCCGGATATGTGGGACCCAGGAAGATGCCGATCCGGCCTTTCACGACCTTCCCGTTCTGATCGCGTTCCGCGACGGGGGTCATGGTCACCGTCAACGTGGTTCCCTGGCGCTCGATCCGGTAGTCGACCGGTTGCCCCACATGGGCGGTCACGTAGGTCGAGAGCTGTTCGGCGGTGGGGTTCGTCAGGTCTCCGATGCCCACGATACGGTCGCCCGGTTGTAGTCCCGCCAGCTTCGCCGGGGACGTCGCGCCGTGCAGCGTCTGCTCGACCGAGGCGACCACGGGCTGTGGCGGCAGCGACGGGTCGCCGAAGAAGAACACCCACGACCCGAAGATCAGGACCGCGATGAGGAAGTGCACTCCCGGACCACAGAAGATGACTAGTGCTCGCTGCCAGATCGGTTTCGATCCGTAGGCGCGCGGAAGGTCGGCTTCGGCCACCTCTTCATAGGGGTTCATGCCGGCGATCTTCACGTAGCCGCCGCCGGGGATCGCCTTCACGCCGTATTCGGTCTCACCTCGCGTGGTCGACCAGAGCTTGGGCCCGAAACCGATGAAGTAGGCCTCGATCTTGAACCCGAACTTCTTCGCGACCAGGAAGTGACCGAGTTCGTGCAGTGATACCAAGACGGTGAGGTAGCCGAGCAGGAGGAGGAACCCAAGGGCGAACTGCATGCCCCGGTTACCGCTCCTCGGCGAGTTCGGCCGCGCGCTGCCGCGCCCAGGTGTCGGCGCGCTCGATGTTCACTATGGAGACGACCGAGGCGGGCTCGTGTTCGTCGACGACGGTCTGGACCAGTTCGACGATGCGGGTGAGCGGGATCTTGCTCTCCAGGAACGCCATCACGGCGACCTCGTTCGCTGCGTTCATCACCGCCGGGAACGTGGAGCCGAGTCCTCCCACCCGGTAAGCCAGGTCAACGGCGGGAAATGCCTCACGGTCGAGTGGCTCGAAGTTGAGCGGACGATCGGTGAGCGGCACCGAGTCGACGCCATGGTGGAGGCGCTCGGGCCACGCGAGAGCGAGTTGGATAGGCAGACGCATGTTGGGGACGGCCATCTCGGCCCGCATGGAGCCGTCGTGGAACTCGGCCATGGCATGCACCAACCCCTCAGGATGGATGACGACATGGATCTGGGAATACTCCAGATCGAAGAGGTGATGCGCCTCGATGACCTCGAGACCTTTGTTCATGAGGGTCGCAGAATCGATGGTGATCTTCGGTCCCATCGCCCACACCGGGTGTTGGAGGGCCTCCTTGACGGACGCGCGCTGCAGCTCCCGATGGGTCCAGCCGCGGAACGGCCCTCCACTCCCGGTGATCACCACCCGTTTCAGGTCTTCCCGCCGCTCGTGGCGGATGGCCATGGCAAGCGCTGCGTGTTCGGAGTCGACCGGGAGCAACCGCTCGGGTTCGCCCTTCACGAGGTCCATCACGAGCTCGCCGCCCACCACCAGTGATTCCTTGTTCGCGAGTGCCAGGGTCTTGCCGCTCTGCAGGGCAGCCAGCGTGGGTCCGAGTCCGGCGGATCCGACCAGTGCGTTCAACACCATGTCCGCCCCGGTCTCACGGGCGAGCGTTTCAGCGGACTCGGGGCCCACGATGACCTCGACACCGGGAAGCCCGCCGAGCTTCTCCTTGATGGTCGCGGCCGCGTCCTCGTCGGCGATGCCGACCAGCGGCGGGAGGAACTCCCGGATCTGACCGAGGAGCAGTTCGATGTTGCCGCCCCCCGCGGACAGCCCGACGATCTTGAAGCGATCCGGGTTGCGGCGAACCACATCCAGCGCCTGGGTGCCGACAGACCCCGTCGAGCCCAGGATCGTGAGCTGTCTCATGCCGTCAAGCCTACCCCGCGTCGCCAGAAAACCGGCGGATCAGCCGAACACGATCCGGATAACCAGGAACGCCGCCGGAGCGACGAAGAGCAGCGAATCGATCCGGTCCAGGACCCCGCCGTGACCCGGCAGGATACTGCCCATGTCCTTGATGCCCATGTCGCGCTTCACCAAGGATTCGGCGAGATCACCGAAGGTGGCCGCCAGCCCGATGACGATGCCCAAGAGGGCGGCATCGAGCTTGTGGTCGGTGAAGATGTCGACGAGGGAGGGCATCAGAACCATGGCGAAGATCAATGTCACCACGAGGGCGCCGACGAACCCTTCCCACGACTTCTTCGGACTGGTGTTGGGCGCGAGCGGTCGTTCGACCCAGGTCCCGCCCCAGATCGACCCGAACAGGAAGGCCGCGGTGTCGTAGATGAACGTGAGGGCGATGACCGCGATGACCAGGGTCTTGCCCTGGTTCCCGCTGCCCACCCGCAGGAGCGCCACCAGGTAGCCCGCCAGGAGCGGGATCCATGCCATGTTGAAGATCGTCAGGCTGATGTTCTGCAACAGATGCGAGCGGTGGGCGGCCGGCACCGTCATGAACCAGAGGAACGTGGCGATGCAGCCGAGCGCGAACATGGCGAGGAGGCCGGGTTCACCGTGGTAATACGCGCCGGCCATCATGAGGACGCCCGATACCAATCCCACAGCCGTTGCCGGTTGATACCGGTGCTGGACCATGACGCCGTACAGTTCGCCCTGAGCCAGGAGCACGATCACGACCGCCAGGATCGCGAATGCCCCGGTGCCGATGAGGAGACTTCCGAGCGACAGGCCCGCGAGCACGAGGCCGGTCATGAACGCCGCCGGCACGTCCCGTTCGCCACCTGCGCCGCCTCGCCGGTCGAGCTCGGCTCCTACTTCGACCGAGGTCGGTTCCTGCCAGCTGGGTCCGCCGAGACCTTCGTCCGACCCGACGATGACCGTCCGGGGTGCCCCGGTTGGCTGATCCAGATCGGCCAAGATGTCATCTTCCACCGCCGCCGCGGCGGGACCGGCGAGGAGGTCGTCCCCGGCCTCGAGTTCGGGTCCGCCGATCACCAGATCGTCGTCCTCTCCCTCGTCGAAGGGAACGACTGCCTCCGTGCGCGGGTCATGCTCCAACGTGCCCCCGAAGTGTTCGACGGCTTGGCGTACATCCGCGTCGGATGGTTCATCCAGGAACGTTGGCATGGGCTGGGTTTCCCGGGACACCCGTTCGGCCGGTTCGTCATCCGACAGGTACATCTGGTCCTCGTCGGTCCTTCCCGCTGACGGGTCGAACAGATCCGCTTGGCCGGCCAGCGCGTGCTCCGGACCGAGCTGTGAAGGCTCTTCAAGGTCTTGATCGCCGGCGTCATCTACATCGCCCAGCAGGTCATCGATCGGCGCCATGACCGAGGTGTCGTACCAAGCGGCATCGGCTTCGTCGTCCTCGTCCGCCGAGACTTCGCCCATGAGCGGAGGTGGGGGCGAAGTCGCCTCCAGCGGGAGGTCGGAACCGGAGGCCGCACTCTGAACCGAGACATGCTCCTCGCTGGGAGTGGTGCTCACGCCGGGGTCGGCGGGCTCGTCCCAGTCAACATCTTTGATCGGCGCGAAGAACTTATCCAGATCTTCGAATAGATCGTCGCCGTCGCGCTTGTCGTCGGCCACTAGACCTCCATCAGCTCCTGCTCCTTGTGGCGCTGGATCTCGTCGATCTCAGCCACGAAGCGGTCGGTAAGCTTCTGCAGTTCCTTCTCACCACGTGCCAGCTCATCTTCCGAGATGGCGGAGTCCTTCTCAAGCTTCTCCATCTGCTCCTTGGCGTGACGACGGATATTTCGAACGGCTACCCGCCCCTCCTCCGTGCGGCCGTGCAGCTGTTTGACCAGGTCTTTCCGCCGTTCCTCCGTGAGCGGAGGGAAACCCAACCGGATGACGTTGCCATCGTTGGAAGGCGTGATCCCGAGGTCGCTGGTCTGGATCGCCTTCTCGATGGCGCCGAGCGAGGTCTTGTCGAAGGGATGCACCATGAGGGTGCGGGGTTCGGGCACGTTGATGGATGCGAGCTGGTTGAGCGGCACAGGCGTCCCGTAGTACTCAACCGTGATGCGGTTGAGTACCGATGCGGACGCGCGCCCCGTGCGGATCCCCCCGAGGTCTTCCTTCAGATGGTTGACCGCTTTCTCCATCTTCTCGGTGCCGTCCTTCAGGCTCTGATCCACCGTCATTCAGACGCCCCCGTGAACGAGCGTGCCGATGGGTTCGCCGGTGACCACCCGGCGGATGTTGCCCTCTTGACGGAGGTCGAACACGATGATCGGTAGCGAGTTCTCCCGGCAGAGCGAGACGGCCGTGGCGTCCATGACCTCATAGCCCTCTCGCAGCATGTCGGTGTATTGCAGCTGATCGAACCGGCTGGCCGTGGGATCGACGTTCGGATCGGCGGTATAGACGCCGTCCACCTTCGTTCCCTTGAGGAGGGCATCGGCACCGATCTCGAGTGCCCGCTGCGCAGCGCATGTGTCGGTGGAGAAGTACGGGACCCCGAGCCCGGCGGCGAACACCACGACTCGGCCCTTCTCCAAGTGTCGACGGGCCCGAAGCGGGACGAACGGCTCCGCGACCTGCGCCATGGTGATCGCCGTCTGGACACGCGTGGTCACGTGGATCTTCTCGAGGGCGTCCTGCAGCGCCAGGGCGTTCATGACGGTTGCGAGCATCCCCATGTAGTCGGCTCGGTTCCGGTCGATGCCGGCCGCCTGACGCCCGCGCCAGATGTTGCCTCCGCCGACCACAACCGCAGTCTGCACACCCAGATCTACGATCTCGGCAAGCTGGCGGGCAACGAGGGCGGTGGCCTCAGCGTTGATGCCGCTCTGCTGGTTCCCGGGAGCGAAGGCCTCACCGGAGAGCTTCAGAAGGACACGACCATAGGTCGGCCGCCCGTTCGCATCTCCATCGGCCATATGCGCTCCTAGTCTCCCTCTTCGCCTAGCTTGTACCGGACGAACCGCCGAACCGCAACTTTCTCTCCTACCGCCGCACTGGTTTCGTCCAGCAATTGCTGCACGGTCTTCGAGTCATCCTTCACGTACGGCTGCTCCAGGAGGACCGTGTCCTTGTAGTAGCTGGCGACCTTACCCTCGACGATCCTCGGGACCACGTTGTCGGGCTTGCCGGCCTCACGGGCCTGGGCCTCGGCGATCTTGGTCTCTTGCTCGATGACATCTTGGGGCACCTGTTCGCGGTCCAGATAGATCGGTGAGGCAGGGCTCGCGATGTGCAGAGCGATGTCCTTCACCAGGGCCTTGAACTGATCGGTATTCGCCACGAAGTCAGTCTCGCAGTTCACCTCGATCAGGACACCCACCGTGTTGTTGAAGTGGATGTAGCTGTCGACGCGCCCTTGATCGGCCGATCGGCCCGCGCGCTTGGCGGCGGATGCGAGCCCCTTCTCGCGAAGGATCTCCGTGGCACGCACGAGGTCACCGTCGGCATCCTGGAGCGCGCTCTTGCACGCCATCATGCCGGCCCCGGTGGCCTGACGAAGGGCTTTGACCTGTTCCGCGCTGATCTCAGCCATTCAACCCTCCAGTGCAGGGGCTGCCACGGCAACCTCGGCAGCCACGGGGGCCTCTACAGCTGCCTCCGCTTCTTCGGCCTGCGGTGCTTCTTCGGCCTCGAGGTCCACGGTTCCCGCGGACGGTGCCGGAGCGTCAGGTTCGAATACGGTGCTGGCGGCGATCGCCGCAGCATCCTCCGGAGAGGGCACCTCGTCGACCTCGGCCGGCGCAGCCTGGGGCTTTCCGCCGGCGGTGCCCGCTACGCGCTCGAGGGCCTCGTCCTTGGCCATCCCGTACCCCTCCTGCAGCGCGTCGGCCACCATGCGTGCCACCAATGTCACCGCACGGATGGCGTCATCGTTGCCGGGGATGACGTAGTCGACCTCGTCGGGATCGCAGTTGGTGTCGACGATGGCGATCACCGGGATGCCGAGCTTGCGCGCCTCCGTGACGGCGATGTGCTCCTTCTTCGTGTCGACCACGAAGACGGCGTCGGGGAGTCGCTCGAGACCCTTGAGACCGCCCAGGTTGCGTTCGAGCTTCTCGCGCTCGTGGCGCAGGCGGATGGCTTCCTTCTTCGGCAGGTAATCCAGGGCGCCGGTGGTTTCCATCTCGCCCAACTCACGCAGACGGATGAGGCGCTTGGAGATGGTGGCGAAGTTGGTGAGCATCCCGCCCAGCCAGCGATGGTTGACGTAGGGCATACCAACCCGTGTCGCGTGCTCGGAGACGACCTCTTGGGCTTGCTTCTTCGTCCCGATGAACAGGATGATGCCGCGGCGCCGACCCAGACCCAGCACGAACTCGTAGGTCTCCTCGATGCCGGACAGGCTCTTCTCGAGGTCGATGATGTAGATCCCGGCCCGCTCGCCGTAGAGGTAGCGGTGCATCTTGGGGTTCCACCTGCGGGTCTGGTGTCCGAAGTGGACGCCAGCCTCAAGCAGTTCCCGTCGCGTAACGACAGGCACGATGGTGCTCCTTTCGGTTTCTCCTCCGCCCGGATCTTCCCGGCCCCGGCCCCTGCGCATCTGCACTGGGGACCCCGGTGACGCACGGTCCTCGGGCGTGTGTGCTCGGCTCTCGCCGGCGGGAGGAGTTTATCAGTGGGGTCCGAAGGCCGACCTGCGGCCGCGTTCGGGGCAGACCGAGATCAGCGCCGTCGGGTCTTGCTGGTCTTGGAAGGAGTGCCCTTGGAGGGCAGCTTCTTCGACGCCGGCCCCTTGACCTGCGACTTCGGGGGTCCGGGCCGGGTGGGCGCGCCTTTCTTACCGGTGCCGCCGCTGCGTGGGCGGCGAGC
>Ga0315281_10005749_pt1 | contig 17717 bp, 11 predicted proteins | sample YL17G07_0_MG_FD_204540 | JGI IMG/M metagenome (GOLD analysis project Ga0315281, IMG submission 204540) | Sediment microbial communities from Yellowstone Lake, YNP, Wyoming, USA - YL17G07_0 | ecosystem: Environmental > Aquatic > Freshwater > Lake > Sediment | place: USA: Wyoming | collected...
CAAGCATCATTCTGATTCAAGAGTATGTTGCGGAGGCGGATGGGAGCGATTATCGCGCGTATGTGATAGGGGATAAAGTTGTTGCATCCATGCAAAGGACTGCGGTGCAGGGTGATTTCCGTTCAAATCTCCACCATGGCGGTGAGGCAATCAAAGTTAAATTGACGGCTGAAGAACAGCATCTTGCCGTTCGGGCGACGCAGGCTTTGGGGCTTGATGTTTCGGGTGTTGATTTGCTGCGTACAAAAAATGGCCCGGTTGTGATGGAGGTCAATGCGAATCCCGGATTTGAGGGGTTAATGAGGGTGACCGGCGTCGATATTCCGACTGAAATGGTGAAACACGCGGTGGCCCTTTACAAAAAGCACCAGGAATACCTCAAAAAGAAGAAGGCTGCCTAGAAGGTGGTCAGTTTATGCTGGCCGCTTGTTGATGATTTTGTCGATCAGCCGATATTTAAGCGCCTCTTCCGCGGACATGAAGTTGTCGCGGTCGGTGTCTTTCTCGATGGTTTTGAGCGGCTGCCCCGTGTGTCTTGCCAGTATATTGTTGAGACGGTCTTTGGTTTTAATGATGTGAGTGGCGTGGATGAAAATGTCGCTGGCCTGACCTTCGGCCCCGCCGAGAGGTTGGTGAATCATAACTTCCGCGTTCGGGAGGGCAAAACGTTTTCCTTCAGCTCCACCGGCTAACAGTATCGCGCCCATTGATGCGGCGATTCCAATACAAACCGTTGAAACGTCGCACTGAATGAGTTGCATGGTGTCATAAATCGCAAGACCCGCGGTCACGTGGCCGCCCGGGCTTTGGATGTACATGGTGATGTCCTTTTTGGGATTTTCACTCTCCAGAAAAAGCAGTTGCGCGATGATGCTGTTGGCAACCGTATCGTTAATGGCGCTGCCAAGCATGATGATGCGCTCTTTTAAAAGTCTGGAATAAATGTCGTACGCGCGCTCGCCCATGCTGGTTTTTTCAATGACCGTTGGGATGAGGACGTTGTTTCTGATTTGAAGCGCTTGCTGGATGATCTGATCTTGTGTCATGGTTGTTTTTCTATTATAGAATGATTTTGTTTCGTACATATTTTAGCACAATTTGGGTTTGAGTGATAATGGGTGAAGTTGACTTATTTTTATTATGTCGAATGGCAAATCGAAGCCTTTGGTATGCAATAATCTTTGAAGTGGAAAAAAGATGTTGACATTGGGGAGACCTTTCCCTAAAATTGCTCTGCTTTATGAACGATTTTATTGTTCATTTGGCTTTGGTTTGTTCTTTAACATCCAGGATGTAGTAGAGAAGATCTAGCGTTGTCTTCCTCAAAGACATGAGCTTTCTTTGTCCGGTCCCCGGGCACTGACGCACATGACACTGGTTGAAGACGTACTAAACTAAAAATTAAGTCTTCCCCGCTTAGCGGGGGAGCACAGCTTAAATTAAGCTCTTTATACGAAGAGTTTGATCCTAGCTCAGGATTAACGCTGGCGGTGTGTATAATACATGCAAGTCGTGCGCCCTGGACCTTGTTTCCAAGCAATTGGAGATAGAGTCCAGGGAGCGGCGGACGGGTGAGTAACACGTTGGTAACTACTCCAGAATCAGGGATAAGCTCTAGAAATAGGGTCTAATACCGGATGGTCCCGAAAGGGTAAAGCAGCAATGCGTTCTGGAAGGTGCCTGCGGCCTATCAGCTTGTTGGTGAGGTAATGGCTTACCAAGGCTATGACGGGTAGCTGGTCTGAGAGGACGGCCAGCCACAATGGAACTGAGACACGGTCCATACTCCTACGGGAGGCAGCAGTAAAGAATCTTTCACAATGGGGGAAACCCTGATGAAGCAACACCGCGTGGAGGATGAAGGCGTTTTCGTTGTAAACTCCTTTTCTGAGGGAATAACTTTGAAGGTACCTCAGGAATAAGCAGCGGCTAACTACGTGCCAGCAGCCGCGGTAATACGTAGGCTGCAAGCGTTATCCGGAATTATTGGGCGTAAAGCGTACGCAGGCGGTCTGTTAAGTTGGATGTCAAAGCTATGAGCTCAACTCATAACAGGTATCCAATACTGGCAGGCTGGAGATAGGCAGAGGAAAGTGGAATTCTGTATGTAGGGGTAATATCCGTAGATATACAGAGGAACACCAAAAGCGAAGGCAGCTTTCTGGGCCTTTTCTGACGCTCATGTACGAAAGCGTGGGGAGCAAACGGGATTAGATACCCCGGTAGTCCACGCCCTAAACGATGAACACTAGGTGTTGGGGGTCTCGACCCCTTCAGCGCCGAAGCTAACGCATTAAGTGTTCCGCCTGGGTAGTACGATCGCAAGATTAAAACTCAAAGGAATAGACGGGGACCCACACAAGCGGTGGAGCATCTGGTTTAATTCGACAATAAGCGAAGAACCTCACCAAGACTTGACATCCCGGGAAGTCTGCCGAAAGGCGGATGTGCCGTAAGGAACCCGGAGACAGGTGCTGCATGGTTGTCGTCAGCTCGTGCCTTGAGGTGTTCGGTTAAGTCCGTAAACGAGCGCAACCCATGTCATAAGTTGTATTTTTCTTATGAGACTGCCGGCTCTAAGTCGGAGGAAGGTATGGATGACGTCAAATCAGCATGGCCCTTATGTCTTGGGCGACACAGGTGCTACAATGGCGTGTACAGTGGGATGCGAAGAGGTAACTCTGAGCTAATCTCCAAAACACGCCTCAGTTCGGATTGAGGGCTGCAACTCGCCCTCATGAAGCCGGAATCGCTAGTAAACGTGAATCAGCCATGTCACGTTGAATATGTTCCTGGGTCTTGTACTCACCGCCCGTCAAGTCATGAAAGATGGGAGTGCCCGAAGCGCCCTTAGCTAATTAAGCGGGGCTCTAAGGTAAAACCATTGATTGGGACTAAGTCGTAACAAGGTATCCGTAGGAGAACCTGCGGATGGATCACCTCCTTTCTAGGAGAATCAGGATACATTGGACTTCGGTTCATTGCTATCTAAGGTCGTGCCTCGCGCAAGCGGGGTTGTTAGATTCTTCTCTACTACATTTTGGGTGTTATTGAACACTCTTCTTCTCTCCCTTAACAGGGTCAATGAAATTTTCCAATCGTTTCAACTAGGTCGAGTCAAAACATTGGGGTTTCGATCCGAGCGCTGCTCTAACAGCATGGCGCGAGGGCGTGGACTGGGGCTTTGCCACATTCCACGCGTACAAAGAAAGAAGAAAACCTTATTTTTTTACATTAACTTCTCATACACATGGATAATCAACAACTCACATGCCAGGATTGTGGCAACCAGTTTGAATTTACAGCAGAAGAACAACAGTTTTTCGCTGATAAAGGATTTCAGCCTCCAAAGCGCTGTCAGAATTGCCGCAGACAAAAGAAGGACGCTCATCGTCCAAGCTTTACCAAGGTAACTTGTTCCGGCTGTGGCATTGAAACCGAGGTTCCGTTCGTCCCAAAGGGCGATCGTCCGGTTTATTGCAAAGCTTGTTTTGAAAAAAACAAGATGGCTGCTTAGTAACATTACTACGCAAATTAAGAAGAGAGTGTTCCAGTAATGGGCGCTCTCTTTTTTGTTTGCAAATTTTTTGGCTTTCTTTATAATGATCGAGCTGTTTTGAAAGTTCATGCTCTGTAAGCTTTGTTTGGCTTATTGGAGCGTAAATGTGTGGGCCCTTAGCTCAGCTGGCCAGAGCGCCTCGTTTGCACCGAGGAGGTCAAGGGTTCGACTCCCTTAGGGTCCACCAAAACGATTGAAATCATGACGCTTGCGGCGTCAGCTGCAAAATTTTCTCTCTCACCGTATTTTCATACGGTTCGGTCGAAAATTTTTTTGCTTCCTTGCAATCGTCATAATTTGAATCGTTTTGGAAATGAAACAGTGCTTCTAGGAGACTCAAAAAAGGGGCCCCCATGCTGGTCTAGGGAGCGAAGCGACCGAACAGCATGAGGAAGAGGAGCGGCGGACGGAAGCCGGCAGAACCGAAGGTTCGGAGGCTGAAGTCCGGCAAGCGACGTGGGCGAGTAGCTCAGTTGGTTAGAGCGCGTCACTGATAATGACGAGGTCGGAAGTTCAAATCTTCCCCCGCCCACCATGAAAAGTTCATTGGAACTATTTTTATGTCATCAGATCTTCTTGTCGCCATTGTCTACGATCTTCTCCTTTATGTCGGCTTGGGTTTAGTGGGTTTGCCGGTGGCGTTTTTTCTTTTGTGGACTTTTTTTGATTTTTGGAAGAAGCACATCGTATTTTTTTATGTCATGTTTGTGGTTGTGTTGGCCGCTGCAGTCGCCGGATTCTATTTCACCAACCATTATTGGATTTATTGGTATTATCCTTTTCCTTCCTGCCTTCAGATTATCGGTTTGTTGCTGATCGTTTTTGCTTTTATCGTCATCAATCTTTCAGAAATGACCATCAGTATCCCGGTTCGGATGTTTTATACGCTGTTGAAGGGGAAACAGATCCATCTGAAAACCGACGGGCTTTATAAATATCTCCGGCATCCTATTTATGCGGTTTTTCCATGGGTTGTTTTTGGTACGATGTTGTATACCGGTCAGCTTATCCTTATTCCGGTTTTTCTGTTGAATCTTTTGGCACGGCATTGGTACGCCGCTCGAGAGGAAATATATTTAAGGAATGTCGTTATTGGTGATTATGATAAATATAAAAAGCAGACTCCAACTCGGTTTTATCCTTCTTTCTCCAAAAAACCATGATTTTCTATGCGCTCCACCTTCCAGGGTACCAGCCGAGAAGGCTTGAATATATTAAGGCAGCCTGTCAAAAACTTAAAATTCACTGCGTACCGCTTGATCCGGAGACTTTTGATTTTTCAAAACCTTCTCCCGTTAAAAAAGGGGATTTGGTCTATCGTCTGAGTCGCGGCAAGCTTTTGAGGTTTTTTGAGGATTACATTGTCCGCCCGGGCTGCGTGACGTTTTATCAAAATCCAGTTTTTCATAAGCCCGACCCTTTTTTGCTCCAAAAAAACGGAATTTCCATTCCAAAAACCATTTTTTGCGTTTCCAAATCACGAATGTTGATGATGGAATATGTTCGGCAACTTGGCGGGTTTCCGGTCGTCGTAAAGGCTCTTGGCGGAACCAAGGGCATGGGTGTTATGAAAATTGATACCATCACTTCTTTGTTGGGCGTTGCGGATTTTTTGCTTCACCAGAAGAAGTTTTTTGTTTTGAAACAATACCTGCCGGTCCGGACTTCGGCCAGATTGATTGTTTTGGGTAATCAAATCGTCGCTTCCATGGAGTATAAGGCAAAAGACTTGGATTTTCGCACCAATTCCGGAAAGAAACTTGATGTTCGTTCGAAGAAATATCCAAAATCTTTTGAGGATCTTGCGGTTCGCGCCACGCAAGCCATGGGTTGGGAGTTTGGCGGCGTGGACATTCTTGTACACAAGGGAAAACCTTATGTTTCAGAAGTGAATTTCCCGTGTAACTTTGTTCGCGCATATAATGTTTTGAATCTCGACATCGCCTCAATGATCGTTAAATATCTTCAGCAAAAAGCCAAAAAATTACAGTAGTACTTTTGGTGGATTCTAGAGGAGGTCAGTGGTGATTTTATCGATGATGAGAAAACCTTCGTCTGTTGGCTGGAGATTGTCGTTTTTCATGGTGAGTTTACCGGTTTCCAAATACGGGGCCGCTTTTTTCATTAATTCGGTTTTATTGTGGAATTTGATCTCTGACTCGCGCATGTCTATTCCTGCGCGCGTGCGAAGATGCAGCATGATGTATTCCAATTCGTGAAGTTCGCGGTCGATGGGGAGTTCTCCGCTTACAGCCATCGGATTTTTTAAATATTCATCAAAATTCCTGGTGTTTTCAATGCATTTTCTGTTTATGTAGGAATGCGCGCCCAGTCCCAGTCCCAGATATTCTTTTTGGTTCCAGTAACGCAAATTGTGGAGGCATTCGTAGCCGGGTTTTGCGTAATTGGAGACTTCATAATGGTTGTAACCGGCTTTTTTGAGTTTTTTTGTGAGATGTTCGTACATCGCGATTTGAGCGTCGTCGTTTGGGCAGTCGGATTTGAACAGGTCGATTTTTTTTGTGTCGTAGGAAAGGAAGTAAAATGAGAGATGAGGAATATTTTGTTCAAGGATTGTTTCGAGCTGATTTTGGAAATGTTCAAGGGTTTGGTGAGGCAGTCCGATGATGAAATCCGCCCCGTAATTTTTAATGGGGGAGTGTTGGATGGCCTCAAGAGCCTTAAAAATGGTTTTGTCATCATGTGGGCGCGCGATCCGGAAAAGGATTTTTCTGTCAAAATTCTGGATTCCCAAAGAGACGCGCGTCACACCGGAGTTAGAATATTGTTGAAGTTTCTCGGAGTCGATACTTTCCGGGTTGCATTCAATGCTGATTTCCGGTTTTTTTACTACGTTGAAGAAGGACCTGATGCTTTCAAGGATCCCGGTGATGTATTCGGCATCAATAAGGCTGGGAGTTCCTCCACCAAAATATATAGTTTCTACTTTGAAATCTGTGTAAGAAGGTGCTTTTGCAGCAATTTCCTTTTTTAGGGCTTCAATATATGCCGGAATGAATTTGTTTTTGTGGGCGAACGTCAAAAAGTTGCAATACAGGCAGATGGTTTTGCAAAAAGGGATGTGTATGTAGAGTGATAAATCTTTCATTTTTGGGGTTTACACGGTATGAATTTAAGCAGAAATCTGCTATAATACAAGGAAAATCATATATCCTACTCTTCTCATATGGACCGTATTCTTGTCGCAATCTTTGGAATTCCTCTGGGTTTTGTCATTATGATTTACCGTTATCAACTCAAGCAGTTGACCGGGCAAATCCAGTGGGCTGAGCGATATTTGGGTTCAGGAGGGACTTATAATTTGTATGTCATCATTGGATTAGTCATTTCTATTCTTTCCCTGATGTACGCTTTAGGCACTTTTCAGGATCTTTTTACCGGATCTTTAGGACCGATTTTTGGTATTGGACAACGTTAAATGGGTTCTTGATTTATTGCGAAAAAACTTCTTGACTTGGGGTACCTGCTTCCTTATAATGCAGTGGCCTCAATTTGAGATTGAGATTTACTACATGGTTTTTTCCCTCACAATTCGTCCATATCCCTAAGCTTAAAGTGCTGATCCAGTTCAGGACTTTGGGTTGAGGGGTGTGTACGATACACACCTTTTTTGTTCTTTAACAATTGGGCCTCAAAAGAAAAGATTGATAAACAATCTGTAATTTCATTTGTAGGTCGCCTACGGGCGATCTATTTGAGAGCAGAGTTAGCTCTCAATCATAATTGTATATTCTGCTATGAGTCGATACTCATAGCTAGTTAAATGGATGAAATCAAACTAAGTTACTCATAAGAGCATAAAGTGGATGCCCTGACACCAAACTTCGACGAAGGACGTGACTAACTGCGATAAGCTTCGGTGAGCTGTTAAGTGAGCTTTGACCCGGAGATTTCCGAATGGGGCAACCCCATCAGAGTTATGTCTGATGACCCACCCTTTAATGGGGGGAGAGTTACCTGGAGAATTGAAACATCTTAGTACCCAGGGAAAAGAAATCAATAGAGATTCCCAAAGTAGCGGCGAGCGAAATGGGATCAGCCTAAATTTTTGACACGTGATAGGTTACAGCCGTTGTGTCGAGAACGTTGCAAGAGCACCATCCGCAATCTGTATGTTGCGGCAATTAGTATTTCTATTAGCCAAATGTGCCTGGAAAGGCCAACCATAGAGGGTAATAGTCCCGTCGGTAAAAATAGATCTATTAGTTGCGGTGAATTCTTAAGTAGGGTCGGACACGTGAAATCCGGCTTGAATCCGGGAGGACCATCTCCCAAGGCTAAATAGGTTTGGTGATCGATAGCGAACAAGTACCGTGAGGGAAAGGTGAAAAGCACCCCGGTGAGGGGGATGAAATAGAACCTGAAACTTTATGCTTACAAAGAGTGGGAGCCCGCAAGGGTGACCGCGTACTTATTGGAGAACGGACCATCGAGTTAGCTGTATGGCGCTTTTAGGTTAAGGGAGTTATACCCGGAGCCGTAGTGAAAGCGAGCCTGAATAGGGCGATTTTGTGTCATGCACTAGACCCGAAGCCGGGTGAGCTACCCATGGCCAGGCTGAAGTCTACCGAGAGGTAGATGGAGGGCCGAACGCACGGATGTTGCAAGATCTGGCGATGAGCTGTGGGTAGGGGAGAAATTCCTATCGAACTCGGCGATAGCTGGTTCTCCTCGATATAGTTTTTGGACTAGCCTTGTGATTAAGCCCATTGGGGGTAGAGCTCTATTAAGACTAGGGGACTAAATCAGTCTACCAACTCTTGATAAACTTCGAATACCAATGGTTATTGCACAGGAGTCGGACAGTGACAGCTAAGTGCCATTGTCGTAAGGGGAACAGCCCAGACCGCCGTCTAAGGTCCCAAATAGAGATTAAGTGTGAAAGGATGTGGAGTTACTTGTACAACCAGGAGGTTGGCTTAGAAGCAGCCATCCTTTAAAGAAAGCGTAACAGCTCACTGGTCTACGTGATTCTGCGCCGAAAATTCAACGGGGCTTAAATCTCTAACCGAAGACTCGGATTTAAATATATTTCGATATATTTAAGTGGTAGAGGAGCGTTCGTATCGCAGTGAAGCTGCATCGTAAGGTGAGGTGGAGTGATACGAAGTGAAAATGATGGTATGAGTAACGTTTAAAGTTTGATGAAAAATCAGACCACCGAAAACCCAAGGTTTCCCAAGCCACGTTAATCGACTTGGGGTTAGTCGGTCCTAAGGTGAGGCTGAAAGGCGTAGCCGATGGACAACAGGTCAATATTCCTGTACAATCTGTTTTTCGCCCAAGCAAAGCTCTTTGCGATATGGAAGCCAAAATTTCGACTTCGGTTGAAATCTTGGTAACTGTAAAGCGGGGGTGGCGCTAGCTCAGGGGTAACGCATTCGGTTAGTTGGGGCGTGTTAATGAATTCACGTACAAGCAGTTAGCTTATGCTTTGATAGGTAAATCCGTCAGAGTTCGCGAGCTGTGATGTAAATTACTCTTCGCAAGAAGGGCGATTCCAATGATATCAGGTGCCAAGAAAAACCTCGGTAGCGAGAAAGGCAGATTACCGTACCGCAAACCAACGCTGGTGGGTAGGTAGAGTATACTAAGGTGATCGGGATAACTCACGTTAAGGAACTCGGCAATACAGCAGGTGTAACTTCGGGAGAAACCTTGCCGGATTTCTTTAGATTTCGGTTTAAAGAAATTCGGCCGCAGTAAAAGACTTCATGCAACTGTTTACCAAAAACACAGGTCTCTGCAAATTCGTAAGAATATGTATAGGGGCTGAAGCCTGCCCAGTGCCAGAAGGTCACGAGGAGGGGTTAACGCTCTGAATCTAAGCCCTGGTGAACGGCGGCCGTAACTATAACGGTCCTAAGGTAGCGAAATTCCTTGTCGGGTAAGTTCCGACCCGCACGAATGGTTTAATGGTGTGAAGACTGTCTCGACGTGAGACCCGGTGAAATTACATAGTCGGTAAAAATGCCGATTAGATATGGTAGGGCGAAAAGACCCCGTGAAGCTTTACTACAACTTGACATTGAGTCGAGATATATCTTGCGCAGGATAGATGGGACGCTTTGAAGCTTGGATTTCGGTCCAGGTGGAGCGGCCGTTGAGATACCATCCTTGATATATTTTGCCTCTAACCTCTGACGTTAATCCGTCAGTGGAACAGTGTTTGGTGGGTAGTTTGACTGGGGCGGTTGCCTCCTAAAGAGTAACGGAGGCGCGCAATGGTTCTCTAGGCCTGGATGGAAATCAGGCTGATAGTGTAATCGCACAAGAGAGCTTAACTGCAAGACCAACAAGTCGAGCAGATGCGAAAGCAGGTGATAGTGATCCGATAGTTCCATGTGGGTGGACTATCGCTCATCGGACAAAAGTTACTCCGGGGATAACAGGCTTATCGGGTCCAAGAGTCCACATCGACGACCCGGTTTGGCACCTCGATGTCGGCTCGTCGCATCCTGGGGCTGGAGAAGGTCCCAAGGGTTTGGCTGTTCGCCAATTAAAGCGGTACGCGAGCTGGGTTCAGACCGTCGTGAGACAGGTCGGCCTCTACCCTCCATATCCGTAGGAAAATTGAGAGAAGTTGTCCCTAGTACGAGAGGACCGGGACGAACGAACCTCTAGTGTATCTGTTGTCACGTCAGTGGCATGGCAGAGTAGCTATGTTCGGACGGGATAAACGCTGAAAGCATCTAAGCGTGAAACCCTACTCAAGATAAATTTTCCCAATTAGCCTCCCGGAAGACTACCGGGTTGATAGGCCACAGGTGTAAGCGTAGTGATACGTTCAGCCGAGTGGTACTAACAGGCGATCGACTTATTTTGTTTCATCTTTATGTACATATGTCAGTACTTAGTCCCGGCCTAGCCGGGGTTGAGTACTGACAACCATGTACACGTTTAACTAGCTTTGAGTGCAGACTTAAGCTGGAAAATTACAGAGTTTATCGTTCTTGTCTGCGAGGCCTTTGTTAAAATATTCAAGCACAGTGTTAAAAGGCACTGTCTTGGCAGCTCTAGAGAGTGGGTCACACCTGTTCCCATCCCGAACACAGAAGTTAAGCCACTCTTCGCCGATGATACTCATACTATCAGTAAGGGGAAAGTAGGGCGCTGCCAGGACTGTGCCTTTTAAAAATCATTTCAAACGTCGTCTTGCGGCGTCAACTTCGAAAATTTCTTCTGCGCCGTATTTTCATACGGCTAAGTCGAAATTTTCTCGTTTCCTTGCAATACTCGTTTGAAATGATTTTTAATACTAACTGCGCCGTGGCTTAGTCGGATTTTTCTTGTCTCCTTGTAATACTCGCAATAAATGATTTTTACCCATTACATACCCTGATATTCTTGGGAATTTTTTTCTTCGTCGGTTTGGACGTTTACATTCTGGATTTCCTTGGCTTTTTCGTATCTTGCAACCGTTGGGTTGTAGACACCGTAAAAAAGTTCTATCAGCTCTTTTGTGGTAAGTTCCTGGGCTTTGAGGCCGCAATTTTCCAGTCCGACTCTGACGGAGTTTACGCGTTGCGTCAGGGTTTTTTTAAGTTGTTCAAATTCGTCATGCCTACGTTTTATGGCTTCATAGCTGTCTTTTGCATTCATGCTCTGGAAAAATTTTTGCAGTATGTTCGGTTTTTGTGCGCGGGGCGGGTCCATTGGGACAACCACGAGGAAGTCTTTTTCCATGATGTCCGCGTATTCAACGAGTTTTGAGATGTATTCGACGTATTCGTATGTTTGGGTTTGAAGGAGGGAATTTGTCTGCTTTTCTCCGATTTTACGTAGACTTTCAAGATATTCGTCAATGTCCAGTTTTCTCGATTTCACAACGATTTGAATCGGGAATTCCAGGGTATTCAAAAACCCCTGGTATGAGTACAGGATGGCGTTTTGCTCTTCTTCCGATTTGAGGTTAAAGTTGATGCTTGAAACCCGCAGTATAGTGCGCACGCCTCCGTTCTTGAGCACGACGGTGTCGTCGCGAATTTCGGCAATTCGGAGATAGATTTGAGTGCTCGCCGCGGGATTTTTTTTTGCCTGTCCCTGGCGCGTTGATTCACTGTTTTGACTTGGATTAGCCATGATTAGTGGTTGGTATTATGAATTTTTACCGTGCGTATTGAGAATTTTCGTAAGTTCCTCGAGTTTTTTTGCTTTATCGATGATTTGATCTGCCTTTGCTTCTGCGGTTTTTTCAACTTTGGTCTGTTGTTTTGCGGTTGTGTACATTGAAGTTATAATTTCCGCGCTTGATTGAACCCAATATCTTTTCTGCGGGAGAAGTATAAATTGCAGGTAAACGGACAGAAAATTTGAAAAATTCATGTCTAGGGGGCGTACAAAAGCAAATAACAGGGTAATAAGGCTTACAATCGCAACGGGAGGCAACCAGGTAATCCACAAATATTCTTTTCCAAGACTTACGTAGATAACGTAGGCAATACCGCCACCGATGCCGCATATAATCAGCTGTCGGAGGGTTAACGGCCCAACGATTTTGTCTTCTCGCTGAACGTTTTGTGGAACTTTGAATTGCATAGTGTGTGTTAAACCTTTTTTTTGGGCTTTTAAAATCTCTTTATTATAGCAGAAATTGCACTTCCCTACAATGTTTGATAGACTGCCGAAGCGAAGCGGAGGCCGCGCCTGCACAGGATAAATTTAACTTTGATATTCATAAAAATGCGCGACTGTTCACATATCAGAAATTTTTGTATTATCGCTCATATCGATCACGGGAAGTCCACGTTGGCCGACCGTTTTTTGGAGGTGACCGGCACCGTTTCCAAGCGCGAAATGAAGCACGAACAGCTTTTAGACACCATGGAATTGGAACAGGAAAGAGGAATTACGATTAAACTGCAGCCCGTTCGAATGGATTGGACATATAATGGGGAAGATTATGTTTTGAATCTTATCGATACTCCAGGACACGTGGACTTTACTTATGAGGTTTCGCGTAGTTTGGCCGCGTGCGAAGGGGCTATTCTGGTTGTGGATGCGACTCAGGGCATTGAGGCCCAGACGTTGGCCAACTGTTATTTGGCTCTTGAGCATGAACTTAAACTTGTTCCGGTTTTGAATAAAATTGATCTTCCTTCCGCGGATATTGAAAGAAGGGCCAATGAAATCGAAAATGTGCTTGGCATTCCAAAGGAAGAGATTATTTCAATATCCGCCAAAGAGGGGACGAATGTTGAGAAAGTGTTGGCTGCGGTGATTGAACGCATTCCACCCCCAAAAAATACCGATCAAGGCGACGAAACCAAGGCGCTTATTTTTGATTCCGTGTACGATTCTTATCGCGGGGTGGTGACGTACGTGCGCTTGATGTCCGGTGAACTCAAAAGGGGCGACAAGATTTTTTTGCTTCACAATATGAAAGAGCTGGAGGTTCTTGAAGTTGGCTATTTCAAGCCAAAATATCAGGTTGCCGATAAACTTGTTTCCGGAGAAGTTGGGTATGTGGTTTCTGGTTTGAAAAATGTCGGTGATGCGCGTGTCGGCGACACGATCTGGAAACAGGGAACCAAACCTCTGGATCCATTCCAGGCCAAGCCTTTGGCGGGTTATAAAGTGGTGAAACCTTACGTTTTTGCGAGTATTTTTTGCGTGGATGGTGATGATTTTCCGCTTTTGAGGGATGCTTTACAGAAGCTGCAATTGAGCGATTCGGCACTGAGTTTTGAGCCCGAACAGTCGGGCGCGTTGGGTCATGGATTTAGGTGTGGGTTTTTAGGGCTTTTGCATCTGGATATTGTTCAGGAACGGCTTGAACGTGAGTATAGTTTGAATCTTATCGTTACGGCGCCTTCGGTTTCGTATATTGCGGTTTTGAATACCGGAGATGAGGTATTTGTGGCGAATCCTGCAGATTTACCCGATCCCGCCAGAATCATGAATTTGAAGGAACCTTGGGTGAAGGTGGAAATATTGACGCCAAAAGAGTATGTGGGAACAATCATGCAAATGACTTTGGAAAAACGAGGCTTAAACAAGAGCATTCAGTACATTGATGAAAATCGCGTGATTTTGCTGTTTGAGGTACCGCTGGCGTCGATTGTCGTGGATTATTATGATTTATTGAAAAGTTTGAGTTCCGGCTATGCTTCAATGAATTATGAGTATTTGGAGTATAGGGAAGGCAATTTGGTAAAACTGGATATGTTGATTGCCGGGGAAAAGGTAGATGCTTTATCCATGATTATTCATCGTGATCAGGCGTATTATATTGGCTCTGATATGTGTAAAAGGCTAAAAGAACTTATTCCAAAACATCAGTTTGAGGTTGCGATTCAAGCGGCGATTGGCTCAAAAGTAATTGCGCGGGAAAGCATTTCAGCTATGCGAAAGGACGTGACTGCCAAGCTGTACGGCGGTGACCGTACACGTAAAGACAAGCTTTTAAAAAAGCAGAAAGAGGGTAAAAAGCGCATGAAGAAGGTCGGGAGGGTGGATTTGCCTCAAGAAGCTTTTTTGGCGATTTTGAAAAAGTCATAAGATTTTTTGTTGATTTTGGAAACGAACTGCCGGGGTGAGTTATCAACATCCAGTAGCCTGTGAACTTTGAACGTGTCTCCTCTTGGAAAATATCCCTTTTTTTGCTATACTATTGAGATAAATCTGGTCAACAAATTATAACATCAACATCAAAACCTGTGGCAAATACGTTCGACATTAAGAAAATATTTAAAGGAGGGGCTTTAGTGCTCTTTGTTCTGGTGTTGTTACTTCTTGGAGCCCAGCTGTTTTTTGGTGATCAAATCATGTTTTTGGCAAAATATTTTACTGGTACGCCCGTCTCACACAGTTCTGCGGAAAAACTGACCATTGCTTATGCGCTCCCCGTGCAAAGTTTGGAACCCACGTTATTTGATCCAACCAGCAGAAGTCGTCTGATTAATGTTTATGAGGGACTGGTTCGAACGGACCGGAATTTGAAAATTGTACCGGCGATTGCGGTTTCATGGGGTCTTGTGGATCCTTTGCATTGGGATTTTACCCTTCGTCCTCACGTAAAGTTTCATAACGGCAAAGAAGTAACTCCTGATGATATCGTTGCAAGCATTGATCGGGCCAGAAATTATACCGATTCTCAGCTTAAAACCTTCTTGAATACTATCACGGAGCTGAAAATTATTGACGCTTCTACTTTGCGCATCACGACAAAAACGCCGGATCCGCTTTTGCTCAATAAACTTGCCGTGGTATTTATTTTTCCAAAAGATTACACAAATTTTGATTCGCCGGTCGGTACGGGTCCGTATGAAGTGGTTTCGTGGAAATCGGGAGGAGATATGTCCCTGAAGCGTTTTTCTGATTATTGGGGAACTGAACCGTTTTACGCACAGGTTGATTTGCGGACTATTCCAGACAAAGATGAACGTCTTGCCGCTCTAAAGAAAGATGATGTTCAGCTCTTAGCGGATGTTCCTCCTTCAGCCAGTTGTACGGTTGATAATTTTCAAAAGGAACTCTCTTCATGTACTGCTCTGCCCAATATAACTCTCAAAACCGTTCCAAGCCTTCAGGTTAACTTTCTGATGTTGAATGTGAATCAGGGGCTATTTAAGGAAAAAGCTCTTCGTCAGGCACTTGCTTATGCGTTGGATGGTCAAGAGTTTGTGAAAATTGCCGATGGATATGCACAACCGATTCATCAGTTTGTGAGCAGCGGTGTTTTTGGATTCAATCCCGATCTGAAGGGTTTCGATTTTGATATGGAAAAAGCAAAAGCTGCGTCAGAACCAATTGTTTCACAATCTTTTGAAAAGCTTTCTGTGACGCTTGATTATACCACCGGTGATGACGTGGTTGTTCAGTATGTTCAGGAGCAGTTGAAACTTTTGGGCATTGATGTTGTCCTGAATCCGCTTTCCCCGGATGATTTCCAGAAAAAACTTCTTGCAGGGAACTCGGAAATGTATTATCTGGGTTGGCGTTCCGAACTTGGTGATGCCAGTGATTTTCTTGAGAGTATAATCCACAGCCGGGATGCGACCGGGCTTGGTGGTCAGTTTAATGGGACAAATTACGTGAACAAAGACGTTGATGCACTCATCGATTCCAGTCAGCAGGATTTGAATCAAAAATCACGACTGAAGAGCTTACAGGATGCCATGAAGATTTTGGTGGAAAATGATATTGTCGGAATTCCGCTCTTTGAAACTCAAACTCTTTTTGCCAACCAAAATACAATAACTTTTGAACCCCGCGTGGATGGATACATCTATGCGGCTGAATTAAGATAAAAAATTATGCTCCATTCGATAAAAACAAAACTCGTTCTTACCATCAGTGCTCTTATTATCATTCTGTTGAGCGCTGCAGCATTTGTGCTTGTGAGTGAAAAACAGCGTGAACTTACTTTGGACATCTTTGACCGTGCTCGTTCTTTTGCCGAACTGACGGCGGGGAATATCGTTTCCGATTATGATTTATACCTTACCCAGAAGAGTTTTGTTTATTTTAACCGGAACATCCAGGATACGTTTACCAGGGATGTCGATGTTTCCGCGATTCAGGTTGTGGGATATGACGGGAATGTTGTTTATGATTCGACCACCGAAAAGGATAAACAGTACGAAGGTGCGGTGCGCCCAGTTCAGTCCACGGATCTTGCCCAGGAGGTGAAATCTCGCAATGCTTCAGTGAAAACGTTTGATACCAAACGGGTGGTTTACTTAAAGAAGAACCCGGACGGTTCCGTCGGCAGCGTTGATTTCAACGAAAAAACTATCACCAGTTTGGGTCAAGACGAGAAAATACAGTATCTTGTACAACCCGCGACCAACGATTTTGCCGTCGTCTATTCGATCACTTATAAAGCGCTTCAGGATCGCATCAACCAAACGACCATGCGCATCTTGCTGTTGGCGATTTTTGGCGTAGGTGTCGGTATTTTTATGGCAATTTTGTATGCCGCTTCCATTACAAAGCCGATCAAAAAACTCCAGGAAGGCGCAGGAGTCATTGCCACCGGCAAATTTGATTTCCGCGTTGATATTAAAACAAAGGATGAACTTGAATCTCTGGCTCAATCGTTTAACAAGATGGCCGCGGATTTGGAGGTCAGTACCAAAGCGCTTGTTTATAAGGAACGCGTGGCGAAAGAGTTGGAACTTGCTGCAAAAATTCAGAAACAGCTTTTGCCTACCCAGATGCCAAAAATGAAAGGACTGGATATATCCGCTGGTCTTTTGCCGGCGGAAGAAATCGGAGGCGACTGCTATGATTTTATCCATGTCGGTGAAGAAAGGCTTATCCTCTATATCGGGGACGTGACCGGTCATGGTGTTCCAGCAGGAATCGTCGTTTCTATCGCCAATGCTCTTGCTTACCATTTGGCCGGTAAGGAGGACATTCTTAACCTCATGATTAGTTTGAATAAGGTACTTAAGGAAAAAACATCTTCAAATATGTTTTTGACCATGGTTATGCTTGACTGGGACGGGATAAACGGAAAACTCCAATTTGTGAACGCGGGTCATGAACAGATGGTTCATTACCATGCCAAAGAGGAAAAGGTGACACTGACTCCTATTGGAGGGTTGGCTCTTGGGATGTTTGGCGATATTGGTAAACTTCTTAAACTCCAGGATGTCGTTCTGGAAAAAGACGATGTGCTTGTTCTCTATTCTGACGGAATACCGGAGTCCTGGAAAAATGAAAAGGAGATGTACGGAATGTCACGGTTTAAGCGTGCGGTGAGCGAATACAGCGATTTGCCTTCAGCTATTGCCATTCGGAATGCCTTAATCGCCGACGTAAAGGAATTCAGCGGAAAATTCAAGCAGCAGGATGACATTACTTTGATAGTGTTGAAGAGAACGATTTAATTTTGCCGGAAGTTGGTCCGGTTATTCTGAAATGAAAAAAGAAAGATAACTGGTTGAGGACGTGACCTTTTCTTTGGTGTAGTCCTGTGAGTTTTTATTGAGGTATACATCCAACCGAGCTTTTTCTGATATTTGCAGTTTTTTCATGATGTATAGAATGTTAATGGAGTCGCAGTTATCGGGCTGATGAAGGTTCAGGATTTTTTCAGGATCGTCCTGTTTGAGAATTTCGATCGTTTGAAGATCTTTTTGATGAGCTGCTTCGGGAGTTAAATAGTGCGAAAAATCGGAGCTCTCTA
>Ga0315281_10005750_pt1 | contig 17710 bp, 16 predicted proteins | sample YL17G07_0_MG_FD_204540 | JGI IMG/M metagenome (GOLD analysis project Ga0315281, IMG submission 204540) | Sediment microbial communities from Yellowstone Lake, YNP, Wyoming, USA - YL17G07_0 | ecosystem: Environmental > Aquatic > Freshwater > Lake > Sediment | place: USA: Wyoming | collected...
CCAATCTTAATCACCCTAAAAGCCAGTCCGAATCGCTGAGCAAACTCTGCGACCCGTGCGGGGATCCTCCGCCTTGCCTCATTTTTGTACCACTCCATGAACAACGCGCCAGCCCGGTCTCTGTCCCTTTCATTCAAGAAGAAGCCATCCTGAAAGGACAAGGCCCGATCGGCGTCTCTCGTGACCATCAACGGGTAAGTCCTTCCCAGAAACAAATGACTCTCGCCGCTGATAAATTCCTTCCGTCCCGCCCTGGGTCTCGCCTCCACCCGCTCCATCGTCCTTCGGATCCACTCGGTCTTCATACGGACCACTCGTTCAATATATTCCAGAGAGGCGCGTAAGGGCGCACGAACGACCAGGGAGGCGTCGGAGGAAACCACGAGGGCGATTGTTCTGCGCCTTGAGCGCACCAGTTTGTAGGGTTTCATGAGAGTCTTCGTGATGAAGAACCCAACTCGGTCATGGATATCCACCGGGAATTCACCGTCTTGTCAATGGGATCCGCGATCTCACGTCCTCCTCACGGACTTCCTCGTTGACTTCTCTTCCTTGGAAATGAAACAAGCGGGACGCGCAAGGCGTTCCAGCGGACTGAGATGTTTCTTGGGGGATCCATTTCTAGGCTTCAACACAGAGTCGGCGGATTTTTTAGACGCCTGAATGACTTTCCTCTCTTCGACCGCAGCCAGTGGCCGCTCTCTGAATTTTTCGCAAAGATGCTGGCCTCTCTCGCGGTCGGCGCCTTCGTCGCGCGAAGGATCCTTCAATTACCGGACTTTCCGGGGATCATCACCGAAGTACGTTGGACCGAGACCTTTTTCCTCAAACTCTCCGCATTCCTCCCGAGCTTTCTCGCCACGCGCCCGTTCGATATGGAGCGCTACTATCGTTTTTACGGATATTCGAGGCATCAGATCGTCGTCCTCTGGGCGACGCAATTTCTGATCTGGACGGTCGAGACGGGTATCTTGTCGGGCTATGTCGTCGCCTTCCTCACGCGAGAGAAGGCCCAGTCGTTGGCCAAAGGATTCATGGAAACGATCTTCCCGCTGGTCTTGGCGTTGCTGCCGTTCCTGATCGTGATGACCGACTACACCTACCGCCAGTGGATTCCGGAATACTCTCACGCGCACATCAAGGGCCTGTATGCGATCAATTTCGTCCTGATCGTCGCCGGGGGGTTCAACCTGATCGGCCTCTTCACGATGCGTCGGGCCTTTACCATCATGAGCGAGGCCCGGGTCCTCATCCGCACGGGGCTCTTTCGCTGGATTCGGCATCCGCTCTACGCCGCGCACTTCGTCATCTACTTTTGCTACACCCTTCTCCATTTCCACGTGCTCACGGTCTTTCTCTATGTCGCGTTCTTGGTCGGACAGACGCTGAGGGCTCGGATCGAGGAGAGGAAACTGGCGTCGGTGTTTCCGGAGTATGAGGAGTATCGGAGAACGACGGGGATGTTCTTCCCGCGGTTGTTCCGCGGCGCGGTTGGCTTTTGAGCTTTGTTATCCTTACTTCCGCCTCCGCACGATCGCCATCAGCATCGAGGGGATTGCCATCAGGGCGACTAACGGAAGAGAACTTCCGGTCGCCGCTCCGGCGAACAGTGTGCAATTCGCGCCGGGACCGCCGCCACCCTTGACGAAAAGCACGTCGACGTTGCGGCCGATCACGTTGTCGCATGCGTCTCCGATCCCGTCGGCGTCCACATCCTGCTGGCCGGGGTTATAGACGGAGGGACAATTGTCCGTACCGTTCGGCGTGCCGTCTCCGTCGTCATCGCCAAGAGGATTGACGTCCGGGGTTATCGGCGCGGGCGGCGTATTCGTGATCTCGATCGTATCGCAATCGTTGCCCAAGGCCTTCGTGGGATCCAGCGGAGCGCAATCCGAGGAATCCTTCACGTTATCGCCGTCGGTATCCCATTTCAACGGATCGGTGTGCATGGTATTCGTTTCGAAATCGTTCGTGTAGCCGTCGTCGTCCATATCCATATCGCAGGCATCACCGCTGCCGTCGCCATCCAAGTCCGCCTGATCTGCATTGGGAATGTCCCAGCAAGTGTCCGTCGCATCAGCGGCGCCGTCGTTGTCGTAATCGCCCTCACAAGCGTCCCCGATATGATCGAAGTCGGAATCTTTTTGATCTGCATTCGCCGTATACGGACAATTGTCATCCGCATCCGCCACACAGTCGCTGTCCCGATCCGGTCCGGCGGTGCAATGGGAAGGCGGAGGAGTCGTCCCCGGTCCGACGACGATACCTCCAGGACTGCGTGCGAACCCGGGTTGCAACGCGATCGATGAGGCGACATCGTAATTACGGGCAGCACCAAAGGCGGGACTTGCCCCAAGCGCCCCAAGTGCAATGACCGTCGAAAATAGGCTGCAACAGAGATATTTCTTCATAGGAATACTCCCCCCTGTTGCATTTATCGTCAGTTCCTTCCAAAAGTTGCTACCACCCGACCGCCATCCCATGGTGACAGATGGGAAAGTCGAATTTTACGGGGTCCTCTTCAGATAAAAGTCTAAGAAATTCAGTCACTTGGGTCGCAACTTCCCACCGCGGATTTTTGAAAGGCGAGAGGCGGTACTTGCGGGCAAACCGATGAACATGGACGTCGAGGGGGATCACAAGCTTGGAGGGTGGGATCTCGGGCCAGAGGCCTAAGTCGATGCCGTCTCTGGGACGAACCATCCAGCGCAGAAACATATTCATGCGTTTACAGGGCGAGCCACCCCGGGGCGCCGGGAAAAAATAACGAAAGCCGAGCGAACCGGCCCGCCCCTGAGCGAGAGGAGGAAGATAAGAAAGAACCTTTGAGGAGAAACGATTGAGCATCGGGCCGACGTCGGGGTCCGAATCACGATAATCCTCGAGAAAACAGTTCTTCAAGGAGCCATGCCGCTTCAAGACCTGCTGGAGCCACAGAGTCAGAAGGAGGAGGTCATCGCCCCTCACCCACCGGTGGCCCACACCGCGGAATTTTACCTCCTCGCGCTCGGCATCAAACCCTAAGACGTACGCTCTCGGATGCATTCCCATGACGGCCAACACCTTGCCCACGGAGGCCTTCACGGACTTCACGTTGCCGAAGGCCAAGAGAGCCGAGATGATGGCCGCCATCTCTTGATCTCCCGGCTCTCGATACTGGTGAACGTAAGAAACCGGATCGCCTTCGAGAAATCTCCGGTCTCCGTAACGCTTGAGCAACTCCGGCAGGAGGGTCAAGAGCTTTTTCTGGTCGTTTGACAGGCGTCTCTTCATTGCTTAGATTTATTCAGTGACGATTGAACCGAACACCGCGCTGCGTCTCGACCCCAGGCCCGACCTCGTCGATGAGATCCTGCACCTCAAGAAAGAACGCAACGCCGTCCTCCTCGCCCACTTCTATCAGGAATCGGAAATACAAGACCTGGCGGATTATGTCGAGGACAGCCTCGGACTGGCGCGCCGCGCACAGAAGACCAACGCGGACGTCATCGTATTCGCGGGCGTTCACTTCATGGCGGAAACGGCGAAGATCTTGAACCCGTCCAAGACGGTCGTCATCCCCGACCTGGAAGCCGGCTGTTCGCTCGCGGACAGTTGCCCGCCGGATCAGTTCGCGGCCTTCAAAGCCAAGCACCCCGGCCACATCGTCATCTCCTACATCAATTGCACGGCGGCCATTAAGGCGATGAGCGACATCATCTGCACCTCGTCGAATGCCGAAAAGATCGTTTCGCAAATTTCTGAAGACCAGCCGATTATTTTTGCCCCGGATCGCAATCTAGGAGCCTATCTCGTCAAGAAGACCGGACGCAGCATGGTCCTGTGGAACGGCACGTGCATCGTCCATGAGATTTTCAGCGAAAAGAAGCTGATTCAATTGAAGGTGCAGCACCCGAAAGCGCTTGTCATCGCGCATCCCGAATGCGAGCCCCACGTCCTGAAACACGCCGACTTCATCGGATCGACATCGAAGCTTTTGCAGTTCGTTCAGGAGAATCCCGCGAAGGAATTTATCGTTGTGACCGAGGTCGGCATCCTCCATCAGATGCAAAAGAAGGCGCCGGACAAGCTCCTCATCGCCGCCCCGCCCGACAACAACTGCGCATGCAACGAATGCCCGCACATGAAAAGGAACACGCTGGAGAAGCTCTATCTGTGTTTGAGAGACCTAAGGCCCGAGATCACGATGCCTGAAGAAACACGCCTCGCAGCCCTCAAACCGATGCTCAAGATGTTCGAGCTGACGGACGCCCCTACTCTATAAAATACCCGCCCCCTCGCCTAGCCACATAGCGCACAACTTTTCGGGTTTCCCGCCGAAAACTATCAAGACTTATGAGCGCTATCGATTCATTCGCATCTCTTGGCCTTCTCCAAACAGCCTTAAATCAGGCGATCAGCGGGATTTCCTGTGAATCTTCGGCCGGTGTCCTGGCGGACGTCCAGCAGCTCGGCGTGTTCCAGGGACTCTCCGACTTAAACGAGCTCACCTCGCAGGACAATTTGGCCCGAATGGCTATCAATCCCTTGCTCTATAATGACGTGGCCCAAGTCCTGGGACTCGACCCGTCTCTCGGCCGGACCATCTACCAAAGAGAGATCCGCGCGGACCGTCTGTTTCCAGCATCCCCAACGCGTTCACCCGCTCCGGCGGCCCCGTTGGTCCGGCCAGCGCCATCGTGCGCCATGGACATGGTCGGTGCGGATTTCTCACATGCCTCCGAGCTGCCTGAGGTCGATCTCAGCTCTCCGCTTTCTCCGGCCGAGATCGCGCGGAACATCTTCACCGACATCCACAATCTTCAGGGCAAACTCCGTATCTCGCCGATGGAGCAGCGCATCCGATCCTATGCCGGACAACTGGACTTGAGACAGGGCGTGCAGATCTATCGGAGGACGCCGTCGGCGATGACAAAAAAGATCTTTGAGCTCATGAACCTCGCCGTTCAGATCGCCAAGATCATGGACGACGATGCCCAAGGCTATTTCCGCGAAACGATGCATGAGAACCATTCACGGCAGGTTATTTTGGACTACCTGCAGCGAGCCCGGGACGAGGGCCCGGATCATGCGGTTCCTCTTCTGGAACGCGCCCTCCGGCTTTACGACGAGATTTACGAGGGAGGCGTCGAATTGGGGGTTTTGGGCAACGTGATCAGCCGCGCTCTCAAAGACGAGTTGGCCTGGCCCGAGCAGGTGACGCTCGACAATTTAGGCGCCTTTGCGGTTTCTCTCCGCAGAACCTTCGATGCACGCGGGGCGGAACTCAGCGTCGAACAACGGTATCACCTCATGCGGCTGGCCATCTGCCTCGATGCGGCGGCCTTTGGGCTCTGCGCCCTGAATCCCGATGAGGTCAATACGGCGTCCCAGGCATTGAAAATGGCGGCCTTGATCGAAGTCCTCTACGGATGCGGATTCGGCGACGAACGCTGGCTCGTCGTTTCCGACCGGCTCCGCGAAATCTCTCAGAACTGGGAAACCATGGGCCCGGCACGCGCGAAGGAAGAGCTTTGCCGGTACGGCGTTCTTGCGGCCCACATGCTCGAGGTCGTCAAAACGTCGTATCACGCCCTCTTCGATCCTCTGATCCACGAACAGGGAAGATCATGGGGCATGGATGAGACCGAGATTCGCAGCTTCACGCGAAGCCTCTACCGCACCAGCGCCCTCTTCCCCCTGGGCCAGCACTTGGCCGCACTCCATGTCCGCAACGGCAACGGTAACCGCGTGGAACAAGTCTTGGACCGCATGTTGCTGGCTCGGAAACTCAACCCTCTCTACGCGGCCACTTTCCTCGGAGAGGCAAGAGACGACGAACTTCTCGACATGGGGAACAAGGGAAAAGGCTTGAACGAACTGATCCGGCTCGGGGAGCCCGTTCGCTCGGGGTTCGCTCTCCCGCCCGTCCTTATGGCGAACGTCGACTTAAACGAGGCCCAACTGGCCCCAATCAACTCCGCCTTGGACGAGTTGGAGCGGCGCACGGGTAAGAGTTTCGCAGACGGCACCCTTCGCGTGGCCGTGCGCTCCGGAGCCGCGGTCAGCATGCCCGGAAATCTTCTGACGATCCGAAAGTTGGGCACACGTGAAGAAGTCTTGGAAGCCATTCGCACGGTCTATCGCAGTTGGGACACCCACGACGCGCAGCTCTATCGGCGCTACAACGGCATCCCTGACGATTTTGGAACCTCGGTCATTGTCCAGGAATGGCTCGACACGACGGGCGACGATGCGAGCGGCTTCGGTCTCGCCACCAGCCACGGTCAAGGCAGCGCTCCGTTGGTACGCTACGGTCGCCGGGCGGAAGGAATCGACTTGGTCTCGGGAGATCACCCCGGTCAAGATTCTATGGACGCTCCGGTAGAAAATGAATTGGCCGAAAGGATCCGTCGCTACGAAGATCATTTTCAGTACCCGGTGGAAGTGGAATTTGGCGTCGAGAGCGGCCATCTCGAGCCGCTTCAGATCCGCCGCGCCCAACTCCGCTACGAGGACGAGGTTCGCTGGACCGTCGGCATGATTCGTGACGGCCGTATGACCCGAGAGGCGGGAATCGCTTTCTTGGGCGGACGCGAGAGACTGATCGGCGCTTTGAATGCCCCGCGACTCAACCTGCAGGGCAACGAAACCCGCGTCGCCTCAGAGGCGAAGGGTGGAGGACGTCCCCTGATCGGAGCCATCGCCCTGGACGAAACCGGCATCAGGGCCATGCAGGCCAGGGGCCTTGAGGCCATTTTCGTGACCGGCAACGCCGACGCGGGCCGAAGCGCAGCCTACGCCTTTGAAGCCGGCGCCGTCATCTTCAATGAAGGCAACGGAGTCTCCCATTTGGAAGGCGACCTGCGCGCCAGCAACCGCCCGCACTTAGGCGGCATTCCGGTCCTGGTCGATCGCGAGGCCCGCACCGCCACCATCGGCGGGATGGTCCTGCGCGAAGGAGACGTCGTCACCCTGGACCCACCGAGTGGCGTCATCTACCACGGCGAGGTCCCGATCCAACAGGGCGACAGCCCCGTCACAGGACTGATCCGCTGGTTGGTCGCCTGATACAAAAAAGACACAACTCCCCCGGCTTGCCGCCGAACCATCGATCGCTTTCGGGCGATCCATGGGTTCCATTTCTACTTTTCCATCTCTCGGTCTTCTTCAAGCGGCCCTCACGCGGGCGGTCGAAGGCCTTTCCGCCGAATCCTCGCTCCATGTCCTTCAGGACATCCGGCAAGTCCCCGGATTCGGCGACCTTTCCGATTTAAGCGGTCTGGTCTCGCAAGACAGCCTCGCCCGCATGATCATCAGTCCCGAGCGCTTCCGCGACGTTGCGCACACCCTGAGCGTCTTTAACGACCTTCCAGCTTTAAAGGACACCTTCAGTCTCTCGCGCCCGGAAGAGCGGCTGGACGCCTGCGCGCCGGTATTGGGATTGAGCCATGGCGTGCGGACCTATTGGGCAATAAACTCTCAGGCCAGCGAACCGGGCGGGGCCGAGACGAACCATTTCGTGGAGGGCGCTCTGAATGCCCTTGGAAAATCCATGAACCGCGTCTTGAAGGACGAGTTGAACTGGCCTCGGCGGTTAACCCTCGAAACCTTGGGGCCCTTCGCCGTTTCGGTCCGCAAGACCTTTGATGCGCGGTCCGACCATCTGACGACGGAACAGCGCCGCCATCTCATGCGTCTCGCCGTTTGTCTCGACGCCGCATCCTTCGAATTATGCGCTCACGAGGCCGGCGAAAACGCGAGCCCGAGCCAATCCAGAAAAATCGCGGCGTTGATCGAGGTCCTGTTCGGATGCGGATTCGGCGATGAACGATGGACGGAGGTCTCGAACCGCCTCGACCGTCTCACCCGCAATTGGTGGAAGTTCAACGCGGCCGCTCAGAATGAAGAGCTCCGCCAGTGCGCGCGTTTGGCGGCCCACATGCTCGAAGAGGCCAAGAGATCCTACCACGCTCTTTTCGATCCGCTCGTCCCTGATCCGAATCCAGATCCCACCGGCGCTATGGTTCCCTTGAGCCGACATTTGGATTCCCTCACGCCCTAAAGTCCGATCTTTTCTTTCCAAGAGGCCTCGGAAAGAATTTCGACTTTTCCACCCTTCTCTTGCAGCTTTTTCGCCTTGTCGAGCTTCGATCCCGCGCCGCCGCCGTCACCGACGACCAGGTAATCGAGGTCCTTCGTGACGCTGGAAGCGATCTCTCCGCCCGCATCGATCACGAGTTTTTCGGCTTCGCCGCGTTCCATGGCGAGAAGGGCGCCGGTGAAGAGGAATTTCTTTCCGTGTAGGGGCGCGGTTTCCGCGCCCGCCCCCGTAAGGGCGACCCGCCGGGTCGCCCCTACAATGCGGACATGTTTCAATAATTTTTCGATCAGAGATTTCTTCTTTTTCAGCCCTTCGACCACTTCCCTGGCAATGACCGGCCCGATCGTATGAATCGCCGACAGCTCCTCTTCCGAGACCTCTTGCAGCTTCTTCAAATTGCCATAGTTCTGAGCCAACAGTTTGGACGCATGTTTCGCCAATTCCCGGATCCCGAGCGATCTCAAGAAGACGTCCAGCGGCATGTCGCGCTTGGCCTGGATGTTGCCGATCAGTTTCGTCGCCAAGATCTCGCCCATTCGTTCCAACTCCAACAAATCTTCCTTCTTAAGCGCATAGAAATCTGCGGGATCTTGCACGAAGCCGTTGTCGTAGAGTTTTTCGATGAGTTTCTCGCCGAATCCGTCGCACTCGATCGTCTTCATGAAGTGCTCGAGCTCCTGCATCTTGGCGGAGCGGCAGCTGTGCTTGTTGCTGCAGTAAAGGAAATCATCGCGCACCTCGGTGGGTTCTCCGCACGACGGGCATGCCTTCGGCGCCTCAAAGAGGTGTCCCTGACCGGCCTCCGCGACCGACTCGAGCTTCGGAATCACGCCACCTCTTCGCATCATGACGACCTTCGAACCTTTTCGAAGGCCGAGTTTCATCATCAGGCCGTAGTTGTGGAGCGTTACGTGGGTCACCGTCGCACCGGAGAGCTCCACCGGCTCGACGATCCCCACAGGCGTAATGACGCCCGTTCGGGCCACGCTCCATTCGACGTCTTCCAACGTCGTCGTTCCCGAATCTCCCTGAAATTTGTAGGCGATCGCGTGGCGCGGATGATGGGCCGTCATACCCAGACGTGTTTGTTCTGAAAGGAGGTTCGCCTTATAGACGACGCCGTCGGTTTCAAAATCGACTTGGTCGCGCCTTTCCAAAAAGTGCTCGTAGACCTTCTTCAAGGCCTCTTGGTCGTTGGCCAAATGCCAGATCGGAACGACAGGAACACCGAGATCATGCAAACACTGGAACTTGTCCGTCTCCTTTTCGAAACCTTCCCCGCCCGTTCTCAGGATGTCGTAGGCATAGAAAGACAGGTGGTATTCCTTCGTTTTATTGGGGTCTTTTTGTTTCACGCCTCCGGCGGCGAGGTTCCGGGGATTGGCGAATTGGTCTTTATATTTCTTAAAGACCGAAAGCTTCATGTAGATCTCGCCCCTCATTTCAAAAGGGCCCTTGGGAAGCTTGTGCGGAATATCGGAAATCATCCGCGCATTGGCCGTGATGTCCTCGCCGACGACCCCGTCCCCGCGCGTGGCGGCCAGAATCATCTCGCCCTTCCCGTTGTAACGAAGCTCCGTGGCCAGACCGTCGATCTTGGGCATCACCACCAAATCGCCCTCGAACTTCGAGGCCCAGTCGAAGAGGTCCTCGTCGCTGTAACACTTGTCGAGAGAGAGCATCTCGGAGGTGTGCCGGACTTTTTTGAACTCTTTTCCGCCTTCCGAAGGAATTTCTCTCAATACCGCCGAATCCGGTTTGAGTTTCTTGAGCCGCTCGACCAATGTGTCGAATTCGTAATCCGACAGCTCCGGCTTGTTCTTCTTGAAATAGAGCTTGTTGTGGCGACGGATCTCCTCTTCTAATTCCTGAACCGTCATGTCGGATTTTTTCTTGGTCATTTTTTGGATCGTTTCTTCTTTAATTTCAGATTCGGGCTCAAAAGGTCGATCAAATCAAAGAGCCGCGAAGGCGCCGGCAGGCTATTGATCGCCAGCACGCGCGCCCGGTCCTTGTGAAACCAGAGAAGCGAGATCGACGCATTGTCGATCCGAAATTTGAGCAAGTGGTCGTAATCCATCCCCAAGTAGTGGACCAGAATCGTCTTGATGACGTCCGCGTGGCTCACCACGGCCACCCGCCCTTTCTTGTGTTTCTTCCGGAGACGCTCGATGAAGCGGACCGTCCGGCCAAACACCTTCATCATGTGCTCGCCGCCCGGCGGACAGGCCTTGCGCGGATTTTTATGATAGACACGAAAGGCCTTCTCCGAAATCACTTCCTCGAACGTCTTTCCGATCCAGCGGCCGTAGTCGATCTCGGCCATTTCGGGCGCGTGGCGAACAGCCGCTCGCCCGCCATTTCGCAGATGGTGCGCCGTTTCGACGGCGCGCAGGACGGGGCTGGTGTAAATCGCATCGATCTTCACGTCTTTTAAGGCGCGCGCCAACCGGCGCGCCTCGGCCCGTCCTGCCTTATTCAAAGGAATCGGCCTACGACCCATGATGCGCCGATCGCGATTCCAGTCGGTCTGTCCGTGCCGGATGAGAAGGATTTCGAGCATGAGATCTCCCGCAACGAAGTTTGCCGGAATGTTCTTTGAAATCAAGATCGAATCCGCTATTCTGCAAATCCATGCAAAAACCCTTCAAAACCACACTCTCGAACGGACTCCGAGTTATTTTATTGGAAAACCACGCCGCGCCCGTCGTGTCTTGGAACCTCTGGGCCAACGTCGGCAGCGTCAATGAAACGGACCAAGAGGCCGGGATCTGCCACCTGATCGAACACATGCTCTTCAAGGGAACCGGCCGCCGACCCGTGGGACAGATCGCCAAGGAGGTCGAGGGAGCCGGCGGCGACATGAACGCCTACACGAGCTTCGACGAAACGGTCTTCTACATCAACATGTCCTCCAAACGCATGGATGTCGGTTTGGATATCCTCGCGGACGCGGCGATCGATCCAACCTTCGACCAGGGGGAATTGACCAAGGAGATGGAGGTCGTCGTCGAAGAGATCTCCCGGGCCGAGGATAACCCCTCTCAGATGGTGAGTCAGGATCTTTTCCTGAAGGCTTTTTCGGTGCATCCTTATCGTCGCCCCATCGCGGGCGATCGCGAGACGGTTCGGGGGATCTCTCGCGAGCATCTGCTGAATTTTTTCCACAAATGGTACGTCGGCTCGAACTTGGTCTTCATCGGCGTGGGCGACTTTCAGGTCAAAGAGGTGCTGCCGAAGATCGAGACCCTCTTTTCCAAAATTCCGGCGGGCCTTCCACCCCAACAGAAGATCCCCTCCGAACCCTTGCAGACGAACCAACGCGTCGTGACCCGAGGGATGGAAGTCGAGGGCCGCTACATGGATTTGTGTTTTCCGATCCCCGATTTGAAGCATCCCGATATCCCGGCCTTGGATCTGCTGTCGCACGTATTGGGGAGCGGTTCGAGCAGCCGCCTGGAACAGGTCGTGAAGGAAAAAAAGCAGCTCGTCAGCTCCGTCGGCAGCTATCCTTACACGCCGCGCTACCCGGGCGTCTTTATCGTCGGAGCCGTCTTGAAGGAAAAGAGCTTAAAAGAGACCTTGCAAGCGAGCTGGGAAGAGATTCAAAAGCTAAAAGAGGAAGCGCCGACCACGGTGGAAGTCCATCGCGCCCGCGAAAACATACGGAGCACGCGCGTCTATGAGCGGCAGACCGTCGAGGCGATGGCTCGCAAGCTCGGCTATTTCGAAGGGCTCGCCGGGGATCTGGATTTTGAGGACGAGTATTACCGGAGGCTCGCGGAAGTGACCGCGGACGATCTTCAGAGGGTCGCGCAAGCCTATTTGAAGCCCGAGCGCATCACCTTCTCCTTCTGTCATCCGAAGTCGGAGTCCTGGCCGCAGGAACGGATCAAGGAATGGCTATCCGTCCTCCAACACGGCACGAGAAAACCGGCCCGCGCCAGCGCCAAAGCCGGAGACATCGTCCGTTTCCAACTCCCATCGGGAATCCGAGTCTTGATACGCGAGAACCGCAATCTGCCTTTGATCTCCGTACGCAGCGCGTCTTTGGGAGGTCTCCGGGCGGAGACGTCGAAGATCAATGGGATCAATCACCTCATCTCACAACTGCTCACCAAAGGGACGGAGAACCGGACGGCCCGGGAAATCGCCGAGGAGAGCGAGAATCTCTCCGGCCATGTCGACGGCTACATGGGCCGCAATCTCGTCGGGATCAGCAGCACGTTCCTGTCGGAAAAAATCGCCGAGGGACTGAATCTTTTTTTCGACATCCTCCTTCATCCCAGCCTTCCGGAAGACGAAATCTTCAAGGAAAAGGGCCACACCTACACGGCAATCCGTAACGAACAGGATTCTCTGGCGACGGTCGCCATGCGCAATTTCTTCAAAAGTCTCTACGCCAAGCATCCCTACGGACTTCCGTCGCTCGGCACGACAGCCAGCGTCCGTTCCCTGAAGAGAGACCAAATGCTGCGTTACTACCGTCAGACCGTGCGTCCCGATAATTTGGTGTTCTCGATCGTCGGAGACGTCTCGGCCGACGAAATCCGCGAACGTTTCGAAGACAAGCTCAAGTCCTGGAAGGCCCCCGGACAGAAACGTCCCGCAATCGCCAGGCCGCTCGCCCCTAAAAAGCCGATCGAGATCGTGCATCAGAGGAAAAAGCTCCAGGCTCACATCGTGTACGGTTTTCTCGGCACGACGATCACTCACAAGGACCGTTATGTCTTGGAAGTCATGAACTCCGTACTGTCCGGCCAGGGCGGGCGGCTTTTCTTGGAACTCAGGGACAAGCAGAGCCTGTGCTACGCGGTCTCCTGCTCCTCCCAGGAAGGGATCGAACCGGGCTACATCGCCGTCTACATGGGCACGGACGCCTCGAAGCTCGAGACCGCCCTTGAAGGGATCAAAATGGAAATCGCGAAGATCCGCGCGGACTGTGTGACCGAAGAGGAGATCGAGCGGGCGAAACGTTTTTTGATCGGCAACTACGAACTCGACCTCCAGAAAAACCACTCCGTCGCCGCCCTCCTGACCTACCACGAGATCTACGGCATTCCGAGAGACGAGCTGGTTCGCTATCCCGAGCGTATCGAGGCCATAACGCGGGCGGACATTTTACGCGTTGCGAAAAAATACCTACGTCCGGAGGCCTCGGTATTGTCTGTGATTCGGCCCTAGTCTTTGCTAAAATCGGAGAGTGAATTGGAGAGTCCACGCCATTACATTTTTTCTCCTCGTCTTCGCGGTCGGGGCCGTGAAGCTCGTCTGGGACAATCCTAAAATCATTCTTTTCGTCATCTTGGGCATTATCGCCGTATTGGCCTACGGCGCGATCTACATCATCGTGAAGGCGAAGATGGACGGGCAGGAGAAGAAGTAACTAAAGGGATTCGTCACCAAAACTCGATAGGGACCTTCACATAGGGCTTTAAAAGTCCGAAGTCCCTTTTGTCGTTCGTCACCAGAGTCGCACCGGCATCGCGGGCGCCCAGCGCAATCAAAAGATCGTTTTGAAGCAATAATACATTTTCTTTTGATCGCCTCGACTCTCTCAGAAGTTTTTCGGAAATTCGGGCGCATTCCATCCAATGAGATTCCGAGGGAGTGACGAAGCGATCACCGAAGATATCCAGTAAACCGTCGACAATTTTCCGGCTCAGCGGATCGTGAGCGCCACGGAGAAGCTTATTCGCCGTCACGACGCTGAGAAGGATCCGCGCCCGTTGATTGAGGGCCAAAAAATCGTCTTCCCACTTTTTCTCGTTAAGCAGCCCGATGAGAATGCTGGTGTCGACCAGGACCCGCTCAGCCATGAAGCCGAATACGCCCCTTCCCCGCCCACTTCTTCACATGCCCTTCCAACTTCTTTCTACGAACGGCCTCCTCAAGGGCCTCATGAATGATCTCGGTCTTTGTCTTATCCTTAAAGAGCGTCTGAGCCTCCCGAATGAGGCGGCTTGAGAGGTTCAAGGTGGTATGGACGGTTTCTTCTCGTGACTCCATGAGGCCTCCTCGCATGCTTATAAAGTGCATTTATCATAAGCATGGGTCAATCGGTTTTTATCAAAAGCGAATTTATCAGAATGAGAAAATTATCAATTTGATACGCCCAAGACCATCTGACCGAACCGTCTCCTGCTTCTAACTAACTGAAATCGTTTTGTTTTGCTTGGTTTGCGGCGATGGCCTTTACATCGCGCTTGTAGGGCTCGGGCGATTTCGGGTCGAAAGTGTAAGGTCGGCTCGTTTATGGCCCGGGTGCCCGTGTAGGTCCGGAAGTCAAAGCCTTTTCCTGAATTTGCCGAAATTTCTTGGAAACCAGTGCGATTTTATCTTCCCAACTCCGGTCGGGCACCATCTCCTTGGTCGTCTTCAGATAAACCAAAATCATCCAAGTCAGAGCCCAAGGGTCGAACAAGGCGAGTTTCGTTACGGCCGCGAAGATAAAAGCGAAGACGAAAAAGAGGATTTTGAATTTGGGATAAAGCCCCGCCAGCCCCAGAAAGGGAATTAAATAAAGAACCAATAAGATTCCATAGCTGATGATCGCGGCGATCCCTAGGAATACCGCCGTCTTCAAGATCTGCTTCCAACTCTGGGCATAGAGGACCAATCCTGTCTTGGCCGATTGCCAAACCGTTTCCTCCTCCCTCATAAAATTGCGGGCCATCACCGCCTCGTCGATGTAGGTGAGGCTGAAGCGGAGGATAACCTTCGCCAATCCAACGATGCTTTGCAGCCCTGGGACCCCCCGAAAGAGGTTGGCCATCCCCTGCATCATCCCGTTGATGGCGTTAATCACCCCCAAGATCAAACGATCGACCACGAAGAGAACGCTGGTCTCCTTGAAGCGGGCCATGACTTTTTCTTTGCCCCACTCCACTTGGCGCTTCCCCTCCGGCAGCGAACCGTGCAGCGCCAGTTGGACGATAACGGCGATATGAGCGGTTTTGAGGACGTAGAGAAAATATTCCCGAAATAATTTGATGAGGGGAAAAGGCAGGATCAGGGCGATGATCCAAACGGCGACCCGCGCATAATCATGAATGACCGCGGCGCCTTGTCCGAGAAAAAAGACGACGACCCAATAAAGACAAAAGAGAAATCCAAAGGCCAGATACAGGCCCATCCGAATCAGGATAAAAGGCAGCGTTTTGAGAGTGATAGTGGCCGCATGGCCCAGCGTCGCCGGCATCGAATACCTCCTTTGAAAGCAATAAGGGGACTTCAAGATAGCATGAAGTGGGGGATGCGGAAATAGTCCAAAGGCCAAGGTCGAAAGTCTATCAGAGGTAGTCGTGGGCAAACCGCTCGCCCTTTGATAGGGTGCGCCGGGGAGAAGAGGATGCCGGCTCAAAAACGATTTCATCGAAACGTCATTGCGATGGTCTACGACTTCGACGGGACGCTTTCGCCTCAATCCATGCAGAACTATACCGTCCTCCCCAAGATCGGCACAAAGCCTTCGGATTTTTGGAGGCTCGTGGAACAAGAGGCCAAGGCCACGCGGTCGGACAAGATGCTGGTTTACATGAGGTTGATCTTGGAAAAGGCCGAAGAAAAGAAAGTCCGCATTACCAAGGAAGACTTCAAGACGCTGGCTTCAAAAATCAAATTCTTTCCCGGGGTGGAGGATTGGTTTGAGCGCATGAACGGCTTCGTGAAGTCAGAGGGAGAACAGAAGATCCTCATCAAGCATTATCTGATCTCCGGCGGTAATAAGGAAATCCTGGATGGCGTGAAGATGGCCCGCCACTTTGAGAACATCTACGCATCGGAGTATCACTTCAACCATAACGGCGTGGCGGTTTTCCCCAAGATCTTAGTGACGGATACGACAAAGACGCAGTTCCTGTTTCGCATCAACAAGGGAAGAGAAGACGTTGCGGAGACGATCAATGACCACATGCCGGAAGCCCAGAGGCCGATTCCTTTTTCTAACATGATCTACATCGGAGACGGCCTCACGGATGTGCCGTGCATGGCTCTCACCAAGAAAAGCGGCGGTCATACGATTGCTGTCTATCAGAAGGGTTCGAGTAAGGGCTTGGGTGTCTGCAAGACGCTGCTTCATGCCAATCGCGCAGATTTTATTGCGCCTGCGGACTATCGCAAAGGTAGTGATTTGAGTCGAAGGGTTCAGATTCTCTTACGCTCGATCATCACGCAGATTCAGTTTCAGAGAGAAGTTTTTGAATGTCAGCGGAGGCATGCTCGCGTTAAGCACTGAAGGCTCTTCACAAAAAAGTCAGATCAAGGCGTGGTCAGTTAAAAACCCAGCCAACGCCTGCTTCAACCTCTCCAACGCCCGCCCCCGATGACTGATCGTGTGCTTCTCTTCGAGTGAGAGCTCGGCGGTCGTGCGGCCAAGAGGGGGATAGAAAAAAAGAGGGTCGTAGCCGAAGCCGTTTTCGCCTTTGGGGGCGAGCGTGATCCGGCCTTCGCATCGGCCTTCGACAACAATCTCCCGCCCCTCCGGCGTGGCGAGGGCAAGACAACAGACAAACGCCGCGCCCCTCTTCTCTTCCGGGACATCCTTCAACTCGTGCAGGAGTTTTTGACGGTTGTCTTCATCGGTCGCCTTCTCACCCGCGTAACGCGAAGAATGAACGCCGGGCCTTCCGCCTAAGGCATCCACCACGAGACCGCTGTCGTCGGCGAGCGTCGCCTTGCCGCTCCACTGAGCGTAATGCCGGGCCTTCTTCCGGGCGTTGCCTTCAAAGGTTTCGGCGTCCTCGGCGACCGACGGAGGATTCGGGAAGTCCGCGAGGGACAGGAGTTTTAGGCCGAGACCTTCCAACGCATGGCGGATCTCGGCCACCTTGCCCTGATTGGTCGTCGCGATGAGAAGTTCTGGTGTCATTTATATTGACGAAACTATCTCTTTTGGCTCCAAGTAGTCCATGTCTCTCGCCGGAACCGTCCTTGCCGCTCTGGTCCTCATGAAGGGACCGGCGTTCGTGACGGATCTTCGGTACAACACTCCGGACAATTTTTTAAAGAAAAACGTCTACGCCGCGCTTCACATCGAGAGCTGTTACGTCCATCCCGACCTAGCCCAACGTCTCGACCGTCTCGTTCCGCTGCTCGCAGCGAGAAAGTTGAAACTCGTCTTTTGGGACTGTTTCCGTCCTCTCGATGTCCAGAAGGCGATGTGGAAGATCGTGCCGGACAGCCGCTACGTAGCCGATCCACAGAAGGGATCGAATCACAACCGGGGCATCGCGGTGGATGTGACGATAGCGAAGGAGGATGGGACCCCTCTCGACATGCCGACGGTGTTTGATGATTTTACGGCAAAGGCGTCGCCGAAGTACGCATGTTCGGCTTCGGAAACGGCCAAGTGCCAGAACCGTGAGCTCTTGATCGACTTGATGAATCAGGTGGGACTCAAACCGCTACCTACCGAATGGTGGCATTTTCAATTGCCAGCCAAGGGGTATCCGATCCTCCCGGCCCTTCATGAACCCAAATCTTCTCAAAATTACAGAGCTACACAAAAATAATGCGAAGATTTAGCTCAGTACTGACGAACTTTATTACTTACGCGTATGTCAGTAAGACTGGGGTTTCAGTCCGTCTCCGAAACTCTTGGAGACACGCGGAGTTTCTATTTTCTAA
>Ga0315281_10005751_pt1 | contig 17709 bp, 20 predicted proteins | sample YL17G07_0_MG_FD_204540 | JGI IMG/M metagenome (GOLD analysis project Ga0315281, IMG submission 204540) | Sediment microbial communities from Yellowstone Lake, YNP, Wyoming, USA - YL17G07_0 | ecosystem: Environmental > Aquatic > Freshwater > Lake > Sediment | place: USA: Wyoming | collected...
CTTTGCGCCGTGTTTTGCCGCAAGCGATTCAAGCCATGCCACCGCGTCGTCCTGTTCTTGCGCGGACGAACCTAAACTTTCAACGGAAGGCGCAGGTTGCGCTGGAACTGGCGCAACGGGCGCGGGTTGAGCTTGAGATTGCGTAGCTTGCGAAACCCACTCAGGCGGTTTTTCAAAACGCTTGTTTGGGTCGGTCACTAACTCTTCGGGCTTTGCGCCGTGTTTTGCCGCAAGCGATTCAAGCCATGCCACCGCGTCGTCCTGTTCTTGCGCGGACGAACCTAAACTTTCAACGGAAGGCGCGGGCGCGGGTTGAGCCTGAGATTGCGTAGCTTGCGTAACCCATTCGGGCGGTTTTTCAAATCGCTTGTTTGGGTCGGTCACTAATTCTTCGGGCTTTGCGCCGTGCTTTGCCGCAAGCGATTCGAGCCATGCAACAGCGTCATCCTGTTCTTGCGCGGACGAGCCTAAACTTTCAACGGAAGGCGCGGGTTGAGACGGTTTTTGATTTTGTGAATCCATATTACCTAACCAATCTGGGACGTTGCCTGCCTGAGCAGGTTCGGGAGTTTTAGAATCGTCAAACCCGCTCAACCAATCGGGGGCGTTGTCTGCCTGAGCAGGTTCGGGGGTTTTAGCGTCGCCAAGCCCGCTCAACCAATCGGGGGCGTTGACTGCTTGAACGGGTTCGGCGGCTTTCGCATCTCCGAGTCCGCTTAACCAATCGGGGGCATTGCCTGCCTGAGCAGGTTCGGCGGCTTTCGCGTCGTCAAGCCCGCTCAACCAATCGGGAGTTTCTATTGAATGAGAAAGGGGTTGCGACGCGGCAGGTTGCGCCGAGTTGGTTGGAACTTGTCCCTTAAGCCATTCGGGGATTTCGGCGGGAGCCAGATCTCCGCTGACAGGTTCTTCGTCGAAAATAGAAGAGGGTTGTTCTGGGGTATTTGATTCTCCCCAACCAGCGGAGCGAAGAAAGTCCGGGATGCCCTCGGTTGATTGAGGAATGGCGGGCGGCGGCGCTAGCGGGGGAATAGGCGCGGCGTCAAATCCGCCAGACTTCAACCAATCCGGCTGTTCGGATGAAGACGCGACGCTAGAGGATGTTCCAAACCCAATTCCAAAAGAGGAAATTCCTTCCGGCTCCGCTGGAGCTTCTTCCGCTTTATATTCGAGGCGTTCCAAGTTGATCGCGGCGTCGGCAACTTCGGCAGATTGAAAAACGGAGCCTTTAGCGAAAGTGGCGTATGGATCCAACTCGCCCACGCGCATTCGATACACCTGCGTATTTTCAGCCGCGCCGGCGGCAGTCGGCAAAAGCTCGACCATAATGCGATTGGCGTCAAAACAATGGGCGTAGCGTTTAAGCAGTTGCATGCACATATCCGACGCGTCGGCTTTTTGTCCGCTATTAAAATATGCGCGCGCCAACAACACTTGCATATCGCTACGTTGCGGGTCCTGAACGAGCGTTGCGCGAATCTCCGCAATGGCTTGCGGGTAGAGCTCGCCTTGCAAATACATCTGCGCCAACGCGCCGCGCGTCATGCGAATTTTCGGCGGCTCCATCCCATCGCGGCGTCCGTAGAGTCTTTGCAACTCGCCTTGAATCGCCGGGTTGGCAGGTTGCGTCTCAAAAGCGCGTTGCATGTGCCAGATGGAGTCGTCTAACTTGTTTTCTTCGTCGCGGATGATGCTCATGCCAACGTGCGCGACAAAATCATCGGGAACCGCCATTAAGATGCGCGTGAAAATATCCACCGCTTCGGGATAGCGTTTTGATTCAAGATACGCCTTGCCCAGCAGGCGGTAGGTTTCCAAATGTTTGGGGAAGGTTTTTAAGATGTGGCGGCAATGCGCGACAGCCTCATTGGTCGAGCCTTGGTCAATGAGGCTTTCGATTTCTCGATTGTAGATTCTGAGCGAAACTTTTGCCATTACCGTTTTCCTGAGTCCAAGTATGCCTGATTCTTAAAAAATTCGCAAGATTAGAACCTATTTTACTCGTAAAACAGCGGCAATGGAGATACAAATTCATCGCTAAAATTGTACGCCGACAAAACCGCCTTGCGCGCCTCCGCCAGTTTTTCCGCGTCGTTAGCGTGGACTTCAAACAACGGTTCGCCCGTTTCAACTTTGTCGCCCACTTTTTTGCGGATGATAAAGCCAACCGCGCGGTCAATTGGGTCGCCCTTCTTAGCGCGACCCGCCCCCAACGCGACGGACGCTTCGCCCACGATGCGGGCGTGGACTTGGGAGACGAATCCGCCGCGCGGGGAGGGTACAACCTCGATGTATTTCGCGCGCGCGAATTTGGTCATCTCGTCCACGAAGGAGACGTCGCCGCCCTGCGCTTGAACCAACACCCGCAGTTTTTCCAACGCGCTTCCGTCTGCAATGGATTTTTCCGCCATAGCGCGCCCTTCATCTAAATCTTTTGCGCGTTTGCCCAACACGAGGACATGCGCCGTAACATGCAAGCAGTGTTCGTAATAATCTTTGGGAGCGCGTCCGCGTAAGAGTTCAATCGCTTCAATCATTTCCAGCGCGTTGCCAACGGCGCTACCCAAAGGTTGATTCATGTCCGAAAGCAAGGCGATTGTTTTGCGTCCCGCCAAGCGTCCGATGTCCGTCATTAATTCGGCGAGGGCGCGAGCTTCATCCAGCGTTTGCATGAATGCGCCGAGTCCCGTTTTGACGTCCAGCACAATAGATTGCGCGCCCGCCGCGATTTTTTTGGACATAATCGAAGACGCAATCAACGGCATGGAAGGCACCGTGCCAGTCACGTCGCGCAGGGCGTACATTTTTCCGTCCGCCGGCGCAAGGTCAAGCGATTGACCGGTTAGCACAATCCCTTTTTCTTTGAGTTGTTTTTTGAATTCGTCGGGAGTTAAATCCACGCGATAGCCGGGGATGGATTCCAATTTATCCAACGTGCCGCCGCTAAAACCCAGTCCGCGCCCCGACATTTTGCCGACGGGCAATCCGCAGGCGGCGACCATCGGCATAACCGAGACGCTGGTTTTATCTCCCACGCCGCCTGAAGAATGTTTATCTACCGCAATATCCACAATTTTGGAAAGGTCGAGCGTTTGTCCCGAACGCGCCATCGCCAGCGTGAGGTCGGCGGTTTCAAAGGGCGTCATGCCGTTGAGCAAAATCGCCATCGCCAAAGCGGAGGCTTGATAATCGGGAATATCCCCTTTGGTAAAACCTTGAATGAAAAAATCAATTTCTTGCGCGGTCAATTCTTTTTTGTCGCGTTTTTTTATGATGATATCTACGGCGCGCATGGGGGCACTCTTTGCGAGGCAAGATGGGCGGATAGGCAAATGGGAAAACAAGTAGACAGGGAAACATGCGGACGGTATTTCTTCATGCGTTAATTGTAATCTCAAATAGGCAAAGGAAAAATTGCCAGCGAGTTGTTATTTTTTTACAAGCGTTTGCCCATCTTTGCCGTCTTGCGCCGCCCACCCCAACGCGGAGATGGCGTCGCGATTATGAACGCTCCAAAAAATATCTAACCAAAGGCGCGGGCGCGACGCTCGGCTTCGGCGATGATTTTATCCGCTTGAGCGTTGGCATTGAAGACATTGAAGATATTTTGTGGGATTTGGGGCAGGCGTTGAATGCGGAATGATTAATGCAGAATTTCTGCGTTCGTCATTTTTTTTTTCGTATCTCTTCTTTCAAAGTTATTCTGAAATCCGCTTGGCAAACGCTTGGTTTGCCGCGTTCAAATGCGTAAACAGTTCGTCCTTCATTGTGGATAGCGTTTGCGCGTCTTTACTGGCGAGGTTTTTTAATTCTTCGGGGTCGTTTTCCAAATCGTACAGTTCAAAGGGCTGACCGAAGTCATAACCTAAATAAGCTATCAATTTGCGCGCGCGTTTGCGCATGGCGATTGCGGCTTTCGTAATAGGGGTAAACGCGGAGTTCTCTATTGCGGCGATTGAAAAAATTGGGCGGTCGTCCGCGATTTGTCCGCCAAAGCCGGGCAATATTTTCCCGTCCATTTCCGACGCGAGCGGTTTTCCCGCTAATGAAAGGATGGTCGGCAAAATGTCTACGTTGCTGGTTGGAGTAAAGACGTCGGCGCGTTGCGTTTGTCCAGGCGCGCGAATCATCAACGGGATGCGAATAACGTCCTCGTACAAAAACTTGGAACCATGCCCCCAAACTCCGCGCTCAAAGAGCTCGCCATGGTCGGCGGTGAATATCACGTAAGCGTTGCGCAACGCGCCGCTTTCGTCCAAACGCGCCATTAATTTTCCAAACTCGGCGTCAACCTGCGCGATCTGGCGGTCATATAAGGCTCTTTGGGTTAGTAAAAAGCCCAGTTCTATATTTTCCCTTAATGAAGGATGTAACGGTTTTTGCGCTGGGAGATAGTTGTCGTGAAATAATTTTTGATAATCGTTGCGTGGACAATACGGGTAATGCGGCGAATACAAATGAAAATAAGCGAAATAGGGAGACGCTTGCGTTTCAAGTCGCATAATTTCCGCGTATGCGCCCGCGTATATCGTTTCGTTCATGTACGGAGTAGCGTACCCCGCGTTTGGAACGCCCTTTGAGTAGCGCGGCGAATTTTGTCGGTTAGAAAAATTCAAGACTCTGCTTTTATTTAAATAACCTAATGCGACGGAACCCGCAGGCGCGTTGGGACTCCATGCTGGAAACAAGAAATCATTCAAAGCAATCGCGGCAAGCGTATGGTCGTTCTCAAACGCGCCGATTAGCGCGTCGCCGTCGTCAAGGCTATGCGCGGAAGGCGCGAGGAAACGGTCAATGTCCGCGTTGCATTGCCCAATCAAGCGGTCTGCCCACGGATTTTGCGCGAAAGCAAAACGATAGTAATCGGAACCAAGCGCCGCGTAGAGGTTGGATTGAATATTGGACGCGATTACTCCGCTGTAATTAATCGCGCGGTGCGTCCACGGCAACATACCCGTCAGCATGGACGCGGTGCCGCTGATGGTGAAGTTCCCGCCGCTGTAATGGTTGTGAAAAACGGCGGAACGCGCGGCAAAAGCGTCGAGGTTGGGCGTCGTCAAGCGCGGATAGCCGTATAAAGACAAATGCCGCGCGGATAAAGCGTCGCACAAAATAATGACGACGTTGGCGCGGTCATTCGCGCTCTTGGACAAAGCGGGCAACGCCCGCGCCAGCGCCGCCCCCGCAATATAACCGGCGGAAATTTTTAAAAAGTCTCTTCGCGCAATCTTTGTGATCAATTTCGTTTACGCTATTCTTGCGCAACCTCGCGTTAGGCAACGCTTCGACGGCGTTATGCGTCGCTCTTCGTCAAACCTTTATTGGCAGACTGTGATGAAAGAGCTTACGCTGGTCATGACAGTCCAACAGATTACTGTTCTTCCGCCTCTTTGACCTTTGGATGGGCGAGTAATTTTAGACTTTGGCTTAGAAAATTCGACGGCTTGCGTCGCGGCGAGGACGTTGCCGCTTGCGTCTAAAGCGTTAACTCCCCAAATGACATTGCCCTCGTCGGGGATGAAACCTTCAATGTGTTTTTCAAGAAAGGCGTCGGTTGTTTCAAAAGTTGTTACGTTCCCTTTTGCGGCGGTGAACATGACAATATATTTCGCCGCGCTAGGCAACGACGTCCACTCAAACCTCACCGATCCTTGATGCGGCAAAATCGCCCCGGCTGGCGGTAGGATGATAGAAAAGGTTGGCGCGGCGGGTTCGGATGTTGCGGTCGGTTCGCTGGTCGCAGTAGGCGCGCTTGGCGCGGCGGGTTGAAGCGGTTCTGCCGTCGCTTCTACGGATGCGACGGGTTCGGCGGATATTGGCGCGGCAGTCGCGTCTACGGCGGGCGGCGCGGAAGCGTTTTGAGCAAACAGACTTTCAAGCGCGCCGATAATATCGGGAACAGATTCGTTTGCGGGAGGGAAATTAGAGTTGAGCGGAATCGTCGGCGCTGAAATAGCCGCCATGTAAGAATTGAACGGATTGAGATAGCTTGGCGAAATTTTTTCGCCAAGCACGTTCTGGAAACTTGCGGTTAGCGGATTATCGGGAAGCGCGCCAAATCCCCCCGTTGCAATCATGGCTACGGTTATAAAAGCAATCAGGGATCGGAATCCGCGTCGCCTTCTTTTGCGTGATGAATGAATTTGCGATGAGCGCACGATGCTTTGCCATTAAGACGGTTTAACGCCGGCGTTGGCGATGGCGTCGAGAACTAAAAAGTAAAGCCGGTTTTTCTCGCTCCCGTAATCCAGTGTCGCCGGCGCGTAAGCTTGAACTTCAAGCGCGACATATCCGGCGGAAACAGACTCAATAACCGCTTTAGGGCGATTGACATTCTCAACGTTTGGGGAAAATTCCGCAATCGCTTGTTCAACGGCGGCAACTGCCGCATGAATATCCTGATTAATGGAAATGGGAACTTTGACGGAAATTAGACGTTCTGGTCGGATCGAATGATTAACGATGGTGCTAAATTTTACGTCGGAATTGCGGATGTAAACGTAGTCGCCGTGAGCGTTCTCTAATGTCGTCGTCCACAGGGACGTATTGACCACGCGCCCCTCGTAGCCTGCAATAAACACAAAGTCGCCCGGTTTGTAGATTTGCGAAACAAACAAACTTACGCCGGCGACCAAATCGTTAACAATGTGTTCGGATCCGAGCGCAAATGCGGCGGTGATTACCGTGACCAGCACGACCACCAAACCCGCCGCGCCGGTTGATTTTAATATTATATTGAGCGTCCAAATAACGACAGCGAGCGCGATAAGGCTGCTTAAAAAATTGCCCCAACCTGCTCCAATGCGCTTTGCGAACAACCGGTTGGTAATTTGCGAAAGGATAAACGCCAGAGCCAACCCGCCAACGCCGATTAGAACGACGTTTAAATAAGGCTTCAAAACTTCAAAAAGAGATTGCCACATATCACTTGCCTCCTGTTTTTGGTGAAGCGGTTTGCAATGCTTATATTTTACTCGCTAAATCAGATTTTATCCTTAATTTCCCGTTAACTTTTGCAACGCCGCCGTTAGCGCGTCTACCGCTTTTTTATAATCATCCAAATTGATATGCTCGTTCGGCGTGTGATCCAAAGCGGAATCGCCCGGACCGTACACAACTGCGGGACATTTCCAAATGGGCGCGACGATGTTCAAATCCGCCGTACCTGTTTTATAAACGAAGCGCGGCTCACCGCCCTGCGCGCGAATTCCGCTTAAGAAAGCGCGGACTAACGAGGTGTTTTTCTCGCAACCCCACGCAGGCAACGCAAAGCCGACAGGTTCAACCAAAACATGGACGTCGTTTGTCAGCATGTTTATTATTTCATACCAATCATTCGGCGAGACGCTTGGCGGCAAACGCGTTCCAATTTTCAATTGTGCGCGCTGTTCAAAATCATCCGAGATAGAATCCATGCCGCGCAAGGTGGGCAACAACTTATCGAACGCTTTGGGTTTGTCCGCGTTGAAGGAATCGGCGTACTCTTTGATCTTCAACCACAAAGCGACGGCAAACTCGCAAGCCGTCTCTTCGCCGCTGGCTGTGTGCGCTTGTCCGCGCTTGATTGTCACGTTTGCCCACGCCGTTCCCTTGTACCCCAAAGCGACTCTATCCCATTGATTCGGCTCGCCGATAATAGCGAAGTCGGGCTTATATTTGTCCACGACAAATCGCGCCCCTTCTGAATCGCGTTCTTCTTCCACCGCGCCAATCACCACAAACTGCCAGCCGTCTTTCACGCCAACGTTTGCCACCGCATCCGTAAAACAAGATAGCGGTCCCTTTGCGTCCACAGAGCCGCGCCCGTACAATATTTCCCCTCCCCCTTCGGGAGAGGGGCTAGGGGTGAGGGCGACTTTTATTTCGCCCGGCACCGTATCAATGTGACCCAGCAACACAACCTGCTTCGCGCCGTTCCCCATCACGCCGACAGCGTTGCCCGCCTCGTCAATGAAAGCGTCGTCATATCCCAACGTCTTCATCCGCGCGACCAAAAACTCTACCGCCCCGCGTTCTTGTCCCGACGGGCTGTATTGCGAAACCAAACCGACTAAAGTTTCAAAATCCGTTTCACTCATCCGCTATCCGCTTCCAAAATCCGCTTTATTCTTTTGAAGACAAATCCATCGCCAACACTTCCCGCAACGCATCCGCGACTTTATCCAGCTGTTCGTAAGTGATGACCAACGGAGGCAGCAAACGCACGACGGTCAAGCCCGCGTTGAGCGCGATAATTTTTCGCTCCTGCAACGCCTTCACATACGGCGCGACTTTTTGTTTCATTTCGATTCCAATCATCAAGCCTTTGCCGCGCACCTCGCGGATGTTGGGCGTATTAATCTCCGCGATTTTATCCATCAGATACTCGCCTTTTGCGGCGGCTTGCGCGGGCAGGTCTTCGCCGATGATGACGTCTAGCGCCGCGTTCGCCGCCGCGCACGAAAGCGGATTGCCGCCAAAGGTTGTGCCGTGAACGCCAGGCGTTAAATTTTTGATATTCTTGCCAATCAAAACCGCGCCCATTGGAACGCCGCCCGCCAGCGACTTGGCGCACGCCAGCATATCGGGAATCACCCCCGAATGTTGGATGGCGAACATCTTGCCCGTGCGCCCAAACCCCGTTTGGATTTCGTCCACGATGAGCGCCGCGCCGCGCTCGTCGCAAATGCGCCGCGCCGCTTGGAGATACTCGGCGCTGGCAGGATACACTCCGCCCTCGCCTTGCACCGCTTCGAGAATCACCGCCGCCGTTTCTTCGTTGACGGCTTTGTCCAGCGTCTCGATATTGTTGTACGAAACATGACTAAAGCCCGGCACCAGCGGCTCAAAACCTTCGCGGTATTTTTTGTTGAACGTCGCGGACAGCGCCCCGTAAGTTCGCCCGTGAAATGCGCGCATCGCGGCGACAAAGTTTTTCCGTCCCGTCGAAATGCGCGCAAACTTAAACGTCGCTTCAATCGCCTCCGTTCCCGAATTGCAAAAGAAAACGCGATCTAATTCGGGAATCAACGCGGTGATTTTTTCCATCAATGTCGCGCGTTGGTCGTTGGGAAACGACTCGAACAAAGTAATCAACGTAGACGCCTGCTTGAACAACGCCTCCGCCACCTTCGGGTGCGCGTGACCAATATTGGCGACGCCATGCCCCGACGAGCAATCAATATATTCGACGCCGTTCTCGTCAAACAACGACGCGCCTTGTCCGCGCACGATAACCAGCGTTTGCTTGGCGTAAACGCCCGAGGTGTGTTTGTTTTCAGTTTCAATGATGTTCATAAAATCTCCAAGTGCGAATGATGAATGCGGAACGCAGAATTTTATTCTGCATGCTTCATTTTGATTTTTGCATTTCTAACAAGCAACGCGGATTATACATGAAAAGCCCTTTGAGTTTCCCACCCTTGACGCCGACGTAGCGGATTATTTCCCCGATATCGCAAGCGACCCGCCTTGCTGGCGTTGATTGCGCTTGCGCCAAGCAAACCCACTACAAAAATTAGCGTCGAGACGGTATTCACTCGCCTTCAAGAGTATAATCACCGTCAAGGCATAGATAAATTCAGCAAACGGTTTAGCAAATAAGGAAAAGAGGCGAAGCATGAGCATTGCAACTTATGAAGGCATTGTAAAAAAAGGAAAAATCCATTTAAAGGCGGGCGTTAAACTGCCTGAGAACGCGACAGTGTACGTAATTATCGTTGACTTGAAATTAGACGAAAAGAAACCAATTCGCATACCGACGCCGCGTCTGGCAAATCGAAAACAAGCCGCCGATTTTAAAATGACCGTTACGGAAGTGAAATCCAATGCCCGACTACGACGCTGAAAACTTTGACCCGCCCGCGCCCGTCGCTTATGTGACTCTTCGTAATCCCGCGACGGGCGCTTCTTTGCAAAACGTCCCCATGTTGATTGACACGGGCGCGGATACAACCGTCTTGCCTAGCGCCTATGTTCAAAAATTGGGCGTCGAACCAAACAAAGATAAAGTTTACGAAGCGGTAGGCTTTGACGGACAATCAAAAATAGTCAACATGGCGGAACTGGAACTAGAGTTTTTAGGGCGAAAGTTCAAAGGTCAATTTTTGCTGGTTGACCAGCCCAACGGATATTTGGGCAGGAACATTTTGAACAATCTTCGCATTTTATTTGACGGCATACGCGGGAAGTGGAACGAGTTGAAATAAAAATGCGGGGGAAATTATTTCGCCCCCGAAAGCGACGCCGCCTTGCGGACATTGATTGCGCTTGCGCCAAGCAAACTCAGCGGCGAGAAGGATCTGTCTAAAGTTCGCAAAAAGCCCGTCAAGAAAATGGTAAGCAAAAACAACTGATTACAAAAGACCTCCAAGTTTTCCAAAAACTCGGAGGTCTTTCTTCATACGCACAACGCCAACTCTTCCACTTACTCGCGCATGAGCGCGACAAAGCCCGCTTGTTGAAAATGCGCGTCGGTTGTCAACGCTTCTGTGATTTGTTCATCGTCCATTACCACGAAGGAAATACAATCGGTCAAGCCCCATTCTTTGTCAAACCGCGACTGATACAAGTCGAAGGCGCGGCTATAAAGTTCCTCGCTGTTTTGGACAATTTTCAAATTCTCATCCTCTTCCAACGCTTCAAGCATGGCAACTCCGGCGTTGCGCCTGCGTTGACCAGCCATCGCGTCGCCAATTTCAATCAAAATAGCGCGTGTGGTAACGAGCGAGACGTCCGCTTCTCTAATTTGGCGTGAAAGACGCTTCGCCTTTTCGTGATACTTATCGGTGGGCGCGGCAAGCGCGAGAATGAACGCCGTGTCGAGAAAGACTTTATCGTTCATGGGCGCGTTTTTCGGCTTGCAGATACTCTTCGATGTTCTCAGACCAATCGGGCGGGGCTTCGACGTTTAATTTTTCAACGACGTCAAGAAAAGATTTTTTTGAGCCGCGCTTGGCTTTGACGAATTTTATCGTTACCATAACGGCGGTGTTCGGCTTGATTTCTAATTTTTTTGTGGGACGAAAAACCTTGCCGTCGTAAATCGCTTCAAAGGTTTGGGTAATCATATTGTTCTCCTTGCTTCTTGCTCATTTTAGCGCTTTGCATATTTTTATTCCGCGCTCGTCATTTCTGCGGATTATACATGAAAAGCCATTCGCGTTTCCCAACCCTTGCCGCCAACGTAGCCGATTATTTCCCCGACGCCGAAAGCGACGCCGCCTTGTGGGCGTTGATTGCGCTTGCGCCAAGCAAACCCATCGGCGAGAAGAAGCCGTCCAAAGTTCGCAAAAAGCCTGTGATAAAATTTGCTCCGAAAGGAAAGTAAAACTATGCCACGCTGTACCGTTAATCTCCCCGCGACCCTCAAACGCGAAGCCGAAGAATTTGCCGCCGAGCGTTGCATTTCGCTGGAACAATTCATTATGTGGTCTGTCATTGAAAAAGTCGCGGCTTTGCGCCAACCGCAAGATGAATTGAATTTCCCGTCTATTTCTTATCGGCGCGGCGGCGTTTTGGATTGGTCAAGACCCGTTTTTCGCGGAACAGGAATTCACGTCCAAACGGCGGTCGTATATGTGGAAAAACTCAAAGAGCGCTCGCCTGAAAAATTTGCGGAAAATTACGGGCTTAACGTCGAACAGGTTCGAGAGGCGTTAAGGTTTTATCACGCGCATCCTGCAGAAATTGATGTGAACATTAAAGATGAAGACGCTTTAGAGCGTCAACATATCAGGCAACGTAAAAAAGAGCAAGCAAAAGCGAAGACAAAAACGAAAGCGAAAAAACATGGCTAAACCGCGCTTACATTTGGACGCAGACGCCTCTGAGGCAGACCTTGAACAAGAACTGCTAAAACGCGGACACGACGTAACGCGTACGCCGAACGAATGGATGAAGTCGGACGCCGACGACGAAATTCAATTGCGCGGAGCGGCAGAACACGGGCGAACTATTTTTACGTTTAATACCAAACATTTTGCGGAACTTGCGCAACGAATAATTCGCCATGCGGGAATTATCCTATCTCCGCAAAAAAAGAAAAATCCCAAAAAAATATTCAAAGCCCTTGACCGTTTCTTTAAAGAGACGACGGCGGAAGAAATGGAAAATCAAACGCGCTGGTTGAGCGACTGGGAAGAGAAAGACAAAGAAGAGAAAAAATAGCCCGCCGATTATTTCCCCGCCCCCAAAAGCGACGTCGCCTTGCGGACATTGATTGCGCTTGCGCCAAGCAAACTCAGCGGCGAGAAGGATCTGTCTAAAGTTCGCAAAAAGCCCGTCAAGAAAATGGGCGACATGACCAATATCAAGAAAGTGTGAACGCAGAAATAATTGCGCGTTTACTTATCTATAAATATCTTTCCAGAAACTAGATAAGTCGTCATTTTGTTCAAAACGCAGTTCAGATTGCAACACAATGTCAGGAGTATAATTTAATTTCCGAACAATCGTGTTACTTCCTTGCTTGTCAATCCTTTTGAATTCTATTATTTTGTTTTTCAAAAAAATTTCTTCTACGTCTTTCCAATCAGAGTTCTTTGAAATTCCGGAGTTTCTCAGATCATCATCGGATACGTAATAATATTTTCGACTTATTTTAATAAATTTCAACGCCAATTCATATCTTTTCTTATTATTAGGCGCAGGAATAATTTGATTATCAGAAGTTTCAACAGATACGTTGATAGATTGACATATTTCAGATAGTTCTGACGGATTGTATACTTCACGACGATCCCCTGTGTCCGTATTAACCACACAACCTAAAAGATTTTCCCCAATTTTTAGATCTATCCCTCCAAAATTCGTTTTTTCGCGAGAAATATGCGGCTTAATAAATATACAATCTGTAACTGTAGTATTTTCAAAGATTGTATTCGTAAAATCGCAGTTGCTAAATTTTAGGTTAGATAAACTGCAATTAATAATTTTTTTGTTAGAAAAAACCTTGTTTATAAAAGACACATTCTTTAAATCAAAATTTTCTATTACATCTGCCTTGCTTAGTATCGAAGATGTCATTGTTCCAGCGTTTTCCTGATTCCCCTCAGACGATATGTATGGTATCTTGCGATTTGACAATAACGCGATAATTTCTTTTTCTTTCGCTTGCAAAGAAACTTTATAACTAAATTCATCAACGATTGTCTGACTAATAGTTGCGCGATTTAGAATTTGGTTGATGTCGTTTCCATCACGCATGTAGTCATATATAAAACTTGCTGTAAAAAACGAATAATAATATTCATGAGTAAACATGAATTTTTTTGAGTTTTCTAAACTTGTTCTCCAAAACGCATACGTGGGGGATTTTTCAATGAACGCGATTCTTTCCTCTCTCTGAGAGATATAAGCATCCGCAAATATTTCAGCCGCCAGTTTTATCGTCTCCACGTCAATTTCAGTCGCTTCACTCCACCACATTTCTTCCGCAATCTGAGTTAGAAATGCGTAGTGAGCTTCTTTTTCCAGCAACACTTGACCGTTTTTATTAAGTAATTTTTTTGATTCGCGCTCGATAAAATGGTCAATAATCCGAATGATTAATCGTTCATCAGTATTTATTGAATTGTCGCTTGCGTCAATATTGATAATCGTCGAAAGAAAAAACGGAACTTTAATAAGTTCTCTCTCGTTGTCAAGAACTTTTTTAGATAAATTAGAATAATATTGAGACGCGTCAGAATCCGATAAATCCATTCTTTTTTTGATGTACTTAATAATTTCCGCTTCGTCCCAGCGCAATAATTCAATTTCATCTAATTCGTAATCAATATCGCCAATGCTTTCATATCTAATGACCTTATTTCGTATCCCCGAATATTCGTAAAATGTGGATCTGGCTGACGCGATTACAGCCCCTGAAGCATCGAGTCGAGAAATAAAGCGTGTCAGCGAATCAAAAGCTTCGCCGTATCCACCCAGACCAATCAATTCGTCAAATCCGTCAATAATAGGAACAACTAAACCTAACCGCGTTAACAGAGCTAGGGCGCGGTAATGAAATCTACCTTGTAGATCTTGAATAATTGCAGCTACGGCTTCGTCTAGCCTTGCAAGTGATTTTGATTGTGCGTCAATATAAAAAAATAATACGCCTGTATCGCCTACAAGATAGTTTTTTGCCGTCTGCCTAGTAAGATATCTCAAGGCGGAAGTTTTACCTAACCCTGCTTCTCCTCGAATAAATAAAATTTTCGTCTTATGAGACTGCAAATCGGTTACTTCGCGCTTTAACAAATCTACAACTGCGACTGGGTGAAAACCTTCTTGATCTTTTATAGTAGCACGAGATTCTACAAAATCTTCTTCTTCATTTGGCAAAACTACCAACATTGATTCTGCTAAAGCTTTTAAGTCAGCCATGTGCTCTGACGCAAAAAAATCTCTATACCTATACTGTTTCCCCAAATAAACAATATTGGGATAATAATCCCCTTTTGTAAATTTTACAGAGATATCCTTTCTATTTTGCGTCCATTTAGCCCCCGATTCGTCAAGCAACACACTTTTGCCAACATCGACAAAACACAAAAAATCTTCCTTCATTTGGTCTATTAACTTTTTATTCATTGGGATTTTCCTTTTGATTTGTGTTGCCGAATGAAAATGCGCTACGTTCTTCAGATACGCTTGCTATAGATATTCAACATTTGCGTCAATCTCATATATCAACAAGTTTATACCCGTCTTCAACAAGATGTTCGTAATAGGAAGGTTTTTTTCTGTCTGGTCTCAGGATAGTTGTTCTGCTTCTATCTGAACCATATAAAATACTCGGCAATATGTCATCATCGTGCGATATTATAATACATTGGTTATCCGTATTAAAAAATGAATATAAAGCGTCCGCAACAATCAGCGTGTCAACAACTTTTTGATTGCGCACGAATGCCACATGAGAATCTTTTTTAGCGCACGTGGGAAAACGTGGACAACGCCCTTTTCGCCATGACATTAATGCTTCTAACCCGCAAGGCTCGTGTTCGCATCCTTCTGGCTTTTCGTTGACAGAAAAAGAGGGAAGCCCTGATGCGATTCTCACGGTTGCTGATAATGTAATATTGCTACCAAGCGGACCATCAGCCATATTCGCTATAAACCTATTATTACGTATTGCGGTAGGAAATACTTTTCTTAAGACTGCGGCAATAATATCTCGATCGTCAGTTGCTTTTCCAGTTTCATCGTACCATCCGCCGTAATACCGCTGAACGATTCTATGATTTGACCATATCGCAGACACATAATCAATTAATTTTCCAGTAATATAATTAATGCTACTCTCGTGATCTTTGTATTTCATTGAATGACCACGAGCGATTGTAGGAAGATTGTAATAATCAATTAATACAAGTATATCTTTCATTATTCCTTCTTCATCTGTTTAAGAGATTCCACGTCTTATGCGTTTATTCCGCATCCCCCCTTCTGCATTGCCAAATGACTCTGCAAACTGCGATACTTCAACTCATTCTTCCACAAGCATTTGAGACAAAGAGATTGAGTTAAGCAAAAATTTGTTACCAAATAACTTTCACCAAACCCGAATTGGCAATCATAACGTCTCGCGTGATTACGCCGTCAATAGATTCAGGCGAAGCCAACGCAACGCTGACAACTACGGAGTCGTGTATATCCAATTCAGTCGGGGCGGCTAAAACTTCGGATAATTCAATTGGGCAAATTTCGCAACGCGGGTCGTTCATTAAACTTGCGACGACTTCTTCAAAAACGACGGGCAAACGTCCCTTTTGCGCTGAGGTGTTTTATTTCAAACAAAACTAACGTGGAAATTAATAGCCGAGAATCAGGTAAAGCCAACGCTTGCCGCGCCGTGTCGCTTAATCGAGAATCGGCGGTCAGAAACCAAACCAGCGCGTGAGTATCAACGACGTAGGTTTTCATTGCTTACAAATTAGCGTCGAGACGATATTCATGCGCCTTGATTTCTTCGTAACTAAAATCAACGCCTTTCCAAACGCCGTAGAGTTCTGAAAATTTGCGGCGCGGAGCAAGCGACGGCGATGATTGAAAATACCTCTTAAGCGCGCGTTGCAATACTTCTTCATCCGAGAGTAATTGTTGCAACGCGACTTGATGAAGTTTATACGCTAACTCGTCGTCCAAGTTAAAAGTTATTGTAGTCATGCGCGAATTATACATGAAAAGCCCTTCGAGTTTCCCCAACCCTTGACCGCCGACATAGCCGATTATTTCCCCGCCCCCAAAAGCGACGCCGCCTTGCGGGCGTTGATTGCGCTTGCGCCAAGCAAACCCAGCGGCGAGAAGAAACCGTCCAAAGTTCGCAAAAAGCCTTTCGATTTTCCAACGCGTTACGCGCCGATTTAAAGCGGTATAATCTCAAAATGACTTCCGAACAAGATGTAATTTACGAGTTTGATTGGGATGATAAAAAAGCCAGCATTAATTTGGCGAAGCACAAGGTCAGTTTCGACGAGGGGAAAACGATTTTCAATGATCCTTTTTTGCTGACCTATCCCGACGAACTCCACTCCGATAAAGAAAACCGCCTGATAAGCATTGGAACGTCCTCAAAAGAACGCTTGTTGCTGGTTGTTCATCTGGAAAAAACAAAAAACGCAAATTCCATTTTAGTCCGCATTATCAGTTGCCGAAAAGCCACCGTGTCTGAGAGAAAACTATATGAAGAAAACGACTAACATCAACCCCAAAGACTACGACGACGGCATGTTGCCTGAATATGACTTCACAGGCAAAAAAGGCGTACGCGGAAAATATTATCGCGGTATGCAAAAAGGATACGAAGTACACATTCGCCACGAAGACGGGACAACTACGATACAACGCTTTGGTCCCACCATCACGCTTGACGCCGACGTAGCCGATTACTTCCCCGACGCCGAAAGCGTCAACGCCGCGTTGCGGGCGTTGATTGCGCTTGCGCCAAGCAAACCCATCGGCGAGGAGAAGCCGTCCAAAGTTTGCAAAAAGCCCGTCAAGAAAACGGCAAGCAAAGATAACTGATTACAAAAGCCCTCCGAGTTTTTGCAAAACTCGGAGGGCTTTTATTTCATTCGTCTTGATTTCTTCGTAAAATTGTTACAGTGCCAAGAAAATCATTTTGCAAGATTACTGGCGCAAGATGGACAAGGACGCTACGCCCATTTTTCAATTCCAAATGTTCGGCGTACATATCACCTGATTGGCGCGAAGCAGGGTCTTTAGACCAACGACGAACTGTATTTACCCATTCATCTGCAGATTTCCCAATCAATCCGCCAAATACCTCCAACGAATTGCCAAGTATACGATCGGATGTAAGTCCAAGTATATGTTCAGTGGATGCGTTAATAAAGGTGATAAGGTTATCCGAACTTGTAACCAATACGCCATCCGCCACAGCTTGTAGAATGGCTTGCGAACGGCTGGCTTCTTCCTGTTCCTTGCGAAGCATGACGCCAAGACGTTCAGCTTGATCACGGATTAATTCGTAAAGATTCGCGTTATTAATTGCAACTGCGACTTGACCAGCAATGGCTTTGACTAAATTAAGTATTTCTGCACTAAAAAAATCCTCGTCGCGATGAAACACCAAAAGTACGCCAATCGCATCCTCGCCAACCAACATGGGCGCCCCTCTGTGTCTATAATGGTGAAACACTAGCCCCCAATAATTTAGTGAGCAGGGCGCAGGAGAAAAACCATGACAGAAATAGAAAAGCAAGAAACCGAGGTCGTCGC
>Ga0315281_10005752_pt1 | contig 17707 bp, 18 predicted proteins | sample YL17G07_0_MG_FD_204540 | JGI IMG/M metagenome (GOLD analysis project Ga0315281, IMG submission 204540) | Sediment microbial communities from Yellowstone Lake, YNP, Wyoming, USA - YL17G07_0 | ecosystem: Environmental > Aquatic > Freshwater > Lake > Sediment | place: USA: Wyoming | collected...
CCGAGCCCGCCCGCTCGTAATACACCCTAAATCCAGATACCTCTGCGTTCATTCCGCAATACTACCCCGCTTTGACGACCGAAAAAAGCGCGTTGTCCTATTTTTAGAGAAAAAAGGAACGCGCGTCCTATGGACGCGCCACGGACAAGATTGTCCGTGCCATCAATTAACTCATTAAAATAAAAAGGCCGGAGGGGGTTGCCCTCCGGCCTTTTGTTACGAAATGAAACGGCCTATTTGCGGGCTTCGGGGATGGCTCCTCCCAAATCCGGAGCTATGAAGTGCATGTACTCCACTGCCCGGTTGAAGTCCTTGCCGATTAGCTTCCCCTTAAACTCGCGTCCTTCGGCAAGCTTCGGCACGCCGCCGGAGTTGACCACGTGGCACGCGGCGCATTTCACCGGGCCGTGGCTGGCGTCAGGGTTCAGCATAGCGGCCTGGTCGTAGGTGGTTTTGTCCACCTTCGGGCTGACCGGATATAGCCCGTGGATAGACTCGTGGCAGACCTGGCAAGCCAGTCCGGAATGCCCTTTTGAATACCTCATAAGAGAGTATTTACCCGGCTGGTTAATCGGGAAGGCAACGCCCCCCTGCCCTTCCACAAACGGGGCCGAATGGCAGTCGGCACAATGCGGCGCCCCGGCGGAAAGCCAGTAGTCGCGCCCGTGAGTGGCCGCCTCGTAAGGCACCGCCAACCCGTTCGGGATTTTGTCGCTAGGGTTCGCCGAAAGGATGTGGACGTTTATGTCGCCGTCAACGTCTTTGGTGGCGACCGGCCCGCCGTCCTTTATCTCTATCACGGCGATGTTCGGCACGAGCCTCTTCTTCGCCCAGGTCAGCATTACGCCGCTGTTCTCATCCTCGCCGACTTGAGGAACCTTCGGGTCGATGTACCGCGAGATAAGCTCGTCCTTGGAGACTCCGACCGCCTCGGCAATCTGCTCAAGAGACTTGTTGCGGATGGTCTCGTCGGCCGTAGGGCTGAACGCATTTTTCAGGTTGTCGCGCTGGTACAACTCGCGGGTCAGCTGGTTGTGGCAGTTTGTGCACCACAGCCCTTTGTACTTGCCGTTTTCATAGACGACGTTTTTCTCAAGATATTCGCCGATAGCGTTAAGGTGCGGCCCGGTTTTGCCGAGCTCCTTCCTAATGTTGCCGTTGGAATGCGCGTCGCGCCCGACGAAACAGCCGCCCGCCGCGTCGCGGTTGTCCGCCTTGGCGTATGCGTTCTGCCCGTCTTTGGTTATCGGGTAGCCGGCCATGCTCCTGTCGAATCTATGCGCCGGATGACAACCCTGGCAGGCGCCAGTGCGCCCCTGTGAGTCTGACATCGGCCTCGCTTTTTGGTGCGCGGAGTGTATCGCCTCGGTCAGCGGCGGAATTCGCTCGTTCTTCTCATCGGCTTTCGCGCCGGGAACGGCCTCTCCGACCGTCTTGGAGGTCAGATGGCCTATGACGTTGTCCGCGTGGCAATCCTGACAAAGAACCGGCGACCTGCCCAGACGGTTTCCCGTGGCGCTCGCGTTGTAATTTTTCAGGAAGGCGGTGCCGTGCTTGTCGTCGTGTATCTCCAGAATGGAGATGGCTGTCGCCTTAAGTTTCGCGAACCAGTCGGACGCGCCGACAGATTTCCAATATGTGTATTCCCCTTTGTACTTGGTGAATTTGGCGCCGTTGGCGTTGTCGTTCGAATGGCAGTTGTAGCAGTTCGGCACGTCTATCGGGTTCGTGCCGGTGTAGGAGACCGGCTTGCCGGTCGAATCTATGACCGCCTTGCCGGACTTGGCGTCAACCAGCGTCACTCGCGCGAGTTGGTACGGCTGGACGTCCTTCTCCTCAAGTTTCAGCATCCCCTTTGCCGCATCCTTGTCGGAGAACGGGGTAAGCGGCAATCCGAGTGCGTCCCAAATACCGGGGTTGGTCAGCACGATTGGAACGTTGTCCAAAACCGGGCTTTTTGTGAATACGATTGTCCCCTTGTCGCCGGAGTATTCCAAAAAGCCGTTAGAAACCGGCTTGCCGGAAGGCCCGGAATCCGGTTTGACCGGAATCTGTATGCCGACGAAGAGCTTGTCCTTGTCCGCGCTGGTTCCCTTGGGGTTGGAGCCTTTGAGGTCGGCGTAAACGTACAGATGCCTGAAATACGCGTTGGCCACGTTTTCGCCCGGCTCGTACGGGTTGCCGTTGCCGTTTATGTCGTACGGCACGTTCCAGTACGCCATCTTGTTCCCCTCGGAGTAGGAGTTGTCAACGTGCTCGTAATGAAGCTTGAAGCGTTTGTCGCCGTCGACAAGAACCTCCGGCTCCTTCGGGTCGGAGCCAAGCAGTTTCGGGAGCTTGTCGGCGCCCTTGTCCAGACTGCCGTGTCGCACCACCTGGGACTGGATGCTGTTGTACGGCGGGAGGACGCAACAATAAGAGAAGTCAAACCCGGTGCAGTGCATCCCAAGCTCGTAGTTGATGGAGATAAGGTAGTCGTGCCCCTTCGCCTTCTCGGCGGCGTCCGCCTTCTTGGGCGAGAACTGGTAAGCCAGCGCGAAAATCGCCACAACAAAAGCCATCGAGAGCACGGGCCATCTCCAGCGCGCCGTCCCGTCGGCCTTCGGTGATTTCACCTGTTGATATTCTTCCATTTGCCTAACCTCCATAAAATTGTTTCCACTAATTACCCTACATAAAGCGTTTACCCGCTTCCTTAAATTTACTCCGTGAGCGACCTCATGCTTTTTTCTATGTCGCCGGGGGTCGATATTATCTTTGTGAACGTCGTCATCGTAAGCGACGGCCAATGAAGCGCGATGCGGTACCTGCCGTGAAGCATCGTCGCGGTGTCGCCGGAAAGGATTATTTCGTAAGGCATCGCCGCCAGATGATCCTCGCCGATTACCGGGAGAAAGAACGGCTCGCCCGTCTTCTGGTCGCCCAGGCCGACCCCGAAAACGGCGGTTTTAGAGCCTTCGTCAATCAGGGAGTAGACAAGACTCGCGTTCCCCTTGCCGCCAGACAGGTTCTTGGTTATAGTTTGCATACCCTCCTCGAACGACCGAAATTTTTTCAAAACAACCGGATCGTCGAAATACTCCATCCCCAACATGTAATGGTAATGTTGGAGTTCCTTGGGCGACATTGTACCACCGAACGGGGCGAACTCGGCGGCGCCAACCCCCCTCAAAGACTGCTTGGCGTCGGCTGATATTTTGAGCAATGCGTCGCGGCTCGGCTCGAAGTTTTTCATCAGGTATGCGCGAAAGAGATACTCTGGATTTACCATGGAAACCGTGGACTTGCCGCCGTCCTCCTTTATCCCCACCTTTAGGACGGCCGCCAAAAGCCCCCTGTCAGTTATTTTTGCCGTCAAGTCCTGCAGGTCTTTTCTTGTGTAGGCCACGATGACAAAATGCGGCTTGCCTTCCGGGTGGTATTGGCCGATGACGACAAAGCCGCCGGCCTTAAGCGCGTCGGATGATTTTTGCGCCGCATCGTCGGCCGGCGAGTTTATGACGCCGACTTTAAGGTACGGGGACAGCCCCTCCACAGCCGTGGCGGAAGTCGCCGCCATCGCGAAAAAGAGCGTCGCCAAAAGAAACAGACCAAAATTTTTACCCATATCACCCTCACCTTTAAGATTACGATTACTACCGTTCGCGACTCTCTTCAACGTTTTCGGGCATAAGCTCGAAAAATTTAAGCGCAAGCGCGTAAAGCAAAAACACGAACGAGACGATACCCGCCCCGAACATCGCCTCGACGAGACTTATCGAATAATCCGCGACGGAGCCGTCCTGAAAATCGCTCACGACCTTCATCCCCGGAAATATCTCGACCGGCATGACCTGCGCGGGAATGACTATTATGTACCGCTCCGCCAGCACCCCCCCCACCACGAGCGCGCTCGCCCAGAGTATCCATTTAAGCGACCCGCCGGTGAAACGGTTTACAAGAATCACAAACGGAAAAGCCACGCCGCATCCGACCATCCCGACCCAAAATATAAGCGAGTACTTGTTGCCGGAAAGAAGGAGGAACTTCTGCGCCTCGTAGTTGGCGGGCCAGTAGGAGCGGGTCACGTTCTCTATGAAAATAAAATAGGCGACCACGATAAGAAACACCATAAGGTAGCGGCCGAGTTGCCGCAGTAGCGCCTCGTCAAGCGTCCTCCCCGCCCATTTGAACGAAAAGTGTAGAACTATTATCATCAGCGCGGTGCCGGAAGAAAGCGCCGCCGCTATGAAACTCGGAGGCAACAACGGGGAGTGCAAAAGCTCCCGCGCGCCGACGAATCCAAAAATCGCCCCCGTGCCGCTGTGCACCAACACCGCCCAGAACACCGCTAGCAGGCCGAGCGCTTTCACCAGTTTTTCCCTCTCCTCAAACATCGCCCAAAGATACACAAAACATATCACTATGTAGGCGGAGTAAAGCATGCCGTTGAGAGAGAACATGGAGCGCGGGTTCATGCTAAAGAACGGGACCAATATCCTCTCCGGCCTGCCCCAGTCCAGTATTATCGCCATGAGCGCGCCGACGAGAAGCAACGCCGCCAAGAGCGCGGCTATCCGCGAGAAAACCTTGAACTCCTTTTTCCCGAAGACCGACGAGAGCGCCGAGATGACGAGCGAACCCGCGCTGAGCCCTATGAGGTAAATAGCCACGACTATCGGAAAACCCCACGGGACGGCGTTGGTCATGCCTGTCACGGAATGACCGTCTGTGAACATCGTCCACGCGGCCCAGAACCCGCCGAGCGAAAGCACTCCCAGCGCGCCCAATAGCGCGAGATATCCGTTGGAGTCCCCCTTGATGGCGCTGTAACGAATTTTTTCCATTTTCAAACGCCCTTGTACAAAACTTTCGGTTTAAGCCCAAAATCCTCGCGCAGGCCGCGCGGCGCGTTTTCCCTTATGTATTTGGAAATGTCGCTTTGCGGGTCCTTGAGGTTGCCGAATATCATCGCCCCATCGCCGGATTTTGTGCACGCCTCCACGCAGGCCGGTATCTGCCCCTTGTCCAGCCTGTGGGCGCAGAAATGACATTTTTCCACGACGCCTTTCGAGCGTTTTGGAACGTCCTTGTTGGGCCACTCCTCTGTGCTCTTAAATACGAACGTCCTGGCCTTGTACGGGCAGGCTATCATGCAGTACCTGCATCCGATGCACCTGTGCTTGTCTATCATTACGATTCCGTCGTGGCGGGTGAACGTCGCGGCGGTCGGGCAGACGTGCTGACATGGCGGATGCTCGCAATGGTTGCACAAAAGCGGCAACGACATGCTTTTCGCCCCCTCCACGTCCGGCGTGACGGCGGCCTTTCGTATCCAATGCCCGTCGTACTTCGGTTCGCCAAAAAGCGGCACGTTGTTCTCGGTTCTGCACGCGCTCACGCACTCCGTGCATTTTTCCGAGCATTTGTTTGTGTCTATAACCATTCCCCATCGGGTTTTCGACGATTCCCGCCCGTCCTCCGCAAACGCCTGGAACAGCGTGACACCCGGCCCGAGCGCGGAACCAGCGAGCACGGCCAGCCCCGCCTTTACGAATCCCCTTCTGTCCATGTCCGTCATATTTTTTCTCCACCCTTATGGAAGATAATGGCACTCGAAACATTCCGGCTTAACTCCGGCGTAGCTATGACACCTGTCACAAAACTCCGCACGCTTATTGTGGCAGTTTTTGCAACCCTCTATGTGATACTTCGGCAACAGTTCCCCGCCGCGCACTATCCTGTCCCTTGCATGGACGAGCAGTTTCATGTGGTTGGCGCGCATGTAGTCGGTGACCTCCACGCACTTGCCGTCCCCGCCCACGGGAAGGACAAGCTCCGGCTTCGGCGGTTTGCGGAAGAGGCCGTTCCCGGCCGCCGTATAAATAATCGGCGTCGCCACAAACAACATGATGGCCGCGACCAACGCCACCCCCGCCTGTCTGCCGTTCATTTGTCCCCAAGCCGTATAGCGTTGCTTACAAACTGGTGCACGCCGCCCACCGTCTCCATAGGGATGTCGTAGTACGGCAGAACCTTCGTGAACTGCGCCTTGCAGATGGCGCATATCATCGCCATCGTGTTGACCCCTTTTTCATCCATCATCCGTTTCAAGGCCGCCGTTTTCGGCGCGGCCCCCTTCACGCGCAACTCCATCAGCTCGTCGGTGAGCAGGCCGCCCCCCCCGCCGCAACAAAACGTTTTTTCCCTGTTCACCGAGTCGGGCATCTCGACGTACTTGTTGCACACGGCCCTTAAAATCTCGCGCGGGATCTCGAACTGTCCCCCCGGCGAGCCACCCATCCTGCTGGCCCGCGCCACGTTGCAGGAGTCGTGGTATGTGACGACGAACTCGTCGTTGGCGCTTTTGTCCAAGGTGAGCGCGCCTTTTTTGATGAGGTCGTTGGTGAACTCGCAGATGTGCGTGGGGTGCTTCACGTCGAGGAAATCCAGCGGCCCGGCCAGCGTGTCCCAAAAGCTATACGCCACGCGCCAAGCATGACCGCACTCCCCCACGACAATTCGTTTCGCCTTCAGGTCGCGGGCGGCTTGAAAAATCCTTTCGGCCACCTTTTTCATCTGTTCGTAGTTACCCATGAACATTCCGAAATTGGCGAACTCCGAGGCGTACGAACTGAAGGTAAAACTCACGCCCGCCGCGTGAAAAACCTTCGCGTACCCCACCAGCGAGTCGACGTGCGGCGAGCTGAAAAAATCCGCCGACGGGGTTATCATAAGAACGTTCGCCCCCTCCACGTCCAGCGGGAACTTCACGTCCGCGCCGGTCGCCTCCTTCACGTCCTCCTCCAAAAACTCCAGCGTGCCGATGAGCGCCGGTTTCGGGATACCGAGGTTGTTGCCGGTGTCGTGCACTTTTCCGACTATCTCCACGGAGTATTTGTGCCCCACCCCTATGGAGTCCATTATCTCCCTGGCCGCCATTGTTATCTCCGCCGTGTCTATCCCGAACGGGCAGAAAACGGAGCACCGCCTGCATTGGGAGCACTGGTAGAAATAGGTCGTCCATTCCTTCAGCGTCTCCTCGTCCATGTCGTGCGCGTTTGCCAGCCCGCCGAAAAGCGCGCCGCCGACTGTGAAATTCTTCCTGTACACCTTTCGCATAAGCTCCTGCCGCCCGACCGGCATGTTGTTCGGGTCGCCCGTGCCGAGGAAATAATGGCACTTGTCGGCGCAGGAGCCGCACTTGACGCAGACCTCCATGAAGAGCTTCACCGACCTGTATTTTTCCTTTAACTCGCCGAGTTTCTCGACCGCCTTTTTTTGCCAGCCGTCCACCAAAGCCGGGGGAAAGCCGAGCTTCTCCATCATCTGCGGCTGTCCGGGGTGTATCTTCAGATGGGCGGAGGCGCCTTTTTTAACCGGCGGCGTCTTAAGCACCTCGTCCAATTTCGGCAGTTCAAAATCCGGCTTCGCCATCGCTACCTCCCGCCCCATGGGTTTACGTGCCTTTTCTCGCGGCTGTCGTCAATTTGCGTCACGGTGGGGCTTAACGCCCACCCGCCGGAATGAATAAGCTTGCTGAACGGAAAATAAAACCCAAGCAAGAGAACCAACGAAAAGTGAAGAAGAAACGCCGGGTGCGCCGGCATCTCAACAGGGCTTAAAAGCAAAATCCCCAACAGAAACTCCTTAACACCCGCCAAATCCGAGTGGGAAAGAAATTTGAGCGTCAGCCCGGACAGGCCTATCAAAAGCAAAAGAACCAGCGCGAAATAATCCGCGCCCGAAGAGATGTGTCTATAGCGGTCAACGTAAACGCGCCGCGCAAAAAGATAAACAATCGGCAGGGGCAACAACATGGCGAACAAAAGAGCCGGCGGCTGTATGTTTATAAGAAACTCCGGCACCGGGTTGATAAACAGCCTGATGTGACGGATAAACACGAAAATGAAAATGACGTGAAGCGAGTACCCGCCTATCCACGTCCAACGCTCCCCCCCAAACAACGCCCTGAAAACGACGAGGCCGACGATGTTTCTTTTGACGACCCCCGCCGCCGTGGTCGCCTGCGGAGTCAACGGTATCTTTAGCGGATTGGGGGTGAGCGCGTAACCCGCCAGCTTGTACGCCAGCCCGCCGAAGAAGACGGCGGCGCACAGGTAGCTAAGTCCGGCGTAAAAAAGCGTAAGCGCCGACATCTTAGCAACCCCTGAAAAAAGTCACACGCAACCGGTCGGTTTCGGCAGGCCGGCTATTTTGCACGCCTGCTTCGCCGGGCCGCCCGGATAAAGCTCGTAAAGGTACTTTGTGTTCCCCTTTTCCTTGCCCAGTTTTTTGCCTATCTCCTTCGTCAAGATGCGTATCATCGGCGCTATCTTGTACTCGTTGTAATAGTCGCGCAGAAAGTTAACCACTTCCCAGTGCGACTCGGTCATGTTGATTCCCTCGCCTTTAGCGAGCACATCCGCGACGTTCTTGTCCCAGTCGTCCAGGTTCAGTAGATACCCGTCCTCGTCAACTTCCAGCTGTTTTCCGGCCACTTCAATTGCGCCCATTAGTAACCTCCAAAAAAAATTTAACCTATTGCCTGCCCGCCAAAACCCGCGCGCCTTCACGCGCCGCCGTCCTGCCGAACGCCGTGCTTTCCGCGAATGCCACGAAATCCGAGGCCCAGTCCGGACACGCCAGATGATGCAGGTGTGCGAAGGACGCCGTGACGTTTTTATAAACTATGCCGTCGTCCCTCCCGTTGATTCCCGTACCCCTGGCGACCCGGAAGGCGAACTCGCCATGCCGCAAGTTTACCACTTCGCCGTAGTGAAATTCGTGCGCCTTGATTTTTGCCAGCCTTTTCATCCAAGGGGATGCTCCGGTCGGCTCGACGACCATGTATCCGTGTCCCTTTGGTTTCTCTCGTATTATAACGTCGCAGTCGAGCGCGCCGACCATCTCGGCCCTCCGCCCGCCGTACGAAACGCTCCTTGAAAGATAAATGAGCCCTCCGCATTCCGCGTGCACCGGCATTCCGTCCTCCACCGCGCCCCTTATCTCCGCCCGCAGACCGGCGTTGCGCTCCAGCTCCCCCATCATCACCTCCGGAAACCCGCCTCCGATGTAAAGCGCGTCAAGAGCGTCCGGAAGTTTTTTGGCCGAAATGGCGTCGATCGGCACTATCTCCGCCCCCGCCGCCTCCAGCGCGGCCAGATTTTCCGGATAGTAGAAGGTGAACGCCCTGTCCATCATCACCCCTATCCTCGCCCGTCCGGCCGGAGTTGTTTTTCTCTCGACCGCGCAGGCCGTTTCCATTGGCGGCGCCGAGGCCGCTATCGCCAGAATTTTGTCCAAATCCACGGCGTAGGCAACGTGCCTCCTAAGCCCGTCGAGCATGGAGGCCAGCGATTCGTCCTCCTTTATCGGGACAAGCCCGAGGTGTCTTTCCAATATTTCCATTTCCGCCGTCTTGCGTATGGAGCCTAGAACCTCCACCCCGCAATACTTTTCCAATACGGCGCGAAGTTTTGACTCGTGGCGGGCGTTCCCCACCTTGTTCAGGATGACCCCGGCTATGTTTATGTCCGGCTCGAACGCCTTGTAGCCGAGCAGAAGCGGCGCGATTCCGCGCGTGGTTCCGCTTGCGTCGAGCACCATCACCACCGGGGCCTTGAGCCGCCGCGCCAGGTTGGCCACGCTCCCCTCGCCGTCCAGATCCTCGCTGTCGTGGAGCCCCTTGTTCCCCTCGATTATGCTGACGTCGGCGGACGACGACGCGGACTTAAACAGCGTTTCCAGCGGCTCCCAGCCGAACATGAAATTATCCAAGTTCCTGCACTGCATCCCGGACGCGGCGGAAAGCCACATCGGGTCGATAAAATCCGGCCCCTTCTTGAACGGTTGCGCCTTAAGCCCGCGCGCCGCCAACGCCGACAGAAGCCCGGCGGTGACGGAGGTTTTCCCGGCGCTTTTGTGCGTGGCAGAAATAACCAGCCTTGGAATCGCGGTTTTCATATCATATCCACGGACAAACGTTGTGCTCGACGACCAAATCCACAAACCCGGCGTAGTCGACAACCTTTATCCCGTCGATGAGGTTGTCCAGCCCGCGCGCTTTCACGTCCTCCTGCAAAACGTAGATGTCCACCCTTTTCAAAGCGTCCTTAATCATCGGCTCGACCGTCGTTCCGGCTACGGCGGCGTACACCCCGTCCTCGTAAAGCAGGATGGGGCAACATTTCGCAACGTACTTAAGACAGCTCTTCAAGTTCTGCGTTATGAACGGCGACTTGTTGACGGTGAACAACATCTATAACTCCTTTTTCAAAACGGCAGGATGACGTCCTGCTCCCTGATGAATTCGCGCATCTCATCCTCGTCGACCAGCTCGACGGGGGTGAGCAAATCCGCCTCGGTAAGGCCGCGATCCTTCAGCGACTGCCGGTCGACGTAAAGGTGCTCCACGCCGTACGACTCGAGCGCCTTGAAGGTCGCGGAGAAATTCTTCACCATTATCCCGGCCGTGTCCTGCCCCTTTTTCAGGCAGAAAACCCCGTCGTCGGTAAACAAAACGTTGATGATTTGGTCGTAGGCCGCCATTATCAAAATCACCTCCAGCCCCTCCTGCGGATAGGTGGAACCATGCGGGGATTTTTTCATTATGAAGAGGAACTTTGTCTTGTCCTCTTCGGCTTGCTCCTCGTCGGTCTTGATTTCCTCGGCCATCTTCAGTCTCCGAAAGTGATTAGTCTGTCCGCGTTAATTCCCAGCTCGGTCAGCTGGCCCAGCCCCGATATCCTCGCCCCTTTGATAAGGTTGGCTTCGGTGATACCGCGCCGTTTTCCGGCGGCGATGCAAACAATCGTGTCTATGTTGTTTTTTTGGATTAGCTCGGCCCAGCGTTTCGATATGTGCCGGTCGTCCTGTGGCGGCGTCATAAAGCTCGTGGCGTTTTCCACGCCGTCCGTGTACAAAAATATCCCGGCTATCTCGTGCCCTTTTTTAAGGGCGGCCTCGACGAAATTATAGGCGCTGTCGGAGGCCTGATGTTGATACGGCCCCTCAAGTATCATCACTCCGAATTTCATCTATCCCCCGTAAACATACCCGGTTTCAATCGTCTTACCCGCTAAACTCCTAAAATAAAGCGAGTCCATCTCATTTATATAAGTGGCAATATCTATGCCGTAATAATAATGTCATCCACTATACGACGCACCCTTTAAAACTGCGAAAAAATTCGGTAACAGATTGATTAATAACCGCCAACAATAGGCATGTTTTGTGTCTTATTTTTTGGCAAGGAGTCGGTACTGTTGGTAAGGCGATTATTATGGCACAAACACCACAGTTTCAATCAGGCCAGTTTCTTTCTAAATTACAGATTTATCGCAAAAATCCCGATAAGTATTAGATGGAGTGGTGTGTCGGTCGATCTTGACCGGCGACCCAACTGTATTTATACTGAAAGCAACTGAGTAGTATAAAGGAGATATAAATATGCAAACTCTTGGTTTGCAAACCGTTCTCCAGATGAGTAGCACCGTTGAACGTGTTCAACAGGTAGCCCAACAGCACGGGGCCGTCTCGTCCGAGCAGTTCAAGAACATAATTAACAAGCAGAACGACGAAAAAAAGAACGAGGTTCAGGGCATTATGCAGGCGGCCGTGGATGTGCAGATAAAGGAAGACATGCGCCATCCCAACCAACAGCACGAAAAAAAGGAAGAACCTGAGGGGAAGGCCTTAGCAGCGGCGGAGGCCAAACCAGAGGGAGAGGCCACATCAGGCGGCGGCGTTTCCGAACATGGCGGCAGACTAGACATAAAAATTTGACACAATATTGAGGAATGCCCATGACAGGTTGGTACGCGCTCCAGTTAGTGTTCGACATCGCCGTTTGTCTGCTGGTTATCTTCTTCGTCCTTAGGGAGGCGAGGAACGGGAAAAACGCGCCCGATTTGGAAGGGCTGAGAACTCTGGTCAGGGATTTCAAGGACGCCGTCGAAAGAAGCGAAAAAGCGGCGCTCAATCTGGATTCAAAACTAAAGAGCGCGGGATTGGTGAAACAGGCCCCCCCTTCCGAGGAGGTAAGCCGCCTAAAAACAGCCACCAAGGGAAACGGCGGAAATCCTAGGGCCCAGCCGCCCGGTCTCAACAGCGTTGAGGAACAAAAAAGAAAGGTTGGCATGCTGTACAGACAGGGAGTGTCTAAAGGGGAAATAAGCAGGCAACTGGCCATACCGCTCCCGGAGGTGGAGTTAATAATCGCCTTGTTGCCGTCAGATGACTAACATAGGCGACCTTTCCTCGTACCTCATCAAGGTGCTTTTCGAGAACCGCGGCCCGGCGGACAACGAACCCGTCAATCCAAACCCCGTTCAGACAAACATCGTCCAGACAAACAGCCCGACTTTGGCGATTCCGCAGGATTCCATCCCCGTAACGGCGAACTCCGTGATAACCATTGTGGCGCTATTGGATTCCAAGGGCGGCACGCAAGACTCGATGATAAAAAATCTCCCCGCCCGGCCTACGCAGGACAACGCCCCCGGAACGCCCTCCCCGCAGGTCGCCAAAACGAGCGAGCCGGCCGCCGCGCCGACAAACTGGGCCTCTATCTTTACCAAAGGGGAAACCATGACCGGAACGGTGACAAAGAGTTTGTCGCCGGACAGCGCGATTATCCGCATGCGCGGAACGGACATGGTGGCGAGCACGCCGCAACGTCTCCCCGAGGGCGCCCCTATCACGGTAAGGGTGGAGAGCCTGCGACCGCAATTCGTCCTCTCCATTTTGCCGACCGACGCGAGGGTTCAGGAAAAAACCGCCGCCGTCCTTCGAGCCGTCCTCCCCGCCGAGATCCCGGTTTCCGATGTGATAAAGAACCTGACGGAACTGCTCCCAAAACTCCCGCCGCAGGCGACCAACGGGTCGGGGCTGGAACAGGTGCTTAAAGACATAAACCAAGCCGCGACAAAACCTGCCGAACAGGCCAAAAACCCGTTACAGCTTTTCGGCCTTTCGCACGAGGCCGGGATTTTAAGCGGAAAACCGGCGCCAAACCTTAAACACTCTCTACTTGTCGTCCGGCAAAACCTCGAAAAAATTAACGCGACGTCTTCCGGCACCCACGTCGAGCAACTTCAAAAGGTCAACGACGCCATCTCCAACATCGAGGTCAGGCAGTTGATGAGCGGCGCCGACACCGGAAACATAAAGGGCTGGCAGACACCCTATTGGAACGGGGAAAAGATTGATTCCGCCATGCTGTACATTGGAAAAGACGACCCCGAAAAAGCGGCAAAAAAAGGGGAGCCCGCCGTGCGCATCACGCTTATGTTAAACATGACAAACCTCGGCGCGATACGAACCGACGCCGTCGGACAAAAGGACAGGCTGGAGGCAACGATTTACGCCGCTTCCGACTCCGCGGTCAAAAAGCTTGAGGGCGGGTTAAAAGGACTGACCGCCGCTCTTGGCAAGGCCGGTTTTTCCACCAACATTAACGTCCAACTGGCCGACGAAAGTTTCCTCGCCAGGGCGCCTAAGGAGGCCGCCCCTCTTCCGGTGGAGACTCTTTTGAACCTGAGGGTGTGAAGTGAAAAAAGAAAAACGCCAGGAAGCGGTCGCGCTGAAATACGACCAGAGCAAAGACCGCGCCCCCAGAATAGCGGCGAAAGGAAAAGGGGAGATAGCCGAGAGGATTATCGCAATCGCCAGAGAGCACGGCATCCCGGTCAGGGAAGATCCCGACATGGTGGAGGTTCTTTCCCGGGTGGAGATTGACCACGAGATCCCACCGAGATTTTACAAGGCGGTGGCGGAAATCCTCTCTTTCATCTACCGCGTCAACACTGCCGACCAATCGAAAAAATAACCCCCCGCATCCGCGTCCCCACCATGGAATATTGCCGCCCCTTTTAATTCGTTCTTCATACTCCTTCCACGGAAAATGGTGGATAATGTCCGAATGATTGGGAACAAAATAAACTTGGCACAAAACTGCGACCTCCCTTTTGCGCCGACAATAGCGGGATAAAAAATGGAGCGGAGGAAAGTTGGTTTTGTAAGAAACCTTTGGGGGGGCGCCGTCCATCTTTTGGAGCGGAAGGCGTTCTTCAAATTCGCCGACATCCTCGCGCTTGTCGTCCTTGGCGGCGTCATATACGGCGTCATGAGCCTCGCCCGTGACGCCACCGGAATAATGCGCCCGACCGTCGTCATCGACCTCTCCCCCTGGGCGTTGCCGAAATACACGCTTCTTTCCCTGGGGCGCGGAATCGCGGCCTACATGCTCTCGCTGGCTTTCACTCTTGTCTACGGAATGTGGGCGGCGAAAGACCACACCGCGGGACGGGTGTTGATACCGATATTGGACATACTGCAGAGTATCCCGGTGCTGGGGTTCATGCCCGGGCTTATCATCGGGATGGTGGCGCTTTTCCCCCACAGCAACCTTGGCGTGGAGCTTGCCGCCATAATCATGATTTTCACCGGACAGGCGTGGAACATGACGTTTAGCTTTTATCACTCCGTGCGGACGATACCCGTGGAACTGCAAGAGGTGGCGACGGTTTACCGGTTCAGCCTTTTTGAGCGGTTCAGGTGGGTCGAGCTTCCCTCCACGACAATGGGGCTTGTTTGGAACAGCATGGTCAGCATGGCCGGCGGCTGGTTCTTCCTGATGATATGCGAGTCGTTCGTGCTGGGCGACAGGGACTACCGGCTCCCCGGCCTTGGCTCCTACATGAGCGTGGCGGTCGCAAAAGGTGACACCACGGCCATGGTATGGGCGATCATCGCGATGGTGATCATGATAATCGCACTGGACCAGCTTTTTTGGAGGCCGGTGGTCGTGTGGGCGCAAGTTTTCAGGGTCGAGGAGACGGGGCAAAAGGAGGAGATGTCCTCCTGGTTTTTGGATATTTTGCGCAAATCGAACATTGTCGAGTGGGTCGAGGGTGGCATTCATCGCGTCATGAAATTTAGCCTGCCAAAAATCAAACGGCCCGTCGAGCCGACGCCGGTCGTGAAAATGGTACGCGGCTACATGCGGTTCGCCCCGACGCTGGCGTTCATAATATTGCTATTCCTGCTCGGGTGGGGGGCGTGGAAACTGGCGCTTTTTGTGACGAAGGTTCCCTTGCAAGACTGGACGGACATATTCCTAGCCGCCGGGTTGACGCTGTCGCGCGTGATGGCGGCGATAGCGCTGGGTACGCTTTGGGCGCTCCCGTGCGGGATAGCCATCGGCATATCCCCGAAACTCTCGCGCATGCTTCAGCCAATCGTGCAGGTCGCGGCGTCGTTCCCGGCGCCGATGCTTTTTCCAGCGGCAATAGCCGTGATGATGGCGCTGGACATCCCGCTTGGATGGGGGAGCATATTTCTTATGTTGCTCGGGACGCAGTGGTACATACTTTTCAACATAATCGCCGGGGCGATGGCCGTGCCGGCGGATTTGCAAGAGGCCGCCAGAAGCTACAAGCTGACCACTTTCCAAAAATATAAAAAACTGTATGTTCCTGCGGCGTTCCCGTACCTCGTCACCGGCTGGATAACGGCGGCGGGAGGGGCGTGGAACGCCAGCATCGTCGCGGAGTACGTCACCTACAAGCAAAAGACCGTGAGCGCGTTCGGGCTTGGCTCCCAAATAAGCATATCCGCCGAACACGCCGACTTCCCGCGCCTTGCGGCCTCGGTGCTGGTGATGTCCGCGATAGTGGTTTTATTGAACCGCGTACTCTGGCAAAACCTCTTCAATTTCGCCAAGCAACGCTACTCGCTCAACAGGTAGAGGGAGGAATCGTGTCAGTTACAACAAGCATAGTAGTTAGTCTCGTCGCATTCCTACACGTCTATTTCCTCGTGCTGGAAATGTTCCTGTGGGACAAACCGGCCGGGCTGAAAGCGTTCGGGATGACCAAGGCGGCCGCGACCGCCACAAAAGTTCTTGCCGCCAACCAGGGGTTGTACAACGGTTTTTTGGCCGCGGGTCTTATTTGGGGCGTTGGTCTTGGCTCAAACGGCTTCGGCGTGAAATTTTTCTTTCTCTCCTGCGTTCTGGTGGCGGGACTGTACGGCGGGGCCACGGCCGGCAGAAAGATTCTCTTTATTCAAGCCGCCCCGGCGGCCGTCGGCCTGGCCCTACTGCTGTTGTCCTAAGCGCGCTCCGGTCTCACGCATTGGGGCTGATGAAGCGCCTTACGCGCGGGAGGAAATCAGACGGAATGACCGGCTTAAGGACAAAATCTTTCGCCCCTAGGTCGAACGCCTTCATGCGAACGTCCATTTTTCTCCCGTCCGTCCCCATGCTGGAGCTATGGTCGGAAGTGGCCACTATGACCGGTATGCCGGAAAGCCTCGGCTCCTTGCGCAAATGTTCCAGAAGTTCCAAGCCGCCAATCACCGGCATAATGATATCTGTGATGATCAGGTGCGGCGTGACGTTCCTCAAGGTTTCGAGCGCCTCTTGCCCGTTCCCCCCTTCCATCACTTCCACGCCGGGGAAATTTTCTTTCAAATGCCGCTTCATGATTATCCTGTTCGCCTCGTTGTCGTCCACCAACAGGACGATGGCGCGGGCCTCCGGCAACATGATGGAAAAAATCGCCCCCCCTCCCAGCGGCGATTCGGCTCGAATCTCGCCGCCATGCGCCTCGACTATATCCCTGCAAAACGGCAATCCAAGCCCGGTGCCGGTCTCGTCCGATGTTCCCCGCGTGGTGGTTTTCACCTCGTGCAAAAAAAGGTCGGGAAGGATGTCGGGGCTTATTCCGACGCCGGTGTCCTTCACCAATATGGTCTGTCGGTCGCCGTTGACGACCTCGACGCTTACCCGATCTCCGGCGCGACAGAACTTGGACGCGTTCGACAGAAGGTTCGCCGCCACCTGCCCAAACAACACCGGGTCGACGAATATCTGCATCTCCGTTGGAAGAGCATTTGTTATCGAAACCCCCTTTTCGGCTATTTTCCCCTCGATACCCACGATCTGAATGGCGAACAACGCATGGGCGTTGACGAACTTTTTCGCCACGACCACCTTCCCGGTGTGGAGGCGGCTGATATCCAGCAACTGGTCTATCATTTCCAACTGTGCGCCGGAGGATTTCACCACGCGGTCCACCACCTGTCGCAATTCCGGGGTCATCGCGGCGCCGTGTAGATTCTGGGCCAGTTTCAGAAAGCCCATCGAGGAGGCCAACGGCGCGCGGAGATCGTGCGAGACGAGCGCGACGAATTTGTCCTTTAGTTTTGTGGCGTCCTCCGCCTGCTCCTTCGCCATATTAAGGCCGGCTGTGCGCTCGGCGACCTTCGCCTCCAGTTCGTCCTTGGCCTTGCGGAGCGTGTCAAGAACGAGCTGTTTTTGCTCCATCGCCATCTGTTGGGCCTGGTTCTTCTCCTGACGAAGGATGTTGATTCTGTCCGAAAGGGCGAGGGAAAGCAACACCGCCTCAAAGGAATAGCCTAATTCCATGCCGTGGTAGTAGACGAAGTTATACGGAGTCAAGCCGCTTATCATCAAAAGATATGCGACAAGGCCGACCACCGAAAAAACCCAAGCCACCAGAAAAAACCGCGCCTCGCGCACGCCGCGCCACAGGCAGACGCACCCGGCGATCATGACGAGCGGCGCATATAAAAACCCCGCGGTAACCCCTATGTGGCCGGTGATATAGTCATCAAAGATGAACGGGCTGGCGGCATAAAATATGGCGACCCCCATAAACCCGACAAGCAGTTTGTCAAAAAATGGCGCGTGTCGTCGCGT
>Ga0315281_10005753_pt1 | contig 17707 bp, 18 predicted proteins | sample YL17G07_0_MG_FD_204540 | JGI IMG/M metagenome (GOLD analysis project Ga0315281, IMG submission 204540) | Sediment microbial communities from Yellowstone Lake, YNP, Wyoming, USA - YL17G07_0 | ecosystem: Environmental > Aquatic > Freshwater > Lake > Sediment | place: USA: Wyoming | collected...
GAACCGCATGGAAGGCCTCGGCGACGCGCAAGAGACCGCCGACCTCATCTCTTACTCGTGCGACCAGATGGAAGCCAATGGCGGCTACATCAAGCCGATGGGCAACGACCCGCTCACCGGGTTCAACGCCACCAACGTCTCCATCCTGCGCCCTTACGGCGTGTGGGTGGTCATTAGCCCGTGGAACTTTCCCTTCGCCCTCGCGGGCGGACCTTCGGGCGCGGCCCTCGTCACGGGCAACACCGTCGTCTTCAAGCCCGCCACCGATACCCCGTGGGTTGGGCGGCTCCTCGCCGAGTGCATCCGCGACGCCGGCGTCCCCGACGGCGTGTTCAACTACGTCACGGGCGGCGGCGCCACCGTGGGGCAAGCGCTCATTGACGACCCGCGCGTGGCGGGCATCACCTTCACCGGCTCGTTTGACGTGGGCATGAAAATTTACCGCACCTTTGCGGCGGGCAAATGGCCGCGGCCCGTCATCACCGAGATGGGCGGCAAGAATCCGTCCATTGTCACGAAGAGCGCCAACCTCGAAGACGCGGCCACCGGCATCATGCGCTCGGCCTTCGGCCTGCAAGGGCAGAAGTGCTCGGCCAACTCGCGCATCTTTGTCGAGAACGCGGTGAAGGAAAAATTCCTGGCAAAACTCGTCGCCAAGACGCAAGCCATCAAAGTCGGCGACCCGACCCTGAGCCAGAATTGGATGGGGCCGGTGGTCAACGCCTCGCAATACAAAGACTTCGGCGACTTCGCCGAAGATCTCTCGCAAGCCGGAACCATCCTGCATGGCGGCCACAAGATCGTCGGCGAGAAAGACGGCCTGGATTACAACCGGGGCTACTTCTGCGAGCCAACCCTCGTGGACAACGTGCCCTTCAATCACCGCCTGTGGCAATACGAAATGTTCCTGCCGATTGCGATGGTCGAGGGCTTCGACTCGCTCGACCAGGCGCTGACCCGCGCCAACGACGTGGCCTACGGCCTCACCGCCGGGTTCTACGGCTCCAAGAAAGAAGCCGCGACGTTTTTCGACAAGATTGAAGCGGGCGTCATCTATTCCAATCGTCCGCAAGGCGCGACGACCGGCGCGTGGCCCGGCTTCCAACCCTTCGGCGGCTGGAAAGGCTCCGGCTCCTCCGGCAAGAACGCGGGCGGCCTGTACTACTTGCCGCTCTATATGCACGAACAGATTCGCACCCTGGTTGAGCGGCAAAAGTAACCGTCAACTTCAAACCTCCAACTCCCAACTTTTAAATTTGAGTTTTGAAGTTGGGAGTTGGAGGCCGCCCCGATGGACTACCGCAACCGCGTCGGCCACTTCATTGCCTTAGCAGGGGCGATCTCCCTTTTTGTCTTTTGGACTTCGCTCTACACACCCGGCAAAAACTATAACTATTTAGCCTTCATTCTCGGCATCATCCTGTTATGGATTGGCCTGCCGTTGCGCCGCGCGAAACGCCCTGCTCCGCCGCCGCCGTCGGCCCCGCCCGTCGCCGCGCCCCCGCCCGCTCCCGCGAAACAATCGGCACCTGCTCCCAAAAAGCCGGGCCTGCTCACGACGATTCTAAAAGGCCCGCCGCCCCGTACGGGCGGGTCTCAGACCCGCCCCGCCCCGCCCCCAGCGCCAGCCGCGCCCCCGGCCCCGCCGCCCAAAAAAGGACTCGCCGGATTGTTCGCGCCGAAGAAAAAATGATCAATTGATTTGGAGTTTCCGAATGCCCGCTTCCCTCGATGGTGTCATCCTGAACTCACACGGCGCCCGGTTAATGTGCGCTTTCTTCCGCGCCGATACGCGCGCCCACGCAGACAGTCCCTGCCCGACCGTGTTGCTCCTCCATGGGATTCCCGGCGTCGAAAAAAACTACGACCTGGCCTACGCCTTGCGCGACGCGGGTTGGAACGTGCTGGCCTTTCACTATCGCGGCTGTTGGGGCAGTGAGGGCGAATACTCGCTCCCCGGCATCATCGAAGACATCCAAGTCGCCACCGATTACTTGAGCGCGCACGCCGCCGTAGATAAAAGTCGCCTCGCAGTCGTGGGCCTCAGCCTCGGCGGCTGGGGCGCGATCATGGCCGCCTCCAAAGATGAGCGCCTGCGCGCGGTCGTCGCCCTGAACCCGCTCGTGGATCCCATCGCCAAGCCCCTCTCCGATACCAACGCCGCCGACTTCGCCGCGATGTTGCACGGCATCACCGCCGCCAAAGCGCAAGCCCAGTGGGCCATGCTCACCCCGCTCCCGCGCGTGGCCGCACAACTCGCGGGCCGCCCGGTGCTCCTGCTCACCAGCGAGAGCGACGAACTCTTCCCGCCCAGCCATGCCCAACTCCTCGCCGACGCGATGCCTTTTACAGAGTGGGTGCGCGTCCCCGACGCCGACCACATCTTCAGCGGCCACCGTCATCTCGTCGTCCGCACCGTCGTAGACTGGCTCACCCGCATTTTCTCGTCCCTCCCCACCTTGCCCGAGGATTTAAAGATTCGCGCCCCCCTCGAGAGCGATCACCCGCGCGTCGTCGCCGTGCTCAATGATTGGTGGGGCGGGCGCGATCTCGGCCACTTGCTCCCGCGCCTGTACTTCCAGCATTTCAACGATACCTCGTTCATCGTTGAGCAAGACAAACAACTCGTCGCCTTCCTCATCGGCTTCATGTCCCAATCCGAGCCGGGCGTGGCCTACATCCATTTCGTCGGCGTGCATCCCGCCTGGCGCCAGCACGGCCTGGCCCACGCGTTGTATGAGCGCTTCTTCGAGAAAGCCCGCGCCCGCGGCGCGCGCGAAATCCACTGCGTCACCGCCCCCGTCAACGCCGGCTCGATTGCGTTTCACAAGCGGCTGGGCTTTAAGCCGAGTGAGCCGATCGCGGATTACGACGGGGCAGGCGGGGATCGGGTGGCATTTAAGAAGCTGATTTGATGACTGGAGGATGAAGCATGGTGACTTTACCTGCCCTTGCCGGAGTTGTGGCGGAACGCCTCTACACCGGCCAAGAGGCCCTCGCCCTCGGCGACATTGGGCCTTATGAACTCATTGAAGGGAGAATTGTAAATATGAGTCCCGTCAAACCGAAGCACGGCAAATATGAAGCCCGCTTTGCCAAAGCGCTTATGGACTTTGTAGATGAACACCAGCTCGGCGAAGTGCAAACGGGCGAGGTGGGCATCTACGTCAGGCGCAACCCCGACACCGTGCGCGCCGCCGACGTGCTGTATATCTCTAACGAGCGCCTCGCCCAAGTCACACCGGATGATTTTTTGGATGCGCCGCCGGAACTGGTCGTGGAAGTTGTCAGCCCCACTGACTCGTGGACGGAAATTCGGAAGAAAGTCAAAGAATATCTGGGCGCAGGGGTGAATGTGGTTTTGGTGATTGACCCGGAGGCGAAGACGCTTACCCTCTATCGCTCCCCCACCGCTGTGCGCGAACTCACTCCAGCCGACACACTGACGCTCGAAGACATCCTCCCCGGTTTCAGCGTGCCAGTACAAGATTTGTTCTGATTTCTTCTTGAACCTTGAATCTTCCGCCTTCATCCTTCATCCTTTCCCATGAAACTCACCTCCCTCTCCCAAGCCATCTCCCAGCACGTCCACGACGGCGACCTCGTCTACGCCGCCGGGTTCACGCACCTCATCCCGTTTGCCGCCGGGCACGAGATCATCCGGCAGGGCAAAAAGAATCTCGTCCTCGCCCGCGCCACGCCGGATATTATTTACGACCAATTGGTCGCGGCGGGCTGTGCCAGGAAAATTATCTTCTCCTATTCGGGCAATCCGGGCGTGGGGTCGCTCCGCATCGTGCGCGCCGAGATGGAGGCCGGGCGGTTGGACTACGAAGAGTACAGCCACTTCGCCATGATTACGCGGCTCACGGCCGGGGCGACGGGCCTGCCCTTTCTTCCGATGAAATCCGTCGGGACCGAAGATCTGGTGAACGCGAATCCGCTCTATCGCAAAGTCACCGATCCTTACAACGGTGAAATGCTGAACGTCGTCCCGGCGCTTAACCCGGATGTCGCCATCGTCCACGCTCAACGCGCGAGCGCGCAGGGGGACGTGCAAATCTGGGGCATCATCGGCGAGCAGAAAGAAGCCGCCTTTGCCGCGCAGCGCGTCATCGTCACCGCCGAAGAAATCGTAGACGAGTCCGTCATCCGCTCCGACCCAAACCGCACCATCATCCCCGGCCTGATTGTGAGCGCGGTGTGCCATGAGCCGTACGCCGCGCATCCCTCGTACACGCAAGGCTATTACGATCGCGACAACGCTTTTTATTTGGAATGGGACAAAGTCTCGGCCTCACCCGAAAGTGTGAAGACGTGGCTTGACGAGTGGGTGTATGCTGTAACAGACCGCGCCGCGTACTGGGCGAAACTGGGCGATGAAACCCACGCGCGGCTGAAGGTGAAGCCGAAATGGAGCGAGCCAGTCAACTATGGAGAGTTCTAGCAAATGGCGGATAGCAGATAGCCATCACCCAGTGCCATCAGCCATCGGCCATCAGCCACAGGAGAGCTTATGCTCGAACAAATCAACCTCGACCAATCCATCCCCAAGACCGAGTACAAGCGCCGCCTGCCCGTGTTGCAGGCGCGGTTGTACGATCTCGAACACGCCATGTTCAACGCCCGCATCCCGGCGGCGATTGTGTTCGAGGGGTGGGCGGCGGCGGGCAAGGGAAGCACCATCAGCACCCTCGCCGAGCGCATGGACCCGCGCGGGTTCCGGGTCGTCCCCATCTCCCCGCCGCGCACCGCTGAACTGCGCTTCCCGTGGCTTCAGCGCTTTTGGCTCCAAATCCCCGCGCAGGGTCAGATGGTCGTGTACGACACCTCGTGGTATCGCCGCGTGCTGATTGACCGCATCAACAAAACCGTGAGCAAACGCCAATGGCAGGCGGCTTACGAGGACATCCGCGATTTCGAGAAGCAACTCGCCGACGACGGCGCGGTCATCCTGAAATTCTGGATGCACATCAGCGAGAAGGATCAGGCCCGGCGGTTCAAGAAACTGCTCAAGGACAAGCTGACCGCGTGGCAGGTGACCGACGAGGACGCGGCGCAACACGAGAACTATCCGAAGTATCTCGTCGCGGTCGAGGAAATGCTGGCGCGCACCGAAGCCCCGCACGCGCCGTGGATCATCGTCGAGGCGACCGACCGCTACTTCACGCGCATTAAAGTTCTGGAGACTCTGACCAGCGCGCTCGAAAGACGGCTGGGTGATCAAGCGCCCCCGCGCCCGCCCGAGCCGAAAGCCAAAAGAACTGCCCGCGCCGTCAAGAAGGAGGCCGCCCATGCTTGAGCAAGTAGATCTCAAAGTCCGCCTGACGCGCGAGGAGTATGCCAGGCAAGTCACGCCTCTGCAAAATCAATTGCATCTGCTCGGCTATCAGGTCTACGAACAGAAGCGCCCGGTGCTGATGGTGTTCGAGGGCTGGGACGCGGCCGGCAAGGGCGGCGCGATTAAGCGCCTCACCGAAAAACTCGACCCGCGCGGGTACGTGGTTTGGCCCATCGCCGCGCCCTCGGGCGACGACAAGAATCGGCACTACCTCTACCGCTTCTGGCGGCGGCTCCCCGAGCAAGGGCAAATCGTCCTCTTCGACCGCTCGTGGTACGGGCGCGTGCTGGTCGAGCGCGTCGAGGGCTATTGCAACGAGGCCACGTGGACGCGCGCCTTCAGCGAAATCAACCAGTTCGAGCGCGAGTTGGTCGAGTTCGGCACCATCGTCTTCAAATTCTGGATGCAGATCAGTCAGGTCGAGCAACTGCGCCGGTTCAAAGAGCGCGAGCGCACCAACTACAAGCAGTGGAAGCTTACCGAAGAAGACTGGCGCAACCGGGGCAAATGGGCCGACTACGAACACGCCGTCGAGGATATGCTCCTCAAGACCAGCACCCACATCGCGCCGTGGACGGTGGTCGAAGCCAACGACAAACTCCACGCCCGCGTCAAAGTGCTCAAGACCGTTGTGAGCAAACTCAAGCTCGAACTCGGATAAACTATTTGGTGATTGGGCGATTGCGTGATTGCCTGGTGTAAAATCACCCCATCACTCAATCGCTCAATCCCTATGATTCCTTTCATTGACTTCGGCGGCGACAGCCCGCTCCTGCATCTCGCGCACGCCAACGGCTTCCCGCCCGCCGCCTACGCCCCGCTCGCCGGGACGCTGGCCCCGCACTATCACGTCCTCTCGATGCTTGCCCGCCCGCTCTGGCCGGACACTCCGCCCGACGGCCTGAACAGTTGGGACTCTTTGACCGACGACTTCTTGAAATTTTTGGACGAGCGCGGGACGTCGCGCCTCGTGGGGGTGGGGCACTCGCTCGGGGCGATCACCACGCTCCTCGCCGCCCTGCGCCGCCCGGATGTGTTCCGCGCCGTAGTTCTGCTCGACCCGGTGCTCTTCCCCCCGCTCATGTCCGCCGCGTGGGGCGCGTTCAAACGTGTGGGCCTGGGGCATCGCGTTCACCCGCTCGTCGGCTCGACCCAACGGCGGCGACGCGTGTTCGAGAGTGTGGACTTGATGTTCGAGCGCTATCGCCGCGCCCCGGTGTTCCGCCGGATGGACGACCCCGCTTTGCGCGCTTACGTGGAATCCCTCGCGCGCTCCCGCCCCGACGGGCAAGTGGAATTAAATTACTCGCCGGAATGGGAAGTGAAAATTTACGTGACCGCCCCGCACGATCTGTGGTCACACCTGAAAAATTTGCGCCCGCCGTTGCTGGTCGTGTGGGGTGAACAGTCCGACACCTTCTTTCCCGCCGCCGCGCGCGCGTTGCAAAAGATTCACCCTGCGGCGACGTATCAGGGCATTCCTAACGCAGGGCATTTGGTGCCATTGGAGAAGCCGCAGGCGGTAGGGGAAGCCATTCGCGTATTTTTGAGTAAAATTGAAGCCTAACCACCTGGGTTCTTTTCTCACCTATGGTTACCCGATCACTCCCGCCTTTAGCGCCCAACGGCCTGCCCACGGATTCCGCGTGGCTTTTTCCAGAACACGACTTTAGCCGCATGAACCCGGAACACTTTGCCAGCGTCATCATCGAGCGAGTGCTGGAACGAGGGAGTGTTGAGCAAGTGCGCTGGCTTATTCAGCACTACAAACCGCGCGCCATTGCGGCTTGGGTCCGGCGCTACGGCTACCGGCGGCTATCGCATAAAGTTTTTGAGTATTGGCGGTGGGTGTTTGGCGTCAAGCGGTATCAACGTCCCCCGTGGGAACGAGCCGCGGCGCGCAAGGTGAAGCCAACATGAGCGAGACATTTCACTGGGATTCTCTGCCCAGCAACACTCGCCGCGCGTTGGAAGCGCTGAATGTTGTGTCCGGCTTCACTGATTTTTATCTGGCGGGCGGAACGGCGCTGGCGCTTCAAATCGGCCATCGCCTCTCGCACGACTTGGATTTCTTCTCAGCCGTCAATCAACTCGATTTCAGCGCGCGGGAAATTCTCCGCCAGCAACTGCGCGCGTGTGCGCCGTGCGTCATCCAACGGGAAGCGGACGGCATGGTGTATGCGACCATCATGGAAGTCGAGGTGAGTTTCATCTATCAGCACCATCCGCCGCTGGAGCCGCTTTTGCCTTGGGAAAACATGGCTCTGGCTGGCTTGACCGACATCGGGCTGATGAAACTGGCGGCCATCAAAGACCGCGGGACGCGCCGGGATTTTGTGGATCTCTATTGTTTGCGGGAAGACGCGCCGCTGGAAAAACTGTTTGATCTGCTACCGCGAAAATTTGCCGACCGGCCGAGTTTCGCTTTGCATCTGGCTTATAGTTTGCGCTATTTTGAAGATGCCGAGAACGACCCGCGCGAGTTGGTCATGCGACGGCCCGTGCGCTGGGAAAACGTGAAGAAGTATTGCGAAGGCGGGGCCAGACTGCTGACTAAACGCAACACCGGGCTAGGCGCTAAAGGGCTATAAACAATGGATTATTCTCCTTCCGAACTCATGACCGTCAACGCCGCGCGCCTGCTGCGCGATGGCGACGTGGTGTTTGTGGGCGTGGGCTTGCCGAACCTGGCCTGCAACCTCGCGCGCCGCACGCACGCGCCGCACCTCACCATGATTTACGAAGCGGGCGTAGTGGGCGCGCAACCCGCGCGCTTGCCGCTCTCCATCGGCGACCCGACGCTGGTTTCGGGCGCGGCGTGCGTGTGCTCGATGTACGAAATTTTCGCGTTCTATTTGCAACGCGGGTTGATTGACGTGGGCTTCCTCGGCGGAGCGCAGATTGACCGCTATGGCAACGTGAACGCCACCGTCATCGGGGATTATGCGCATCCCAAAGTGCGGCTCCCCGGCTCGGGCGGGAGCGCGGAGATTGCGGCGTGGGCCAACCGCACGTATCTCCTCACCCCGCACCAGAAACGCCGCTTCCCCGAAAAGTGCGATTTCGTGACGGGCGCGGGTTTCCTGACGGGGGGCGCCTCCCGCGCGGGGGCCGGTGTCCGCGGGGGCGGGCCGCAGGCCGTCGTCACCGACATCGGGGTCCTCGAACCGGATGAACGCGGCGAACTCACGCTCGTCGCGCTCCATCCCGAGCAAACCGTCGAGAAAGCCAGGGCAAACACCGGCTGGGATTTGAAAGTGGCCGCCGAGGTGCGCCTCACCGAGCCACCGACGGCCGCTGAGTTGCAGTTATTGCGCGAGGAACTCGACCCGCAGGGAATTTATCTCAAAGGCGGCGCGGGATAAGATCGGCCTCCGCCAATTGCTTGACAACCCTGAAGACATCAGGCTATTCAGCAACCTGATGTCTTCGTGTTTTGGAGCGCAGTGCAACTGAATGAACGATATTGCGTATGATATATTGCTCACTCACTCCATGAGGTATCCCTATGCCAAACTCTAATCGTCGTCCCGGTCTCGTGTGGCCGCTGTTGCTCATCGGCCTCGGCACGTTGTGGCTCCTGCAAAATCTCGGCGTGCTACCCGCCGGGATGTGGGTGGCGCTGGCGCAGTTGTGGCCGGTGCTGTTGATATTGCTCGGCCTCGATATGCTCATTGGCCGCCGCTCCACAGCCGGGACCGTGATCGTGCTCATCGTCGGCGCGCTCGTCGTGGCCGGGTCGCTCACGTGGGCGGCGCTCCGGGCCAGTCAACTCCCAGCGGGCGGCACGTCCTTAATCGCGGAGACCATGCGCGGGGCCAGGCAAGTCAGCGTGCAAATGACCTTCGACGTGGGCGACCTGCGGGTGTCGGCGCTAGGCCCGTCGGATAATTTGATGGAGGGGCAGGTGACGATGGGGCCGGGCGAGTCGGTGGAGCAGACTTACACCGTGAACAATGAGGCGGGCCAGCTCAACCTCGCGCAGAAACGCGCGGCCTTGTTCGTGCCCTTCCTCGCCGCGACGAACCCGCAGACGCGCTGGGACATTCATCTCTCACAAAATCTGCCGCTGTCTCTGGACATCAATACGGGCGTGGGCGAGGCGAATTTGGATTTGTCGGCGTTGAACGTGACGGCGCTCAACTTGACGACCGGCGTGGGCAAGACCAGCGTGGCGCTCCCGGCCAGCGGGCCGCTCACCGCCAAAGTGCAAAGCGGCATTGGCGAACTCTCGCTCACCCTGCCGCCCGACGTGCCCACGCGCATCACCGTGAAGTCGGGCATCAGTAGTGTGCAAATCCCGGCGCGCTTCAGCCGCGCGGGCGACGTGTATGCGACGGCGGACTTTGTCCCCACCGGGCATTATTTGGAGTTGGAGTTGACGGCGGGGATTGGGCAGGTGGTGGTGAAGTAAGCCCAGCGGAAACCGGGTTTTTCTGTTTGACCGCCTCGGCCAATTTCACATTTTGGCCGGGGCGTTGTTATATTAGGCAGACGACATGACTACTTTTGAGCAATTAGCCGAGGCGCGCCGCGCCGAAATCCTGGGGTATCTGAGGCGTTTGCTGGGCGACCCGCACGAGGCCGAGGACGCTTGTCAGGAAACCCTGCTCCGCGCCTACCGGGCCTTTGCGCGCCTGCCCGCCGACGCGAACACCCGCGCGTGGCTGTACAAGATTGCGACGAATACGGCGTTCAATTTATTGAAACGCCGCCACCGAGAAAGGGAGCGAACTGTGGATATGGACTTGGACCGATTGGCCTCGGCGGCGACGGTTGACCAACGCGACGACTTGCGCGCGGTGGCGCACGCGGTGGAGGCTTTGCCGCCCAAGCAACGCGCCGCGCTGATGCAGAGACAGTTTCAGGGGTTGAGTTACGCCGAGATTGCCGGAGCGTTGGGGTGTAGTGAAGCCTCGGCGCGGGCGAATGTGTATCAGGCGCTCAAGAAGTTGCGCGCGGCGCTGAGGGACGAGGAGAAATAGCGATGGAACTTAAACACGAAGAGGCATTGATGGCGATGGTGCTGGATGGGGCCGCGCCCTCGCCGGAGTTGAAAAGCTGGTTGGCGACAGCGGCGGGCAAGCGCGAGTTGGCGGCTTATCAGAAGGCGTTGGGCGCGCTGAATAGGCTGTACGGCGAGGCGCGGCCCCCGGAATTGCCTACGGTGTATTACTCCGCGTTGGCCACGCCGATTGGGAAAATTTTCGTCGCCGCGACCGATACGGGGTTGGTCTGCGTATCTTTCGCGCACAACGAAGCCGACTTCGCCGAGGAAATGCGCGGGCAGTTGCGGGCGCGCTTCGTCAAGTCGGCGGAGAAGGTGGCGGGCGTGGCGGCGCAGTTGCGCGATTACTTTGCGGGGAAGCGCCGCGTCTTTGACCTGCCGCTCGACCTGCGCCTCACCACGCCGTTCCAGCGGCAAGTGCTTCTGGCCGCGTTGCAGATTCCGTGCGGGCAGACGCTGACCTACGCGGGGCTGGCCCAACGCATCGGGAAACCGAAGGCTGCGCGGGCGGTGGGGCAAGCCCTCGGGCGCAATCCCATCCCCATCGTCATCCCCTGCCACCGGGTGCTCGCGTCCGATGGATCACTGCGCGGCTATTCGGGCGGGCGCGGCATTGAAACGAAAGCGCAGTTGTTGCAATTGGAAGGCGCCTGGGCCAGGTAGCGCAATCGGCAATTTTCCGAATGAAATTAGGTAATGCGATAATTCTCCTATTATATGTTGACAATCATAACAAAATATCTTATAATAATAGGAGAACAGGTCGAACACGCCTGCTTCAGGAGTATGACCCATGAACGCCTCACGTTACCCCAAGTTTAACGATCACCCCACCGACCGACCTCCGATTCTTTCGGTCTTCGGCCAGACGCCCCTGGGCGAACTGGTGTGGCTGATCATCCCCATCGCGGCGCTAGTCCTCGCGTGGTTGTTGAGATAGATGACCGTGCCGCCGACCCTCGACGATACCGATCTCAAGATCCTCGACTTGCTTCAGCGCGATGCGCGGCTGACGCAGGCGACGATCGCCGAAGCGGTCGGCTTGACTGCGCCCTCCGTGTTTGAGCGGATTCGCAAACTCGAACAGCGCGGCGTGATCCGCGGCTATCGCGCAGAGGTGGACCCGACGGCGTTGGGCAAGACCCTCACGGCCTTCATCCGCCTGACGGTGGCCTACGACAAGAAACACGCGGCGGGCATCGCGGCCCTTGGCCACGACCCCGACGTGCTGGAATGTTATAGCGTGGCAGGGGAAGATTGCTTCATCATCAAGACGCGGGTCAAGGATCCCAGCGAATTGGAGGCGCTTATCAATCGCATTCGCAGTCGCATCACCGTTCAACGCACCGTCACGATGATTGCGCTGTCGGCGGTGAAAGAGGGCGGGCCATTGAGCGTGTTCGCCGCGCCGCCCGCGCCACAAGCCGCTCATAAAAAACGCGCGCGCTAATGAAACCCATTCGTTAGTCAGACACCGGATGTCGCCCTGACATCCGGTGTTTATGTTTAGCGAGGAGACCACTATGAAACTCAAAGAATGGAGTGCGTTTGCCCTGTTGGGGCTGGTATGGGGTTCGTCGTTTTTGTGGATCAAAATCGCGGTTCAGGAAGTGGGGCCGTTCACGCTCGTGACGTTCCGCCTGTTGTTCGGGTTGCTCGGCCTGCTCGGGGTCATGCTGTTCCAAAAGCAAGCTTTCCCGCGCGACCGGAAGGTGCTGTTGGCCTTTCTGTTCATGGGCGCATTCAACACGGCCCTGCCGTTCACGCTCATCTCGTGGGGCGAGACGCACATTGACTCCGGTCTGGCTTCCATCCTCAATGGCACCGTGCCGTTGTTCACCATCGTCATCGCGCATTTCTGGTTGCACGACGAGAAGATCACCCTGCCCCGCCTGGCCGGCCTCATCGTGGGCTTCATCGGCGTGGTGGTGTTGGTGAGCCGCGACCTTGACCCGCAAGGTTTGCGCGGCAATATCCTGGGCCAATTGGCCGTAATTGCCGCCTCGATTTCTTACGCCACCGCCATCACCTTCTCGCGCAAATATCTGCGCGGCCAACCGCCGGTATTGCAGTCTTTTATGGTTTTGCTCGTGGCCGACGCGATGATGTGGGTCATTACGCCTTCGGTGGAGGGTGTGCATCTCGCGCATCTGCCGCTGACGTGGTTCGCCATCGCCTGGCTCGGCCTGCTCGGCTCGTGTTGCGCGTATCTGATGTTTTTCTATCTCATCAATGCCTGGGGGCCGACCCGCGCCTCGCTGGTGACGTACGTCTTCCCGGTCATCGGCTTGATTTTGGGGATTCTGTTCCTCAAAGAGCAACCCAATTGGAATCTCATGGTGGGTTCAATGCTGATTGTGGGTGGGATTCTGGTTGTGAATTTCAATCAATTCTTTGCAAGACAGCCAACTCTGAAGGTTGCGCCCGCTGAATAATAGACACTATCGGAAATAAAATTCTTGGACACGGACCGCGAAGCGCGCGGGTGAACATGGAGAAAAGCAAAAGATCCGTGTTTCTCCGTGAAAATCCGTGTCCCAAAGTGCTTGAAAGACTATTTCCGATAAAGTCTATTGATTGAAAACCCTCGGGGCGGGTCTGAGACCCGCCCCGACTTTTTTTACACCACGCCCGCCCCTGCCGACGCCTGACAGATATAAATCTCCGGCGTCTTCCCCGTGGCTTTCTCGTAAGCCCCCGCCAGTTCGCGCTTGAAATTCTCCGCCGCGTCCGCCGCGACGAGGTTCACCGTGCATCCCCCAAAGCCCGCGCCCGTGAGCCGCGCGCCATAACAGCCCTCAATCTTCTGGGCGGCCTCCGCCATCACGTTCAACTCTGGACACGACACTTTATACAAGTCGCGCAGACTCGCGTGGCAATCGTTCATCAGCGCGCCGAAGTCGGCGAGGCGGCGGGCGCGGAGGGCCACGACCCCCGTCTGAATGCGGGCGCACTCCTCGACGACGTGGCGCGCGCGTTTTTCGACAACGGGCGCGAGCAAATGCGCGTGGCGGTTGAAGTCGGCGATGGATACGTCGCGCAAGGCTTTGACCTCGGGCAAGACTCTAGACAGAATCTGCACCGCTTCTTCACAGTGCGCGCGGCGGAGGTTGTATTCGCTCTTGCCTAACTCGCGGCGCACCGTCGTATCGGCCACCACAATCGAAACGCCGGGCGGCAAAGGCACGGGGTCCCACGCCAGGGTGCGGCAATCCAGCAGGAGCGCGTGGCCCGCGCGGCCACAGGCCGAGGCGAACTGGTCCATGAGGCCGGAGTTCACGCCCACGTATTGATTCTCCGCGCGCTGGCAGGTCAAGGCTAAATCCATTGAACTTAACGACCACCCGCCGAGTTTTTGCCAGGCCGTCGCAAACGCGACCTCCACTGCCGCCGAGGAACTCAGCCCCGCGCCACGCGGCACGTCGGAGGTGAGCACCGCGTCCATCCCCTTGAGCGCGAGCCCCCGTTCCTTGAGCGCCCACCCCACCCCGGCGGGATAGCACGCCCAACTCTTGAGCGGTTTCCCGGTCACGTCGCTTTTTGCATCCAGTTCGGTCACGCGAAACACTGCGCCCTCGTCCAAGTCCATCGCCGAGAGTGAGACGAGCGGGCTGACGCATTCGCCCACGGCTACGTAAGCGGCGCGGTCAATCGCGGCGGGCAGAACCCAGCCTTCATTGTAGTCCACGTGCTCGCCGAGCAGATTCACTCTCCCCGGCGCGCGGGCGATGAAGGCGGGAAACGATTTATAGGCTTGCTGGAATTTGGCAGTGAGGCGATTGAGAATATCGGTCATTGTTCTGAAACCACAGTTGGCGCGGATTGAGAAGACTTCTTGACTGCGCTCTTGCCTCGCAAATATTACTGCGAATCTTCTCTTCCCGCTTGTCACACCGCTATAACCACGCTTGTAACGCTCATCTCTTATAGTGAGGTTGAAGATTGACGAGATAACCCCACCCCTACTTCTCCCCATCGGTGATTGTCCGATGGGGAAGGCGCAAGCAAGGATGAGGTCCCTCCCCATCCGTGCCTTTCGGATGGGGGAGGGCGGGAGGGGGTCAATCACGCGGCAACAGTGTAAGTCTGAGAGATGCTAATCTGCCCGCGCAATTAGTCGTTGTAACCAGATTGTCACCGCTTTGGATTAACCGTGTAACCTGCGAGGTCTCATGTCCATCGTCTTAGAACAACTCACCAAACGTTATGAGGGTTACCCGGTGGTGAACCACATCTCGTTGGAGATTGCGGAAGGTGAGTTCTTCGTCCTCATCGGCCCAAGCGGTAGCGGCAAAAGCACTGTTCTACGCATGATCGCGGGCCTGAACACCATTGACGAGGGGCGGGTGTTCCTGCACGGGCGCGATGTGACCTATGCCACGCCGCAACAACGCGGGGTGGGGTTCGTCTTCCAACACTATGCCCTATTCCGGCATATGTCCGTGGCCGAGAATATCGAGTTCGCGTTGCGTGTCCGCCAGGTTCCCGCGGCGGAACGACGCCAGCGGCGCGATGAGTTGCTCGAATTAGCGGGCCTGGCGGGTTTAGGTCAGCGGATGCCCGCGCAACTTTCGGGCGGGCAACAACAACGGGTCGCTCTCGCCCGCGCCCTCGCCCACCGCCCGCAAGTCTTACTGCTCGACGAGCCGTTCGGCGCGCTCGACGCCAAGATTCGCGTCGAACTCCGGCGCGCGCTCCGGCGCATCCAGACCGAGTTGGGCGTGACGACCATCTTCGTGACCCACGACCAGGAGGAAGCTTTCGAGTTGGCCGACCGCCTGGGCGTGATGAACTTTGGCCGCCTGTTGGAAGTGGGGCCGCCCGCCGAACTTTATCAACGCCCGCAGACGGAATTTGTGGCGACGTTCCTCGGGACGGCGAATCTCCTCGTCGGTCAGTGCGTGCCCGGCGGCGTGCAAGTCGGGCCGCTTCACTTTCCACTCAAAACGGAAGCGACACAATTGAGCGAGACCCAACGGGTGCAGGTGCTTTTCCGTCCGGAAGACGTGACCCTCGCGGCCTTGCCCGAGGCCTTAGGCGGCACCTTGCTCGGGCAGGGCGAAGTCGAACAAAACGCTTTTGCCGGATCATTTGAACGCTTGCGCTTGCGCCTGCCGCCCTTGCCGGGGGTGCGGCCGATTGCCCCGACCGTTTCCTTTGGCGATCAATCCATCGTCGTCGAAGCGACGCGCTTGCAGGAACAGACGCGCCGCTTGCCCATTCAAATTGGCGAACATATGTGGGTGGGCGTGCGCCGCATTCACGCTCTGGTTCATCCGGGGCTGAATTTCATGATCCTCACCGATGGCTCGCCGCGTTCACAGATTGCGCTCGATTTAGGCGGCCAAATCGCCCGCTTGGCCCACGCGCGGGTTACCATCCTGGGCTACGGCTTGCAAGTTGAAGCCCTGCAAAATCACCTCCACGAAACTAAAGAGAAACTTGGCAGTGGATTGGCGGCCTTGGAAATCCGGGCCACGCCGGATTTGACGGATATGGCGGTGGCTCGCGAAATCGAGCGGCAACCCTTTGACCTGCTCATTCTGGGCTGGGAGGGTCTCCTGCAATCCAGAGGCGCAGTGATCGTCGGACAAGTCTTGCAGTCCGGCGAGCATCACTTGTTGCTCATTCCCAATCTGCACCCTACGCCGCAGCACGCGCTCATTTGTGTCACCGGCAGTGAGCCATCGAAAGATGACATCCTCTTTGCGGGGCGGTTGTTGCGCCACCTCGGAGCTGAAATCACGCTACTCTCCATCCTCCCGCCCGGCCAGCGAGATCCGGCCCTCCAAGAACGCGCCGAACGGTTTCTGGCCGATGGTAAACGGACATTGAGCGTTTTGGGCGTCCCAGCCCGGACGGTCATCCGCTCCGGCTCAGTTCACCATGAAATCATGGAGCAAATGAAGTTGGGCGGGCATGACCTGCTCGTGTTGGGCACACCGTTGGCAGATCGCAATGGGCAGGTTTCACTCAGTGGCGTAGTGACGCAGGTTTTAGAAGAGTTGAAAGACCATCCGGTTCTGCTGGTGCGCTCACACTACGCGGCGACCACTCCACAATTGACGGTGGATGGTCGAATCAAAATTATTGAGGAGATTATTCCATGAACACCAAAAAGGTTATCCGCCTCGTTGTCACGCTGGTCGGACTGAGCCTGCTGGCGGCTTGCGCCAGTCCGACGATCACCCCCTCGGCCGGGAACAACCCCGCTCCCGTCAAACTCAGCCTCGGCGCGTACACCACGCCGCGTGAGGCCTACGGCAAACTCATCCCGATCTTCGCGGCGCAATGGAAACAAAAGACCGGGCAGGAGGTCACGTTTGAGGAATCCTATCTCGGCTCGGGCGCGCAATCCCGCGCCATCGTCGAAGGGTTCGAGGCCGATGTGACGGCCCTATCACTGCAAGCCGATATTGACCGCATTGTCAAAGCGGGGCTGATTACCCACGACTGGCAGGCCGGGTCCAACAAAGGCATGGTCAGTGATTCGATCGTCGCCTTCGCTGTCCGCCCAGGCAACCCGAAGAACATTCACGATTGGGCCGACCTCGCGCAACCCGGTCTGGAAGTGCTCACCCCCAACCCCAAGACCAGCGGCGGCGCGATGTGGAACATCCTCGCCCTCTATGGCGCGGCCCGGCGCGGCCAAGTGACCGGCGTGGCTAAGGGCGATGAGACGGCGGCCACCGAATTTTTAAAAGCCGTTCTCAAGAACGTCACTGTGATGGACAAGGGCGCGCGCGAAAGCATCACGAACTTTGAGAAGGGCGTGGGGGATGTCGCCATCACTTACGAGAACGAGGTGCTGGTCGGGCAACAGAAGGGCCAGACTTACGAACTCATTATCCCCAGTTCGACCATTTTGATTGAGAACCCCGTGGCCATGGTAGATACTTACGTGGACAAACACGGGACGCGCGAGGTGGCCGAGGCCTTCGTCAACTTCCTCTTCACCAAAGAAGCGCAAGAAGTTTTCGCGCAATACGGTCTACGCTCAATTGACATGGAAGTCGCTCAGGCAACCGCCAGCCAATATCCCGCCGTGCAAGACTTGTTCACCATTCAAGACTTCGGCGGCTGGGCGGCGGCCACGCCCCAATTCTTCGGCGATGACGGGATTTACACGCAAGTAATCGCGACGGTTCAACAACCATGACGACGACCACCTTGCCGCTTCGAGAAATTAAAGTGATGCCGCGAGTCCCCTGGGGACATTGGGGGTTGCGCGCCATCGCTTTCACTTATCTCGCGGTGATGCTCATCATCCCGCTGGCCGTAATCCTGCAGGACGGCCTGCGGGCCGGGCTGGGCGGATTGTGGAAAGCCATCTCGCTACCCGTGGCCTGGCACGCGCT
>Ga0315281_10005755_pt1 | contig 17700 bp, 18 predicted proteins | sample YL17G07_0_MG_FD_204540 | JGI IMG/M metagenome (GOLD analysis project Ga0315281, IMG submission 204540) | Sediment microbial communities from Yellowstone Lake, YNP, Wyoming, USA - YL17G07_0 | ecosystem: Environmental > Aquatic > Freshwater > Lake > Sediment | place: USA: Wyoming | collected...
CCATCTTCGTCTTCCCGTCGACGACCTCGAAGGTGTTCTTCTCGCTGCGCGCGTGGAACTTGAAGTTCTTCTTGCAGGACTTCACGGCCTCCATGACGACCGATTCCGGCATCTTCACGATCTTGCTCTTCCGGTCGATCTCGAGGCCTTTCTTCCTTTCTAGAAGAGTGAGTGTCTCCTCAGAGTTGACGAGCACACCGGTCTTGCTCAGGACCTTCAGGGTCGCGCCGTGGATAGCCTCCAAATCGCCTTCGTCCAAAACCTTCAGCATTCGTTTTCTGGAGACCACGGATAATCACCTCTGTCCACCACGGCGCCGACGCCCTGGACCAGCTCGGGGCATGTTCTACTGGCAACCCCGAAATCTGACCACCAGATTCCTCGGCTGAGGGACAATATCCTTCATTTAGATAAAAGGGCGCATCCGGCCTTGTGGAAATATGCCCTATGACCGAGGCATTGGCGAAACTTGATCCTCTCATTGACAAGGAGAGGATTTATCAAGAGCCGAACCATATTCGAGCTGGATGCACGAACAATCAGTTTCCATTCTCAGCAGTGGAAGCTGCGGTAACTCCACTCTTCTGAGATCGAACGAAGAATGCATCCTGATAGACGCGGGCATTTCGTGTCGAGAGCTCGAAAGGAGGATGTCGTTCTTCGGCGTAGAGCCGACGCAAGTCGTAGGCGTAGTATTGACACATGAACACACGGATCACGTGCGAGGCGCCAGGAAGTTCTGCACGGAGCACAATACCCCCGCATACGCCACTAGGGGCACGCTCGCACTCACGCCGCTCGGCGGGGCGAACTCGGTCATGTTCACCCCGAACAGGTCGTTCTCGATTGGGTCGTTCAGGTTGAGTCCGTTCAAGGTCAAACATCTCGCCGCCGAGCCCATCGCCGTGTCAGTGACTATCGATTCCAAGAAGGTGGGGATTGCTTCCGACCTCGGATGCATCACACCAAGTGTCCTTGACGGCTTGAAGGATTCCGAATTGCTGCTGATCGAAGCCAATTACGACGAGACGATGCTTCTGGATGGCGACTACCCCGATTTCCTGAAAAGGACAATCAGGGGGAACCATGGACATCTATCCAATGACGATGCGGGAATCCTGTCCACAAGATCGTCGACTGAGAGGACGGAACGCATCGTTCTCGTGCACCTCAGCAAGGAAAACAACACGCCCGAGGTGGCGAGGATGACCGTTGAAAATGCACTCAAGAACAAGAAGATGTCCAAGAAGCTGGAAGTGGCGGAGCACGGCGCATCCTGCGGTCCGTTCGACCTACGCTAGTCCAGCGGACCCGATGACCACGGCTTTTCCGTGCGAGATAAGCGTCTTGGCGATGTTCCTCGGAAGGGAGATTATGTCCTCCTTCTTTAGCCTGTAGTCCTTGTCGACTCCCGCAAATGTAGGGACATCCTCCAGTACTCTGACTAGGACCAATTCGTCGGGGACCGCCTCCCCGGACGCCTGCGCTTGGTGCGCCTCGCACGCTTTGGCGGTCGGGGCATCAGGGAGCTCGACCACGTCCTTCGGCTGTGTGAACCTTGGTCCCAACTCCTCGAAATCTGCCCTAGAATCCTTGTGAGCCCCGAGGACTGATATGAGGCTTGACAAGAGGACCAGCTCATCAGGCGTCAGGTTGGTGGTGTCCGGATCATCACCTGCCACCTTCCTGATGGCGAGGAGCGATATCTTCCTCTGCCTGAGCTCGTACACCCTCTTCGCTTTGTCCTGCGCCTTCTTCAGCTGGTCGTTGAGCATCATGCTTGTCTGGGACATCGGGCTCATCGCGAGTTCCCGCTCGCTCTCCTTCCGCAGCGTCTTGATGTAGGCACCTATCTTCTCGTAGAGCCGGGGGTCGACCTTCGTCAACTGGGCCGACTTGTACTCCTGTCTGAAAAGACCCATGATGTCTTCGTAAGTCATGTCCGCGCGCTCAGCCGGCATCAGTTCTCGGATGCATTGTCAACATATTTGATGCTTGTGAGCTTCGCCGCGACTACAAGCAGCAAATAATACCACGCTTCGTCATTACTCGGTCGTGTCCCAAGCGAAATCGGGAGGATTCGTCAGGCCCCATCGTGCGGGATGCAGTGTCACGATAGAAGCATCTCCTGGGGCGAAGAAGACGGAGATCATCGGGATCAATCCCTGGAGAGGCGCGTTGCAGGTGAAGGTCGCGGCAGAACCAAGGGAAGGGGCGGCGAACGACGAGCTCCTCGCATTCCTCGGGAAGAAACTAGGGCTTGAGAGGACGGAAATACGATTCTTGAAGGGCGAGCGGTCCAGCAAGAAGACACTATTCATCCCGATGCCGCCAGACAAGGTCGAATCGATACTTGGCGGTGATTGAATGCTCACGCCCGAGGAACGACTCGAGCAGCTCGAATCGATCTTCCTTGAACTGGAGGACGCGAGCGAGACCACGCCTATAATCGTGGAAGGGAAGAAGGACGCAGAAGCCTTGGCAATGCTTGGCATCAGGAAGAATGTCGTCACCCTGAGCAAAGGAGTATCGGTATTCACCTTCTGCGAGGCCATCTCCCGCCGCTCGAGGAAAGCTGTCATACTCACGGACTGGGACCGGAAGGGGGGGCAGCTGGCCAGGATGCTGAAGGAAGCTCTGATGAACAACGGGGTCGTCGTGGACGATCGCCTCAGGACCCAGCTCACAATGCTCTCCAAGAAGGAAGTGAAGGACATCGAGAGCCTGCCCAGATTCGTCACCCACCTGCGCCAGCTCGCTGGGATCGGGCTTAGACGACCGAACACAACTCGGCAAAAGGATTTAGTATAGCAGACCAATGATTCGACCATGGCTCTCTCCGAATGTTCCTTGGAGATGCTGCAGTACCTCAAGCTCAAGTCAGTGAACGATTTGTTCTCGGACATCCCGAAGGATGTCCGCATCAATGGACTCCAGCTTCCCGACGGCCTGCCAGAGATCGAACTCAGAAGAGAACTCGAGGCCATGATGTCGGTCAACAAGCCCGCATCCTCGCAGCCGACATTCCTCGGCGCGGGCATCTACAATCATTTCATTCCTGCGGCTGTAAAGACGATAATGATGAGGGGCGAGTTCATCACTTCGTACACTCCCTACCAACCAGAGATCAGCCAAGGCATGCTGCAATCGTGCTTCGAGTACCAGTCGTTCATGGCCGAGCTCACCGGGATGGACGTCGTGAACGCGAGCATGTACGATGCCTCCACGGGGCTCGGCGAGGCAGTCCTGATGGCCCACAGGATATCGGGTGGCAGCAAGTTCCTGATCAGCAGGGCGGTGAGCCCCGAGAAGAAGCTCGTGGCGAAGACCTATGCGAAGGGCGCGGACATCGAGTTAATCGAAGTAGGCCACGACAAAGGCACGGGCCTCGTCGACCTTCTGAATCTGAAATCGAAGCTCACTGATGAAGTGGCTGGATTCTACTTCGAGACACCAAACTTCTTCGGCCCCATCGAGACACAATCCCAAGAGATCAGACAGATGCTCGGGACCAAGACGATGGTGGTCGGGGTCAATCCCATGGCTCTGGCATTGCTAAGACCTCCGGGTGAGTGTGGGGCGGACATCGTCGTAGGGGATGCTCAGGTCTTCGGATCACCAATGAACCTCGGCGGCCCGACAATAGGCGTCTTCGGATGCAGGTCTGAACACGTCCGCAAGATGCCAGGAAGGATAATCGGGATGACGAACGACCTCGAAGGCCGGAGATCCTATTGCATGACGCTCCAGACCAGGGAACAGCACATCCGGAGGAGCAAGGCCACCTCGAACATATGCACGAACGAGGCACTTCTTGCGGTGGCGACCGCCGCATATCTCGCGCTTGTTGGTCGGAACGGGCTCAGGGAGATCGCACGAAAGAACATTGAGAACATGCGGTCTCTGAGCTCCAGGATCAACTCAGTAAAGGGGTTCAAGGCTCCCAAGTTCGACGCTTATCACTTCAACGAGTTCATTGTCGCCAGCGAATCGGACCCCGTGAAGATACACAAGGGGTTGCTATCGCGCGGAGTACACGGAGGCTTGGTCCTGGATCGGATGTTCCCCGAACTGGGTCACTCGTCACTCTACGCGACTACCGAGATGCACACCAAACAAGACCATGACAAGCTCATCTCCGCCCTGGAAGGGATCAGATGACATACCACCAGGCCGTACACGACGTGCCCATCCTCTTCGAAGGCTGCGAGACGCCCGCACCCGGAGAGAGGTTCGACCCGACGCTTGGCGGCAAGCTGCCAGCCAGTCTAGTAAGGTCCGAACTCGATATTCCGGACCTTCCAGAAAGGGATGTAGTGCAGCATTTCGTGAACCTGTCTCAGATGAACTTCGGAGTCGACAACGGCCTCTACCCCCTCGGTTCGTGCACGATGAAGTACAACCCGAAGGTGTGCGACGAGGTCGTGGGGATGAGGACCGTGGCGGACATCCATCCTCTGCAGGACCCCTCGACCATCCAGGGTGCGCTCAGGCTCATGTACGAGCTCGAGAAGATGCTGTGCGAGATCGGAGGAGTGGACGCGGTGACGCTCCAGCCGGCCGCCGGAGCTCATGGGGAGTTCACTGGGATGCATTTGGTGAGAGCGTTCCACGAGACCAATGGCGAGACGAGGAAGGAAGTGATCGTGCCTGATACCGCCCACGGGACCAACCCGGCGAGCGCCGCGATGGTCGGGTACGACGTCCTCGAACTGCCCTCGAAGGACGGGTGCGTGGACGTGGAGGCGTTGAAGTCGTCGGTCTCGAATGACACCGCGGCATTCATGCTCACGAACCCGAACACGCTTGGCCTGTTCGAGAAGGACGTGTGCGAGATCGCGGGGATCCTGCACGACGCGGGTGCGCTGCTCTACTATGACGGAGCGAACCTCAACGCCATCATGGGCAAGACCTCCCCTGGGAAGATGGATTTCGACATCGTCCATTTCAATCTTCACAAGACCTTCGCGACGCCGCACGGCGGGGGAGGGCCAGGAGCAGGCCCGGTCGGGGTCAAGAAGAGGCTCGAGGAGTTCCTGCCTGTTCCAAGGATCGCGAAGCAAGGCGAGGAGTATCTGCTCGACTACGATCTGCCGAAGAGCATCGGCAAGGTCCGGGCGTTCTACGGCAATTTCGCCGTCCTTGTGAGAGCCTATACCTACATCCGAATGCAGGGCGGGAAGGGGCTCGTATCCGTTTCGGAGAACGCGGTCCTGAACTCCAACTACCTCATGGAGAGGTTGAAGGGTAATTTCGAGCTGCCGTACGGGCAGCTCAGGAAGCACGAATTCGTCCTCAGCGGCAGACCCTTGAAGGCGAAAGGACTGCGGACCCTAGACTTCGCGAAACGGCTCCTCGATTATGGATATCACGCGCCCACGATCTACTTCCCTCTGATAGTGGAGGAAGCCTTGATGATCGAACCGACAGAAACGGAGTCGAGGGAGACCTTGGACAAGTTCGTGGATGCGTGCGAGCAAATCCTCAAGGAGGATCCCGAGCTGCTGAAGTCCGCCCCCCGGAACACGGCCCGGAGAAGGCTGGACGAGGCGAAGGCAGCCAGGGATATGATATTCAGCTGGAGAGCATACCAGACAAAGGTCCAGTCCGCGGGGCAGGGTTCGCCTAGCGCTTGAACCTGGCCGTTATGAGGGTCTTGGTGCTCGTGATACCCTGGATCGTTCGGATCTTCTCAAGTACTATATCGCAGAGCACGTCATAGTCCTGGCTCTCGATCCTGGCTATCATGTCGAACTGGCCGAATAGCTGATGAACCTCTGAGAGCTCGGGCAGTTTCCTCATCTCTTGGAGGACATGGTTCTCCTTGCCCGTAGCGGTCGTCAACAACACATAAGCGATTACCGTGTGACCACCAGGAACGACGTAAAGGCCTCGTGCTTAATAACACATCTGGCGACGGGAAGCCAGCACGTGGCAAAAAGGGTTATCTAGCGTGACTCGTTATTCGACCCGGTGAAGATGGCAGGCCTGGTGGTCCTTGAGGGGATCGATGGATGCGGGAAGTCGTCCGTGGCCGGGATCGTGGCCAAGAAGCTCGGGAAGCGCGCGGTCCTTACAAGAGAGCCAACGGACTCGTGGATAGGGGAAGCTGTCAGGAAAGGGGATGACAGGAAGGTGAGCCCCTACACGGACGCGCTCCTGTTCATAGCTGACCGCTCGATACACACGCTCGATATTGTCGACCTCATCAAGAAGGGAAAACTTGTGGTGTGCGACAGATACTACCATTCGACGGTAGCGTATCAAGCCGCATTCCTCAAGAGCACGTTTCATGGCGATGTCTTCAAGTGGTTGCTGGATGCGAACCTCAGGATCTCGATCCATCCCGACCTTACCGTCCTGCTGAACATCCCTCCCGAGCTCGGGCTCGAGCGCATCCGGGGCAGACACGCCCTCTCGAGGTTCGAAAGACTGGACTTCCTGAAGGAAGTCCACAAGAACTACCTCAGGCTCGCCCGGCGGGACCATTCGATAGTCCGGATCGACGCCACTAGACCACTGGCTGAGGTCGCTGACGAAGTCCTGAAGCTAATTCGGGAGCGGAAACTTTAAGTCGTTCGATAATGTCAAAGTGATGCTATGCACCCAGCTGATCATCTGAGAGGAACAAGGAGCGACAAGCTCAAGGGCCGGAAGATCGTGCTCGGCGTCACAGGCAGCATCGCGGCGGTCGAGTGCGTCAAGCTCTGCAGGGAGCTGATCAGAGATGGCGCTGAGGTTCATGTCGTGATGTCGAAGGATGCTCAGACGATCATACATCCCTGGGCGATGGAGTTCGCATCAGGCAGGAAGGTCATCACTGAGATAGATGGCGGGGTACAGCACGTCGCACTCTGTGGAGACGTGCCTGACAAGGCAGACCTGCTTCTGATAGCTCCCGCGACCGCGAACACCATCTCCAAGATGGCATGGGGGATCGATGACACCTCAGTCACGACCTTCGCGACCACGGCCATCGGCAGCGGCATTCCAGTCATTGTCGTCCCGGCGATGCATGGGACGATGATCACGCACAAGATCGTGCAGGAGAACATCGCGAAGCTCCGGAAGCTGGGAGTGGTCTTCCTCCAGTCAAAGGTCGAGGAATCCAAGCTGAAGATGCCTTCGCTCGAGCACATCGTCTCATCGGTCATCGCAAGGATCGGTAAGCGTGACTTTGTCGGCAGGAGAGTCCTGGTGATTGCAGGAGCGACCCGGGAGCCGATCGATGACATCAGGGTCGTCACGAACAGGAGCACCGGGGAGACCGGTGTCGAGCTGGCGAAGGTGGCTCACGAGAGGGGTGCCGATGTGGAGCTCTGGATGGGGCATGCGGAGGTGGACCTTCCGAAGCACATCAAGACCATCAGGTTCTCCTCGTTCAATGATCTGCAGAAGCTCGTCCGGGGCCATAGATTCGACATCGTCCTATTCCCAGCCGCGGTCTCCGATTACTCCCCCAAGGCCATCCCGGGGAAGATGCCCTCGGACCCGTCCGAGGTCAGGCTGACTCTGAAAAGGAACCCGAAGCTGATAGACAAGATCAACGCCAAGTTTGTGGTCGGATTCAAGGCACAGGCCAGGATGAGCGATGTCGATCTGATCAAGGAGTCGATGGGGCTGATCAAGAGGTCGAAGTGCGACTTGGTCGTGGCCAACAGGATAGAGGACGTGAAGCCCGGCAAGTCGCGTGCCCTGCTCGTTGAGAGCTCTGGCTCGGCTGAGGAACTTCGAGGCACGAAGAACCAGCTCGCCGACAAGATCATGGACAGGGTAGTTAGGATGGTCTGATGGACGCAGAAGCGTTCTCTCCGGGCCATATCACCGGATTCTTCGAGATCGTGTATTCCCAGGACCTGCTTTCGACCGGTTCTCGAGGCGCCGGGCTTTGTCTGGCCCTTGGCGCTCGATCGAGAGTGAAGGTCGATCATGCCCAGAAGCAGACGGTCAGCATTGCCATCAACGGGAAACGAGCCGATGCAGCTGTGACCAAGGCCGCCCTGAAGCATCTCCTTGGAAAGGATAAGCTCCGCGTGGAGGTCGCGACGATGCTCGACCTCCCACAGTCACAGGGGTTCGGCATGAGCGCCGCCGGCGCCCTGTCATCATCTCTCGCGCTGGCCAAGATGCTCGGAAGGGATGAACATGAAGCTTACGAAGCAGCGCATATCGCCGAGGTCGAGAACAAGACGGGCCTCGGTGACGTATCGGCAGTCCTGACATCAGGAATCACCATCAGGACCATGCCTGGACTTCCCCCGATCGGGAAGGTCGAGCGAATCGATGGTTCGCCGGAGGTGGTTCTGGCGGTCATAGGTGGGAAGCTCCTTACTAAAGACGTTTTGACTGACCCTGCCAAGAGGGAAGCGATAAACAGGAGCGGTTCCGAGAAAGTGGGTCAGCTACTCCGTGAGCCGACCCTAAGCAGGCTCATGGAGCTGTCGGGTCAGTTCGCCGTAGAGACCGGCCTCGCAAGGAAGGAGGTGCTCAGCGCAATGAACGCGGCATCAAAGCTCGGTTCGGCAAGCATGTCGATGCTCGGCAACTCGGTCTTCGCCGTCGGGGACATCGAGGGATTGGTCAGTGTCTTGTCCCGGTTCGGAGAGGTCTGGGTCACGAAGGTGGATACGAGAGGGGCGCGCGTCCTGTCCTCTCATTCGTAGAGTGTGAACAATCGATCGTCGCCGCCAACGTCGAACAAGCCGATGCGAGCCCCGCTGTCCAGCCATCCGTGCGCGTAGTTGACGCACGCGAATGCGTTCACGAGGTCTCCCTTATCTGCAAAATCCTTGGCGTCGACGAAGTACGCCTTCGCCATCTTGAGGAAGTCCTCGGCGAGCCGCCTGTTGAATGACCTCTCAGGGGCTGCGATCTTCAGCTTCCGCAATGCCTCGGACGTCAGCGAGATGTATTTTTCCACCCGTTCCTCGGTGAGCAAAGCTCCCTTGGATGGCATGACTACACCCTTTTCGACGGGATGACCTCGACACTCTCACCGCCGTGCCGCGATTCCCTGGGCCTTATCTCGACCAGCAGGGGCATTGAGACCCCGCCCCCCGTGATGATGGCAGTGCCTATGGGCAGACGCTGGATCTCCTCCTCCATGCCGTTCGTGAGGCCTTCGATCGAGGCGGCGATGGCCTTGAGGTCGTTCGGGTTCGTTACTTTGAGAATCACCTGCGTGTTGCATTGGCTGAGGACGTTCTTGTCCACCTTGGCCGCCCTCTGAGTGATGATCATGAGCCCAAGGCCGAACTTCCTGCCCTCGGAAGCGATTGTCCTGAATATCTTCGAGCACGCGACCACGCCCTGCTGCGGGCAGAAGTTGTGTGCCTCCTCGACGACGAGCATCATGGGAGGGATCTTGCCGACTTTCCGCAGCTCGAACAGCGTGTTTCCGACCCTGTTCACGATGAGTTCCTGGATGTCAGGAGCGGTCCCTCTCAGGTTGACGATGGTCGTCTTTCCCTTCTGGATGAGCTCGTCTATCTTCGTGCCCTGGTCAGCGAAGACCTCGATCTCGTTCAGGTATTCCAGCTCGCTGATGAGGGTGTTGCTCGACGCCTCGGCATTCGCCTCGAGGACCGCAATGATGTCGTTTATGGTGTAATTGCCCTTGGTCTCCCTCAGGACGTCAACGGCCTTCCTCAGCATCGTCAGGAACGACCGGACGTTCTTTATGTTCGTCAGCCCAAGGATCTCCCTGGCGTCCAGGTTGTGAAGAGTGAACTTCAGGGGCTTCGCGCCCTTGTTCAGATTGGTGTCCGTGGCAAACTCGACTATCTTATCGTCGTATGCTCTCGGTGATACGCCGAAATCGCGCGTGGTCTTCTTCACGGTGCCTTTGTGCTTCATGCTCGAATACTCGCCGTGGGGGTCTATGACGCACACCGTGACATTGTGCTTCATCAGCTCCTCGATTATGGCTCCAGAACAGTACGACTTGCCGCCGCCTGTCTTGCTCAGGATGCTCACGTGCTTCTGCACCATCGTGTTGATGTCGAGCTCGACCCTGATGTTGTGACCCGACAGCAGGCCGATGTATGCGCCGGTGTCGGTGTGCTCCTCTATCCCGATGACTTTGCGGATCAGGTCCTCGGTCGCCCGATAGACGATCTCGCCTGCCTTCAGCGGGGTCCTTGGAACCTGCAAGAGATTTCTGTCGTCTCTGTAACCGACCACTGAGATGATTGCTATCTCCTTCTCGTCTATCTGAACCGGAGTGCCCTGCTGAAGCTCCTCTACGCCTTCTATCGTGAGGTTGGTCTTCCTGGAAATCTCGGAGACCTGGCCGAGTGTCCACCCGTTGATGTCATGTTTGGTCTGGACATACTCCATCTTCTCGAGAGGGCCGGTTACGCCACAATTGAAGGTAAGTGTGCCGACATTGCCATATATCATTCCCACGGGCTCGAGGCCGTCGACAGTGGCATTCTTGTGATGGGTCGCCTTCGCGCCTTTCCTGGCCTGAGCAACAAGCTGGGCTGGCGGAACGCCCGGGTTCGGCGCGTTCTGAGCAGCACCCTGTGTATAGGGATAACCCTGGCCAATACTTACGTTCAGCTGCATCCCATCCGACGTCCGTTATATGACGATTGATTCTATTAATGTTTTTGGGCACACTTTGCCCACCCATCCAAATCCCTAAGGTATTAGAGAGGGAACGGTATTCCGAGCAAGGGTTACAATGTTCGTCGTAGGCGGGTCCGCGTCTCAGCAACTCTCCAAGGAGCTCGCCAAGAGCCTCAAGGGCACATTGGCGAAGGTCGAGATCAAGCGGTTCCCCGATGATGAATGCTATGTGAGGATAGATGACGACCTGGACGGAGAGGATGTCTTCCTCGTCCAGACGACATGGCCGGACAAGAACATCATCGAGCTGTTCCTCCTCCAGGACGCCATCAAGGAGTTCGATGTCTCGTCTCTGACGACTGTGGTCCCGTACTTCGGCTACGCGCGCCAGGATAAGCAGTTCAGGTCTGGAGAGCCCATAAGCGCCCGCGCTCTCGCCAAGCTGATACAGCTCAACACCGACGAGTTCATGACGGTCGATGTCCACACCCCCAGCGTGATAGACTGGTTCGAGGACGTCTCAGCGAAGAACGTTCCAGGTTATCCTGCGGTCGGAAGGTTTCTCAAGGGAAAGGGAATCCAGTTGGTCCTCTCCCCGGATGAGGGCAGGGCTGACAACGCGAAGAGGGTCGCGGATGTCGTCGGCTGCGATGCGGATTTCCTCGTGAAGGAGCGGCTCGACGGCGAGACCGTTCATATCGCACCCAAGAGCCTTGAGGTCAAAGGCAAGAAGGTGGCCATCGTTGACGACATCATCTCGACCGGTGGCACGATCGCCAAGGCCGCAGAGTCGCTCAAGGAGCAGGGGGCGTCGAGGATACTCGCCGTCTGCACCCACGGCTTGTTCGCGGGAGAGGCGCTCAAGAAGCTCAGGGCGGTCTGCGACGAGATCTGCTCAACGGACACGATTGAGAACCCGACCACCTGCATAAGCGTGGCCTCCGAGATCGCGAGGGTTGCGAAAGACTGAGCGGTCGGCGTACCAATGTAGTGTCCGCAACCCTCCGAAGCGTCCGAATCCCTCTTCTTTCTGTCTAACTCCAAGACTACAGCTTCGTGACTCTCTTCTTGAAGATAGCATAGTACAGCCCATACGCAATGACCAACGCGGAGACGGCTGCCCAGAGGGTGAAAACGGCCCTCAGGTCCGAGGGGTTCTGGTAGTTGCTTTCCCAAAAGTAGCTGATCCACCATGAAACCAAATAGGTTCCCAATGTGAGAAACAATGTAAGCACCAGAATCACGAATATCCTGCGCACGTTTATGGCAATGGCCACTAGAGCATCTGGCGGCGGCGAGTTGGACTCCCATATCCTCTTGGTGACTGTTTGGGTCTGTTCAGCGTGCTCAGACCTAAGGGCACCCGGGACCCTTGGCAACTCCCATCCACATCTTCCGCAGTAGGACCCATAGTCGGGATTCTCCGCCCCACAATTTGGACACTTGACCACCACTTCCCTCACCGGCTCCAGTAAGTCCTTTGCTTCAATATGACCTTTTTGAAGGACGGAACCCTACTATGTGAGGCGGGAATACAAAGACGAGCTTGGAGATGGCAAGTAGCCTCACGTCCCTAGGCGTGTGATGCCAAAAGGTACATAAGTCCCGCTTTGTTTCTCGACCTCGTCATGAAGAAGGCAGAAGACTTCAGCGAGTGGTACAACGAGATCGTCGAGAAAGCGAACCTGACGGACAAGCGCTACCCGGTCAAGGGCATGAACGTCTGGACGCCCTATGGCTGGAAGATAATGCAGGCGATCGATTCTGACATCAGACGGGAGTTCGACGCTACCAACCACCAGGAGGTCTGCTTCCCACTCCTCATACCCGAGGACCAGTTCGCGAAGGAGAAGGAGCACATCAAAGGGTTCGACGCCGAGGTCTTCTGGGTCACTCATGCAGGCCTGAATCCCCTCGACGTGAAGCTCCTACTCAGACCGACCAGCGAGACCGCGATGTACCCTATGTTTTCCCTCTGGGTGAGGTCTCATGCCGATCTGCCGCTCAAGACCTACCAGATAGTCAACACATTCAGGTACGAGACGAAGCAGACGCGGGCGTTCATCAGGGTCAGGGAGATCCATTTCTTCGAGTCACACACCTGCCATGCTGATTTCGAGGATGCGGAGAGGCAGGTCAGGGAGGATTTCGACATACTTGACAAGCTGGCTAAGAATTGGTGCATACCGTACAAGCTATTCAAGCGCACGGAATGGGACAAGTTCCCCGGTGCGTTTTACACAGTCGGTGTGGACACGCTGCTTCCTTCAGGGCGAAGCCTGCAGCTTGGCTCGATACACGAGTACATGGAGAACTTCTCTAGACCCTATGAGATCAAGTACGAGGATGAGAAGGGAGAGCACAGGTACGTGCACCAGACCACTTTCGGCATGAGCGAGAGGCTGGTGGGCGCGATCGTGGCGATCCATGGAGACGACAAGGGCCTAGTCCTACCGCCCGCGGTTGCGACCATGCAGGCAGTCATCATCCCAGTCTTGGCGAAAGGTGAGACCGAGAAGGTTTCCAAGGCCGCACGGGAGCTGTATGACGAGCTCAAGCAGGCGGGAGTGAAGGTGCACATCGACGAGCGCGACGTCCGCCCGGGAGCGAAATACTACGACTGGGAACTCAAGGGAGTCCCGTTGCGCCTCGAGCTCGGTTTGCGGGACATGGAGAAGAGCAAGGTGACCTTCGTCCGGAGGGATACAGGAGCGAAATCACTCCACGACCGCCAGAATGCCAGCAAAGAAGTCAGGTCGATGCTCGAGCTGATCCAGCTGGAGATGCTGGCACGGGCACAGAAGGAGATGGACGATGGGACCGTGACCGTCGATTCGCTCGACAAACTCCCCGAGAAGATGCTGAGGATGGGCTGGTGCGGCGAGGAACGGTGCGGCAAGGATATCGAGACCCGCTCCGGAAGGAACATTCTAGGGATACCGATCGAGAACGAGCATTTCGATGGCAAGTGCATCTCGTGCGGACGGCCCACCAAGATGCCGATGTACATCGCCAGGGCGATGTAGGCGCCGATCAGGCGCTGGACGGTTTCTTTCTGTAGAGAAGCATGCCGATTATCCCGAAGGCTATCAGGGGCGTATAGATCGTGTAGATGCCTATGTTCCCTCTTGTGAATGGGTTCCATGTGTCATAGGCCAACCCCCAGAACCAGTACAAGAGCACCCCTGATATCAAGAGAGCCATGAAAATAAAGAATATCATTTTCCGCTGCAGCTCTGAGCCTTCAGTTTCTGCCATCGTAATCGTTCAATGCACGGGCCATATAAATGGCTTTCTGATATCAGGCTGAGTCGTATGCTCTCGTGGCGCCAGCGCTCCGGAAGCCTATGCGTGGCCTCCGAGCTTGCCTGGAGGCGCGGATGTCCCTAGCTTCAGGAACTCCTCTTCGTCCTTGAGGGCGTTCTCGAATATCTCCAAACCCTTCTCCAGCTGAGCCTTCGACAGGCAGAGCGGCGGAGCGATCCTGAAGACGTTCCCGTAGAATCCTGATGTCAGAGTGAGCAAACCGGCTCTCCAGCACTTACCCTGGATGTTCGTGGCCTCGTGCGGTTCCTTGGTATACTGGTTCTTGACGAGCTCGACGCCGATCATCATGCCCTTGCCTCTCACGTCCCCGATGATCTCACGGCGCGTCTGCATCTCCTTGAGCAACTTGACGGCGTAATCTCCGAGCTTCGCGGCCCTGTCGGCGAGGTTCTCATCGATGATCGCTTGCACGTGCGCGAGCCCTGCCGCCATGGTTATGGCGTTCCCGCCGAAGGTCGACGAGTGCGAGCCTGGTCTCCACTTGCGCATGATGTCGTGCTTGGCTATGATGGCTCCGAGGGGCGTGCCGCCCCCGAGGGCCTTGCCCATGACCAGTATGTCCGGAATCGTGTTGAAGTGCTCGCAGGCGAACATCTTCCCGGTCCTCCCGAAGCCCGTCTGGACCTCGTCGAAGACTAGAAGAGCGCCTTGGTCGTCGCAGATCTTCCTCAGCCTTGGCAGGAACTCCTTCGGCGGGACGATGTACCCGCCCTCTCCCTGGATCGGTTCCACGTAGAGGGAAGCGATGGGCCCCGTCGTGCCCGCCATGTTGAGCACCTGGTTCTCGATGTAGTCAACGCACCAGAGCCCGCACTCCGGGTATGTCTGCTTGAACGAGCATCTGTAGCAGTATGCGAACGGTGTGAATATGATCCCGGGCGACATCGGACCGTAGCTGTACCTGAGTTTCAGCTTGCTCGTGAGGGCCAGACCAGCTCCGATTCTCCCATGGTACGAACCAAAGAAGGCCAGATGTTCGCTCCTCTTGGTGTAGTACCTGGACAGTTTCAGCGATGCCTCGATTGCCTCGGCCCCGCTGTTGGCGAAGAACGTCCCCTTGAGCGCCTTGCCGGGCGAGATCTCCGAGAGCAGCCTCGCGAAGTAGGCCTCCTTGTCGAAGTACGCGTCGTTGGCCATGGAGTGGATCAGCTTCGAGGCCTGCTCCTGGATCGCCTTGGTGACCTTGTAGTGCGTCCAGCCAGCATTCATGACGGCGATGCCCGCTGAGAAGTCCAGCAGCACATTCCCATCCGCGTCCATGACTGCAGAGCCCGCTGCCTTTTCGATTGTGAACGTGAAGCACCTGTCGTAAGCATAGGAGACGTAGTCCCTGTCTATCTTGATGATCTCCTTGCTCTTCGGACCTGGAGCCCGGACAATGATCTTCGGGGCGTCCCTTGCCCATTCTGGCACCCAATCGGGTATCGGGAACTCCTCGGTCACCGCCTCTGCCTTCCTCGGCTCCTCGGTCGGTTTCGTCTCCTTCGCTGGCTCCACCGCCGACTGGTTCTCCGTCACCTCACTCATCCCCTCACTCCTCCCGAGCCTTGTCGAGAGTCAGCGCCCCATTGGGGCAGACCTTGATGCAGGCTGGGTCACCGCCGCAGAGGTCGCACGTATAGGCGGTCTCGACCCCGAATTGCCCCTCGAAGAATACACCCCCGAGAGGGCACACCGGAAGACATGACATGCAGGCGAAGCATCTGTGTTCGTCGAGCGTCCAATACTTGCCATCATCATGGAACTCGAACAGCGCGGATGGGCATAGGTCGCTCGGAGGGCAGGTCTCGCAATGCTGACAGACGGCCACCTTGTACTTCTTGGCGCCGTCCTCCTCGATCTTGATCCTGGACCGCCCGCTCGCTACGCTAGAGGGGTGAGCTTTCACGCACGACTTCTCGCAGTCCTTGCATCCGTTACACTTGTCGGGGTGGAAGACCAACCCGAACTTCCTCTTGGCAGAGCTCATCAGTGCATCCTCCTGAGTTGCTGCGCCCGAAACAATAGTCTGGGTGTGATGAGTCTGGGGCGACTCACTCCGGCACTAAACCAGAAGTTGCTGATACCATATATATCCTTCCCACTATCGGTATTTGAGGGTTGGCTACGTGCAATTTCATGCCAGACTTTGTGAAGAATTTACGAACAAGTGTGGTCTAAAGTTGAAAACTTCTCAATTGGGCGCCCCCAATCGTCAAACGTTCGAAAACAACAAAAACAAAGGTGAAAGAGGGGCGAAAACGTCCTGTTTTATTCGAACACTCATATATTATCGAGAACCGTCATCATGTCTTACCGGACTCGTCGCCCACATGCGACATATGGAAAGAACGCCGTCTCGGCATGTACATCAGTCGCCACAGTTGACCATTGCACGAAACGGCTCTACTTCAGGTATGGCAGCTTCTTCGTGATATCTCCGAGTCCGGCATCCACGAGCGTCTTCTTCGTCGGCTTGCCATCCTGATCCCAGCCCCAGAGGGAGTAGTACTCGGACAGCATCTTCTCGAAGTCTGCCCTGGAGACGGCCTTGCCCTTCGGCTTCCCCTCTGGCAGTGGCTCCTTCTCTATCCTCTTTGGAAGAGTGTCGTCCTTGCGCGCGAATCCCTCCCGGACGTTGAACGATCGGGTCAGGTTCCAGATCCTCCTGCCCACCGTCCTCAGATGCTCCTCGCTCGACTCGATCCCCGTTGCAGCCGAGTAGTACTTCGCCATGTTTGCGAAGTTCACACTGTAGAAGTCGCAGAAGATGAAGCTCCACTTTACACTCGTCCTCGTCTGGTCCTCCACGCAGATCGCGGCCTTTCCCTCGGGCGTGAACGGGTCGCCGCTGCCATAGGCATCCGCCGCGATCGGCCATGCTCTGAGGTGGCATGCTCCTCGATCAGAGGTTGCGTATGCGAGTGCCATTCCGAAGGAGCCCCTGGGGTCGTAGGCCGGGTACTCCATTCCCTTGACCTCCATCACCGACTCCTCCGAACCCTTTCCAATCTTCTTCGCAGCTCTCTTCGCGCCATCGGCAAGTATGTTCCCCAAGCCCTCCCTGTTCGCGATCATCTTAGGCATCTTGGAGTAGGCCTCTTCGTTACCGAACTTCAGGTCGAGACCGCCGGTGTCCTTCTTCGTGAGGACTCCCTTCTCGTAGAGGTCCATCGCCATTCCCACGACATTCCCGGATGAGATGGAATCGAGGCCAAGCCTGTCACAGTCCTCGACGAACTTCACTACCGCCTCGATGTTGTGTATGCCGCAGTTCGAGCCGCATAGACCGAGCGTTTCGTACTCAGGGCCTTCAGTCGCCGCTCCCTTGAAAAGACCGGTGTTGACCTTCGCATAGCTCCCGCATGCGATCGCGCAGTCGAAGCACGCCTTCTTCCTCACGAGCACCCTCTGCTTCAGCGCGTCTGAGTTGATGCCTTTCACTCCACTGAACGTGCCCGTGCGCCAGTGCTTGGTCGGCAGCAGGCCCGCGTCGTTGCTGAGATCGACCAGGATCGGCGTGCCGTCAGTGATCATGCCAGCATGGTCGGGGTTCTCCACGACGTCCTTCCTGATCATCTCCTTCGCCATCTCGGCAAAGGACTCGCTATCCTTGACTTCGACTCCCAAGGTCCCTCGTACGGCGATCGCCTTGAGGTTCTTGGACCCAAAGACGGCTCCAGTGCCGCCCCTGGCCGCGTTCCTGGTCAGGTCGCTGGTCACGCTGGATATGAGCCCGAGCTTCTCGCCGGCAGGACCGATGCAAGAAACCCTCGCCTTCGGCTCCCCGGACTCCTTCCTGATGAGATCCTCGGTCCTGTA
>Ga0315281_10005757_pt1 | contig 17699 bp, 15 predicted proteins | sample YL17G07_0_MG_FD_204540 | JGI IMG/M metagenome (GOLD analysis project Ga0315281, IMG submission 204540) | Sediment microbial communities from Yellowstone Lake, YNP, Wyoming, USA - YL17G07_0 | ecosystem: Environmental > Aquatic > Freshwater > Lake > Sediment | place: USA: Wyoming | collected...
AAGGTGAACTACGCGCTCGATGCCGTGCGCAGCGGCGTGAAGTCGGCGCATATCATCGACGGGCGCGTCGAGCATGCCGTGCTGCTCGAAGTATTCACCGATCAGGGCGTGGGCACGCTCATCAAGTCCTGACAGCCGGCATCGCCGCACCACGCAGAGGAGGCACCATGGCCAGACCACGCAGCGGTGAACGGCGCGCGGAGATTCTGCAAGTGCTGGCGCGCATGCTTCAGGAGCAGGCCGGTGAGCACATCACCACCGCCGAACTGGCGCGCGCCGTCGGCGTGTCCGAGGCGGCGCTCTACCGTCACTTCCCGAGCAAGGCGAAGATGTTCGAGTCGCTCATCGAGTTCATCGAGGAGTCCGTGTTCACGCGCATTACCCGCATTCTGGCCGAGGAGCCGCAATGGGAGGCGCGCCTCCAGCAGGTACTCACGCTGGTGCTCGGCTTCGCCGACAAGAACCCGGGCATGGCGCGCCTGCTGCAAGGCGGTGTGCTGACCGGCGAGACCGAGCGGCTGCGCGTGCGCATCGCGCAATTCTACGACCGCATCGAAACCCAACTGCGCCAGATTTTGCGCGAGGGCGAAGCGGCGGGCGTAGCGCGTCTGGCGGTGAATGATACTGCGCAGCTCCTGTTGGCGTTCGTCGAAGGACGCATTGCACAATATGTTCGCGGCGGTTTTACGGTGTCGCCGACGCAGGGTTGGGAGAAGCAGTGGGAGATGTTAAGCCGCAGCGCGCTGCGGGTCTGAATTTTCACTACAAGACAGATAGGGTGCGCTTGCGCACCGATCCACACAAGCGTTGGTTGACGGTGCGCAAGCGCACCCTATCTTGATGGATCAGGCCGCCGAACCGCACACCGGACAATTCGGGTCTTTGTGCAGCGTCAGGCTGCGGAATTCCATGGCCAGTGCATCCACCATCAGCACCCGGCCGGCGAGCGTCGAACCGGCGCCGAGCAGGAGTTTCAGGGTTTCGACGGCTTGGATGGTACCGATCATCCCGGCGGCTGGCGCCAGTACGCCGAACTGCGAGCACAGATCGCCCTCTTCGCTACCGGTGTCGCGGTACAGGCAGGCATAGCACGGGCTGCCGGGCAGCTCGGCGCGGAACACGCTCACCTGTCCCTCGAAACGCACCACGGCGCCGGACACCAGCGGTTTTCTCGCCGCCACGCAGGCGCGGTTCAGCGCGAAGCGGGTCGGAAAGTTGTCGCTGCAATCCACGATCACGTCGGCGGCGCGTGCCGCTTCGACCAGTCCGGTTTCATCCAGTTTGTGCTGGACGGTGCTGACCTGTACTTCCGGGTTGAGCGCGGCGATGGTGCGCTTCGCCGATTCAACCTTCGGCATACCGAGCGTGCCGGTGTTGTGGATCGGTTGGCGTTGCAGATTGGTGAGTTCGACGCTGTCGTGATCCACCAGCACCAGATGACCGACGCCACTCGCCGCAAGATACATGGCGACCGGCGAGCCGAGCCCGCCCACGCCGATGATCAGCACGTGCGCGGCGAGCAGCTTTTGCTGGCCTTCGATGCCGATCTGCGGCAGCAGGATCTGGCGGCTGTAGCGGAGTAACTGCTTGTCGTCCATGGAGAGATTCTAGGACCGCCGAGCTCCAAGGGACAGAGCGCGAACAACAAAAAAGGCGCGAGGTTCGCGCCTTTTTTGTTGTTCGTAATGGCCGGCCCTCAGCGTGGTACGCGCATGATCTCGATGACTTCGGGTTCGGCGAGCTCCACCCGCGCGTCTGCGGCGAGCGCGGTGGCAGCGGCCAGCAGGTCCTGGCCGGGCTTCACCCGGTAGAAAGCCGTTTTCAGATGCGCGTAGGCGCGCACCAGTTCGAGCCCGTGATCGTTGGCGATGGCCTGGACCGTGTTCATATTCTTTGGCAGCACGATCAGGGTGCCGGGCAGAATGCCGATGCCACCGGTGCGCGCATTGAGCGCCGTCGGATATAGCGTTGACCCGTGCGACGCTGCGAGGCGCGCGCCGGCCTGGGCGGCGGCACGGAACACCACAAATTCACCCTTGGTTTCGATGAAATCCGCAGCGCTCGCACCGTGGCGCTGCACGGTTTGTTGCGCCGAGGTTTCATCGGGCTGGCGCTGCGCGGCGCGCGCGGTCGGGAGCAATTGGTATTGCTGGTCCTGGCTGGTGAAGTCCGGGCCGCGGCTGAGTGCCTGCACGATGGCCGCGCGGTTCGCGGCCTGCGTCGGTGTTACGCCGCGCGGTGTCTGCGCCAGCGCCGGCAGGGTGAGGAACGCCAGGGCGATGGCCAGCAGTCCGGTTTTCATGGTCAGGTCTCCGTGTCGGCAATGCATCGGGGTGCGATCAGTGGCCATAGATGCGAATTTTCCAGCTGGTGAGTGTGCCGCCGGTGGTGTTCGTAGACGGAGGCGTACTGTTGCCGTCCACCACCTTGATGGTCCAGGTGCCATTGCTGTCCTCGCCATAGAAGGCATTGCTTTCAAGCAGCATGCTGAACATGTTGAAGCTGGGGCCGCCGCCCACGGTGAAGCCATCGCGGATGTTCTTGAGGATGCTGGTGGTGCCGCGCGGCGAGGTCAGTTCGATACCGAGATCGCCGGGGTAGCTGTGGGTGGCGGACACCTGAATCTGCACGGCCTCAATGAAGATTGGCGCGCTGCTCACGGCCTTCATGGTCGAGGCACCGCTGAAATCCGAGTCGGGGATGGCGGTGGCTGTGCTATTGGTGAACCAGCCGGTTGTCGTCAGCGCAGGCCAAGCGCCTGCCGCGTAGCCGGTCGCCATGGCCACGGCCGCGCCGGCATCCACCAGACCAAAGCCATACCAGTTGTGGAAAGGGTACCCGGCGAAGTTGGTGACCCAGCCCTGCTCGGCGGTGTATGTCCCGCCAGTGAGGGCAGCCGTGATCGGTGCGTACAAGCCATCCACCACGCGTGCGCTGCTCGCGAGAATATGTTTCACGTCTCGCCAGGTGAGCGCCGGCTTGGCTTCAAGCATGAGCGCGATCACCCCGGCCGTGACCGGCGTGGCCGAGGAGGTGCCGTTAAAGGTGTTGGTGTAGTTGCAGAAGGGGTTGAGTGCATCTCCATTGGGGGCTATGCCTATATCGAAGGTGCTGGTGAAGGTATATATTTTCGGGTTCTGCGCATAACCAGCAGCGCAGCCACTTTGATCCGTGCTCACCATGGCCGGTTCGAAATCTTCGGGCGACCCGGCGGGCGACTGCGTAGCATTCGCGCCGTACGCCCCGCCCGGCGCACTCACCCAGAGGGCCGCGCCGGCGGTCGAGTAGCTGCTCTTCTTGCCCGAGGCCTTGAGCGCGCCGACCACGATGTTGTAGGGCAGGACATTGTCCGGGTCGAAGTTGGCGTTCTCGCAGGAGACATCGAGGGCATTGGCTGCATCACAATTGGTACTACCGCCTGAGCCCATGATCTCATAGCTATTGCCCGCCGCCTTCACATACAGCGCGCCTTTGCCGCCACGCAGGCTGGTCACGCCCGCGATATACTGGTTCACGATGGTCGTGGACTCGGTGACCGGCCGGGTCGTCGAGTATCCGAAGCTCTGGTTGAAGATGTCCACGTCGCTGCTGTTGGGGCTGGCCGTCGACCCGCCGAGCGAATCCACAAAGTTGGTAGTGGTCTGCAACACGCTGGGGTGCAGGAAATTGAACCCCTTGAGCTTGGCCTCCGGCGCCACACCCATGCCGCCCTTGCCGTTGAACGCCTGGCTGGCGATAAGCCCGCTGACGCTCGTGCCGTGATCGCCGTCAGTGGCGGTGTTGGTCGGGTCGGTGGTGCTGTTCTTGAAATTCCACGAGCCGTTCAGAATTATGTTCGCGGCCAGGTCTTCGTGCGCGATCTCGATGCCGGTATCCACCACCGCCACCTTCACGCCGTAACCGGTACAGCCGATGCCCGCTCCGCAGGCGTCGGCCGGGGCCGTGTTGTTGTAAACCGGCTCGGCGTTGATGTCGAAGGTGATCGTGCAAGCGCCGTCGGAATACGCGCAGGGATTCTGGCCGGTGTTCTTGAGATGCCACTGCTGGGTAGCGAGCGGATCGCCGGCACCGGCGATGGTAAAGGCCGTCGGGATCAGCGTGACCGTGGTCGTTCCGTTTATTGTGCCGCTGGTCGCGGTGATGATTCTCGAATTTCCGGCGACACCCGTCTGTGTCACCAGGCCAGTGGCGGCCCCTACTGTGATCGTTGCAGAACCGACACTGCTCCACGCGACAACCGCCGTCAGATCTTGGGAGGGCCCGCTGGTGTAATGACCGGTGGCCGTGAGCTGCAGGGTGCTGCGATTCAGCTTGAGCGTCGGATTCGCTGGTGTGACGGTGATGGAGGTAAGTTGCGGTGTGGGCGGCACGGCGCCAGCGCCGCCTCCGCCCCCGCCTCCGCAGGCACCCACAAACACGGACAGCAGAAGAAGAAGACCGGTTCTGAACAGGTTGTTATTGCTTTTCAAGCGCTGTACCCCTGCAAGTAAATGAGACTCTGAGTCTTGCCCCTGTGCATGACCCCTGGCCGTCGGGACCCGGAGCGCTAGTTCATCCCATTAGCGTGATGTTTTCAAGGCGGAACGCCTGAAGCCGGATTTCTGGACGATGAGCGGTCGCGCCGGTCAGACCGCGGCCAGCGTCATCGAACACGTTGAACAGGTGTTTGCGTTCGCAGCCGAATCGGCCGAATTTCGGGCAACAACTCTAAGGCCTGTCTTGGTGCAATGCCAATAGGCGCATACCGATGCATGGCCGTGCCTGATTTCAGGCCATGCCCAAGCAGACTCTCGGCAAGTTCTGGAGGTCCATGCACGTTGCTACCGCTGCATAGCCTTGCCCGATGAGAATTTCACGCACGGTCTGCGCCTGATCGAAACCGTGTTCGAGGAGCAAAAAGCTGCCGCGACGCAGATGCCGGCGTGCCGCACGCGCGATCACCCGGATAGCGGACAGGCCGTCGGCACCCGCCACCAGTGCACGGCGCGGTTCGAAGCGCACGTCGCCTTGTGCGAGGTGCGGATCCTGTTCGGCGATGTAGGGCGGGTTACTGACGATCATGTCCAGCACCTCGTCGGCGAGCGGCTCCAGCCATTCGCCGTGACGAAATTCGACATTGGTAATCTCCATCCGGATGGCATTCGCCCGGGCGATGGCGAGAGCTGCCTCAGAGGCATCGGTTGCAATCACCCGGCAGTGCGGGCGTTCCCTGGCAATGGCCAGCGCGATTGCGCCCGAGCCGGTACCGAGGTCGGCGATCGTCCACACCGAATCACCGGGGATGCGCGCCAGCGCCTGCTCGACGAGCAACTCGGTTTCGGGGCGCGGGATGAGCACGTCCGGCGCGACGTTCAGTGCCAGCGACCAGAACTCGCGCCAGCCGGTGAGGTAGGCAACCGGTTCGCCGTGCGCGCGGCGCGCGAGTAACCCATGCAGCTGTTCACTGATTTCCGGTGACAGCAGTTCCTGTGCGCGTGTGATGAGTGCGCTGCGCGTGAAGCCGGTGACGTGCATTATAAGCACTTCGGCATCGAGGCGCGGTGAGGGAGAAGAGGCCGCAAGCTGTTGTGTGGCCTGGCGGAGTATCTGGTCGATGGTCGAGGCCATGTAAAGAAAGTTTACGATATGTGATTGAGCCTCGTTAGGAAAGCTCTGATTAAGTTCTTATTGTCATTTCGACCGAAGGGAGAAATCTGAAACACCATGATGACGTTGGACTTGCACGCCATCAGATTTCTCGCTCCGCTCGAAATGACAGCTTGTTCAGAACTTCCTTAGGTGCGTGGAATGCACCCTGCGGGCCGGCATGATCGGGATCAAGCGGAGCCCAGCGCTGCGAGTTTGGCGGCCTGATCTTCGGCGTTGAGCGGGTCGATGAGGTCGTCGAGGTCGCCGTCGATGACGCGTTCGAGTTTGTAGAGCGTGACATTAATGCGGTGATCGGTCACGCGCCCCTGCGGAAAATTGTAGGTGCGGATGCGGTCGGAACGGTCGCCACTGCCGATCTGGCTCTTGCGGTTGGCGGCTTCCGCTTCGCGCTGTTTGCGCTGTTCCGCCTCCAGCAGGCGCGCGGACAGCAGGCTCATGGCGCGCGAACGGTTCTTGTGTTGCGAACGTTCATCCTGGCATTCCACCACGATACCGCTCGGCAGGTGCGTGATGCGGATCGCCGAGTCGGTTTTGTTCACGTGTTGGCCGCCGGCGCCGCTGGCGCGGAAGGTATCCACCTTGAGGTCGGCCGGATTGAGGGCGATGGCGTCGATTTCCTCGGCCTCGGGCAGTATGGCCACGGTGCAGGCCGAGGTGTGAATGCGGCCCTGTGCCTCGGTGGCCGGCACGCGCTGCACGCGGTGGCCACCGGACTCGAACTTGAGCCGCGAGTACACGTCCTTGCCCGCAATGCGCGCGATGACTTCCTTATAGCCGCCGTGCTCGCCGTGGCTGGCGCTGACGATCTCGATTTCCCAATGGCGCTTGACGGCGTAGGCGCTGTACATGCGGAACAGGTCGCCGGCGAAAATGGCGGCCTCGTCGCCACCGGCACCGGCGCGGATTTCAATAAAAATATTGCGCGTGTCGTTCGGGTCTTTGGGCAACAGCAGTGTCTGCAAATCCTGCTCAAGGCCGGCCAGTCGCAGCGCCAGGCGCTTGACTTCGTCATCCACCATGGCACGCATGCCGGCATCGGATTCATCCAGCATGGCGCGCGCCGCCGCCAGTTCGTGCGCGGTCTCGCGGTGCTCGCGGTAGCGATTCACCAGCGGCTGGATTTCGGCATACTCGCGCGACAACGCGCGGAACCGGTTCTGCTCGCCGATCACGGAAGCGTCGGAAAGCAGGGCGCTGATTTCCTCAAGACGCAGATCGAGATTTTCCAGCCGTGACTGGATAGTGGGTTTCATGGCGGTGGGCTCGGGAACATCTGATTGACTATCATCTGCCGCAAAGACGCAAAGGGCGCAAAGAAAAAATGAGTAGTTATCAAGAATACCTTTGCGTTCTTTGCGTCTTTGCGGCTGAAAATATTAGTTTTTGAATTATTCAGCGCTTCTCTAAAGATCGTCGCCGAGGTCGAACAGTTTGCGTGCCGCCTCCAGCAGTTGCGCGTCGCCGTCGTGGCTGGCGCGCTTCAGGGCATCGCTCGGCGCATGGGTAAACTTGTTGGCGAGCGCGCGCGCCAGTTGCTCCATGACCTTCTGCGGATCGTCGCCGCGCGCCAACCGGCCTTGTGCGCGCTTCAGTTCGGCGGCACAGGCGGCGGCGGTGGTTTCGCGCAGTGCGCGAATCGCCGGCACCGAATCGAGCGCGTGCACCCAGTGCATGAAGTTCACTACTTGAATATCGATAATTTTCTCCGCTTCTTTCGCCGCCTCCTGACGCGACTGGATATTTTCCTGGATGGTCTCTTGCAGGTCATCAACGGTATAGAGATACACATCCGCCAGTTCACCGACCTGCGGCTCGATGTCGCGCGGCACGGCCAGGTCCACCATGAAAATCGGCCGGTGGCGGCGCGCCCTGAGCGCGCTCTCGACCGCGCCTTTGCCGAGGATCGGCAACTGGCTGGCGGTCGAGGAGATCACGATATCGGCGTCGGCCAGCCGCTCCGGCATTTCCATCAGCGTGATGGCCTCGCCGCCGCAGGCGTCGGCCAGCAACTGGGCGCGCTCGGTGGTGCGATTTGCCACCAGCAGGCGGGTCACGCCCTGTTCGCGCAGATGCCGCGCCACCAGTTCGATGGTCTCGCCCGCACCGATCAGCAGCACCTGTTTTTCGTTCAGATTCTGAAATATCTTTTTCGCCAGACTCACGGCGGCATAGGCCACCGACACGGCGCTGGCGCCGATCGCGGTGTCGGTGCGCACCTGCTTGGCCACCGAGAAGGTCTGCTGAAAAAGCCGGTTCAGGATTTTGCCGGTGGCGCCGGCCTTGTGCGCCGCCGTGAAGGCGCTTTTCATTTGGCCGAGAATCTGCGGCTCGCCCAACACCATGGAGTCGAGGCCGGCGGCCACGCGGAACGCGTGTTGTACCGCGTCCCGGTCGGGGTGCAGATACAGGTGCGGCGCAATGTCGTTTTCCGGCAGGCGGTGGAACTCGCAGAACCACTTGAGCGCCGGGCGCGTGTCGTCGTGATCGAGGCGGCAATACACCTCGGTGCGATTGCAGGTGGAAAGGATCGTGGCTTCGTGTACGCCGGCCTGTTCGGTAATTTCGCGCAACGCCTGCGGCAACTGCTCGGGCGCGAACGCCGCCTGCTCGCGGACGGCAACCGGCGCGGTCTTGTGGTTAATGCCGAAGGCGATGAGGTGCATGCGACCCGGGAAATTGGACGGCAAGGACAGCCGGTGCGGCGTCCCCTTTACGGTACTGCATATTATAGGCTGCGGCGCTTCCGGCCAAAAGCCATCAGTGAATGAAGCTTCATTCACTGATGGCGGAAGTGCCGGAACCGCAGGAGCCGTGTTCCGGCCGACCGCCATGGATGGCGGACGCCTCCTCCATCCATGGAGGGCAGAAGTGCTACACACACAGTGTAGGTCGCCCTTCAAGGCGACATGCCCCGTGCTGCATCGTTGCCACAGGCCGTGAAAGCGGGTGTACTATACTGACGAATCAAGCACAGCCGATCTGGCAGACCGGAGACAGACCCTAAAATGAAACTCAAACCCCTGCTAATCGTAGCCCTCGTTGTACTGCTTTTTGCCTGTCAGGCGCCCGCCACCCGCCAGCCGGTGCAGGTCGGCACGCTGGCGAGCGACAAACAAGACCTGCCGGCGATTCCGCTGACCGCCGAGGTTCTTTACAGCTTGCTGCTCGGCGAGATCGCCGGGCATCGCGGCCAGTTCGATGTCTCGGTCCCGGCGCTTGGCCGCGCCGCCGAGCGGACGCGCGACCCGCGGCTGGCCGAACGCGCTGCGCTCGCGGCCCTGTTTGCGCGTCGTCCGCAGGAGGCGCTGGCCAGCGCCCGTCTGTGGGTGGAACTCAAGCCGTACAGCAGCGAGGCGCACGAGGCGCTGGCCGCCGCGCTCATGGAGGCCGGCCAGCCGGATGAAGCGCGCATCCATTTCGAGAAAATTCTGATCCTGGGTGGAGAGTCCGGGTTGGCGCAGGCCTATCTGCGCATTGCCGCGACCCTCGGCCGTCAATCCAATCGCGCGGATGCGCTGGAAGTGATGCGCGCACTGGTGCGCCTCAACCCGGACAAGGCGGTGGCGCAGTTTGCGCTTGCGCATCTCGCGGTGCGTGTCTCCGATCTCGATGCGGCCATGGCGGCCATCGACCGTGCGCTGGACATCAATCCGGCGTGGGAGGATGCGGCGCTGTTCAAGGCGCGCGTGCTGGTGTCGCTCAAGGACCCGCCCCGGGTGTTGCAGTATTACGAGCGTTATCTGGAGGCCCATCCGCGCGCCGGCAACATGCGCCTCGGCTACGCGCGCCAGCTGGTGGACCTCAAGCAGTGGGACAAGGCGCGCGAGCAATTCAAGCGCGTGGTGGCCGCCGCGCCGGGCGACGCCGAAGTGGTGTTCACGATCGCACTGCTCGCGTTGCAGAGCAACGAGCTGGACGAGGCCGAGCATTACCTGAAGCGCGCCCTCGATCTGCAACCGGACAACGATCAGACGCGTCTGTATCTCGGGCAGGTGGCCGAGCAGCGTAACCAGTACGAGACGGCCATCCAGTGGTACACGCGTATTGAATCCGCCGAGCTTTATTTCGAGGCGCAGACGCGTCTGGGTGTGGCCCTGGCCCGGCAGGGCCATCTCGATCAGGCGCGTGCCCACCTGCACAACCTGTTGCCGAAGACCGAAGCGCAGAAGGTGCAACGCGCGCTGGCCGAGGAGCAGATCCTGCGTGACGCGAAGCAGTACACCGAGGCCTTCGACGTACTCAGCCGCCTGCTCGGCGAGCTGCCGGACAATGCCGACTTGTTGTATGCGCGCGCGCTGGCCGCCGAGAAACTCAACCGTGTCGAAGTCGCCGAAAGAGATCTGCGCCACATCCTGAAGAAAGATCCAAAGAACGCGAATGCCCTGAATGCCCTCGGTTACACGCTGGCCGATCGCACCACGCGTTACGCGGAGGCGCTTGCGCTGATCGAGCAGGCACTTGCCATCAAGCCGGACGATCCGTTTATTCTCGACAGTCTGGGCTGGGCGTATTATCGCCTCGGCAATCACGCCGAGGCGGTGCGTCACCTGCGCGTGGCGTTCAACCTGCGCGCCGACGCGGAGATCGCCGCGCACCTGGGTGAGGTGCTGTGGGTAACAGGTGATCGCGCCTCCGCCGAGTCAATCTGGAAGACCGCGCTCAAACAGGCGCCCGACAGTGAGGTGTTGCTCGGCGTGATCTCAAAATTCCGGGGCAAGTGACAAAAAATCAGGTCACCGGGAGAAGCGGAAATAGGACAGGAAAAAACTTTTCTTTCCTTCTTCCGCTTTTCTTTTTTCTCTGTGTTTCCTGTACCGCGCCGTTGCCGCGACCGCCGGCCGACCAGCTCCAGCAGCTCTGGCGGTCGCGTGAGCTGGCGTTGTTGCCGATTCAGCATTGGGAACTGCGCGGCCGGCTTGCCGTGCGCGCCGATGAGCGCGGCGGTCAGGCGTCGCTCACCTGGAAGCGCGCCGCCGCGCAGCACAGCATTCAGCTCAACGGGCCGCTCGGGCGCGGTGTGGTGCGCATCACGCAGGATGAAACCGGCGCGCAGCTGCAGGATGCCGAGCAGCGCGTGTTGCGCGCCGCCAGCGCCGAGGAACTGCTCTATCACTACACCGGTTGGCGGCTGCCACTCACGCATCTGAATTTCTGGGTGCTCGGTGTGCCGGTGCCGGACCTGCCGGCAAGCCAGGAACTGGATGACGCCGGTCGCCTGAAGACGTTGCGTCAGCAGGGCTGGGAAATTCAGTATCAGGACTACGTTCAGTCCGCCATCCATGAACTGCCCAGCCGTCTGACCCTGAGCTCGGTCCCGGATCGCGCGACCCCGGAGCTGCCCGCCATGGAAGTGCGTCTCGTGATCGAGCGCTGGGCGCAGGTACAATAGAGTGAATGAAGCCTCATTCACTACGGCATCCTGGCCGGCCCCGGCCAAGCTCAATCTCTTTCTGCATGTTACCGGCCGGCGGCCGGATGGCTACCACACGCTGCAAACCCTGTTTCAGTTTCTCGAACTTCACGACGAACTGCGGTTTGAGGTGACACGCGACGGCCACATTGCGCGCGCACGGGAGTTACCCGGTGTACCGGAGGAACGCGATCTCAGTCTGCGCGCCGCGCGTCTGCTGCAAGCCGCGAGCGGCGCCACGCAAGGTGCGATCGTGCATCTCGAGAAGCGCCTGCCGCTCGGCGCAGGCCTTGGCGGCGGCAGTTCGGACGCCGCCACCACCTTGTTGGCGCTCAACGAACTCTGGGGTTGCGGGTTCACACACGCGGCGCTCGCCGCACTGGGGCTTAAACTCGGCGCGGATGTGCCGGTGTTCGTGCAGGGTCAGGCCGCCTGGGCCGAGGGGGTGGGCGAGCTTCTGACCCCGGCTGAACCGCCGGAGCATTGGTTTGTGGTACTCGCGCCGAGGGTAATGGTATCGACCGCGCGGGTCTTCGCCGCCTTTAATCACGGGTTGGATTTGACACCCTATAGGGCTGCCATCACAATACGCGATTTTCGCGCAGGCCAGACCTGCAACGACCTTGAGCCGGTGGTCCGCCGGCTTTACCCGGAAGTGGATAATGCATTGAAGTGGCTCAGGGATTTCGGTGAGGCCCGAATGACGGGCTCCGGTTCCTGCGTGTTTCTGCCGGTGGCGGACGCGGCGGCCGGGCAGGCGATACGGAGGCAGTGTCCAGCGGCGCTGGCAGACGGGTTTGTGACGCGCGGGTTGAATCACCACCCGCTGCACGCGCGCCTGAAGACATGAACTGGGGCGTCGCCCCGGAGGACTAAGACGTTGTGAATCTGGCGATTCGGCATTCTCATTCTTACCAGTACTTACCAGTAAAGTGAAAGTGAAAGTGAAAGTGAAAGTTAATGGGGCGTCGCCAAGCGGTAAGGCACCGGATTTTGATTCCGGCATTCCCAGGTTCGAATCCTGGCGCCCCAGCCAGAATTATTATTGCCCGCGTAGAGACTGAAACGCATGTCGCTCGATAACACCATGGTTTTCACGGGCACCGCCAACCCGGCGCTGGCGGAGAAGGTCGCGCACCATCTTGGCATGCCGCTGGGCAAGGCGCAGATCGGTCGCTTCAGCGACGGTGAGACGCTGGTCGAGATCATGGACAACGTGCGCGGGCGCGACGTGTTCATTATTCAACCGACCTGTGCGCCGTCGAACGACAACTTGATGGAACTGCTGGTCATGCTGGACGCGGTCAAGCGCTCATCGGCGCGCCGCCTGACGGCGGTGATTCCTTATTATGGTTACGCGCGTCAGGATCGCCGCCCGCGCACCGCGCGCGTGGCGATTACCGCCAAGGTGGTGGCGGACATGATTACGCTGGCCGGCGCGCACCAGGTACTGACCATGGATCTGCACGCCGACCAGATTCAGGGATTTTTCAATATTCCGACCGACAACATCTACGCCGGGCCGGTGTTGCTCGGCGACATCTGGCGCATCAAGTATCCGGATCTGCTGGTGGTATCGCCGGACGTCGGCGGCGTGGTGCGCGCCCGGGCGCTGGCCAAACATCTGGAGGCGGATCTGGCGATCATCGATAAACGCCGGCCGCGCCCGAACGAATCCAAAGTGATGCACATCATCGGCGAGGTGAAGGGCCGTACCTGCGTGTTGATGGACGATCTGGTGGATACCGCCGGCACCTTGTGCGAGGCGGCGGCGGCGCTCAAGAACAACGGCGCGAAGAAGGTGGTGGCGTACTGCACGCACCCGGTGCTGTCGGGCGCGGCGGTGGAGCGCATCGAGAAATCGCAACTCGACGAGCTGGTGGTCACGGATACCATCCCGCTGCGGCCCGAGGCCAGGGCCTGCAAACGCATTCGCCAGTTGTCGGTGGCGGAGATTCTGGCCGAGACCATCCGGCGCATCGCCACCGACGATTCGGTCAGCTCGTTATTTATGGATTAACCGGTTAACGCCGCGTGGCCCTGGGGCGGCGCGGCTGTTAGACGTTCTGCCCTGGTCGCGGGGCGAGCGAAAATTGAAGTAAACACTTTTGGAGAAACGAAAATGGCAAAATTTGAACTCAGCGCCGAAAAGCGCGACGTGAAAGGCAAGGGTGCGAGCCGCCGCCTGCGTCGCGCTGGCAAGGTGCCGGCCGTGATGTATGGCGCCGGCAAAGATGCAATCAATCTGTCGCTCGACCACAACGCGCTTTATCTGCAAGTTCGCAACGAGGCGTTCTACTCCTCGATCCTGACCGTGAACATCGGCAAGGATAAAGAGCAGGCGGTGTTGCGCGATCTGCAAATGCATCCGTACAAGCCGCGCATCGCGCATCTCGATCTGTTGCGCATCAGCGCTACTGAAAAACTGCACATGCGCGTGCCGGTACACTTTATGAATCAGGAAACCGCGCCGGGCGTGAAGCAGCAGGGTGGTATCGTCAATCACCGTATCACCGAGATCGACATCAGCTGCTTGCCCAAGGATCTGCCGGAGTTCCTGACGGTGGATGTGGGTCACCTCAACCTCAACGAGTCGGTGCACTTGTCCGACATCAAGCTGCCGGAAGGCGTGAGTATCACCAGCGTCGCGCACGGCGGAGGCGATTTGGTGGTGGCGGCGATTACCGCCGTGCTGGAGGAAGTCGAGGTGGCCCCGGTGGCTGCCGAGGTGGCACCGGTGGAAGGCGCAGCGGCCGCGCCCGGCGGCGAAGTCGCGAAGGGCGAGGCAGGCAAAACCGACGCGCCGAAAGCGGGCGGCGCCAAGCCGGAGGCAGCGAAGAAAGAAGGCGGCAAACCGGAGGCAGCGAAGAAAGAAGGCGGCAAGAAGTAACGCGCCGTTCCGTCGTCGCAGGCGCCGCGCGTGTCCTCGACCCCGGGCATCTCGCTCATCGCCGGTCTTGGCAACCCCGGCCCCGAGTATGCGGACACCCGGCACAACGCCGGGTTCCGTTTTCTCGACGCCTTGCTGGAAGGCCGTGGTCAGACGCTCAAGCGTGAAGGCCGTTTCGCTGGGCAGGTGGCGAAGATCGGCATCGGCGGGCGCGAGCTGTGGCTGCTGGCGCCCGACACCTTCATGAACCACAGCGGTGAATCGGTGGCGAAGTTGGCGCATTACTACAAAATCCCGGCGAGCGAGATTCTGGCGGTACACGACGAACTCGATTTGCCGCCCGGGACGGCGCGCCTGAAAACCGGCGGCGGTGCGGGCGGGCACAACGGTATCGCCGACCTCATCGAGAAACTTGGCACGCCGGATTTTTTCAGGTTGCGTCTTGGCATCGGCAGGCCGGCGAGCAGCGCCCAGGTAGTGAGCTTCGTGCTCAAAAAAGCGCCGCCAGCAGAACAGGCGTTGCTGGACGAGGCGATCCGCGCCGCGCTTGGTGTTACTGAAGACATGGTTCACGGGCGCGTGCAGCAGGCGATGAATGCCCTGCACTCCCACACAAGCAGCTAGGACATCATCATGGGTTTCAAATGCGGTATCGTCGGCTTGCCGAACGTCGGCAAGTCCACGCTGTTCAATGCGCTCACCCAGGCCGGTATCTCGGCCGAGAACTATCCGTTCTGCACCATTGATCCGAACATCGGCATCGTCGAAGTGCCGGACCCGCGCCTCGATGCGCTCGCGAAAATCGTGATACCGGAAAAAGTGGTGCCCACAACGATTGAGTTTGTGGATATCGCCGGGCTCGTGGCCGGTGCCGCGCAGGGTGAAGGACTCGGCAACAAGTTCCTGTCGCACATCCGCGAGGTGGATGCGATCGCGCACGTGGTGCGCTGCTTCGAGGATGAGAACATCATCCACGTGGTGGGCAAGGTGCGCCCGGCCGAGGACATCGAGGTTATCAACACGGAACTCGCGCTCGCCGATCTCGACGCCGTGGAGAAGGGCGTGCACCGCGCCGAGAAGGGCGCCAAGGGCGGCAGCAAAGACGACATCAAGCTGCGTGAACTTTTGATACGCGTGCGCGCACACCTCAACACCGCCAAGCCGGTGCGTGCCATGGGTTTAAGCGAGGACGAGCACGGGCTATTGAAACCGCTGTGCCTGCTCACCGACAAGCCGCTCATGTACATTGCGAACGTCGCGGAGAACGGCTTTACCAGCAACCCGTTGCTCAAACAGGTCGAGGACATCGCCAAGACCGAAAACACCGTGGCGGTGCCGATCAGCGCCGCGATTGAGGCTGAATTATCAGGCATGGACAGCGCGGACAAGCACGAATTCCTGAAAGAAATGGGCTTGAACGAACCGGGCCTGAACCGCGTGATTCGCGCCGGCTACAAGCTGCTTGGTTTGCAGACCTACTTCACCGCCGGGGTGAAGGAAGTACGTGCCTGGACAGTGCGCGTCGGCGCGACCGCGCCGCAGGCGGCAGGCGTAATCCACACCGATTTCGAGCGCGGCTTTATTCGCGCCGAGGTCACGGCCTACGAAGACTTCACCAAACACAAAGGCGAAGCCGGCGCCAAGGAGGCCGGCAAGCTGCGGCTCGAAGGCAAGGAGTACGTGGTGCAGGACGGCGATGTCATGCACTTCCGTTTTAATGTTTAAAACCAGATACAAGTTACAAGCAGCAAGTGGTAAAATGCCGGAGCAAAGAATTTTTCATCCTTCTTCGTTCTTGTATATTGCCGCTTGTGTCTGAATTTTAGGCTATGTAGCTCAGCTGGTTAGAGCGCGGCACTCATAATGCTGAGGTCGGTGGTTCGAGTCCACCCATAGCCACCATTTCCAACAGTGACTTGGCGCGTACTGGGCATCGGCCATAGTGTCGTGTGGACCATTTAATGGTGGCGCGCGCGACCCGGTCGCAGCGCCAGAGAGCTGACGTGCCGCATCCTCGTCGGTGGTACATCGCACCCGGTCCTCGCCTTGCCCGGGCTTCCCCTGCCTGAGACGGGATTCGGAATCCCCTGTTCCCCGTCCGCCGCGCGCATCGTCAATCGTTGTGCAAGCACATGACAGCGCCCGATGGATTGTCGAATCCTCCGCCTTCATTCAGCCAGGATCTCCAGCAGAAAGTGTGACGTAGATACGATTGGAGGGGAGGGAAAGATCAGGGTCAACACGGTTTTCCGACAGCAGCCATATTTATGCACAACCGTCTGTTAAGGCGACCCTCAATACCCCCAATTCTGTCAGCTGACTTTGGGTAACAGACAGTTTTACCAGAAGCCAGGGCTGTATGGCGCGTTTTTTGCCTCCTTGGTATAGCGCTGAGCACAGATCGCTGGACACCGTGGCACGATGCAGGTTTCTACCCATACTCTTCGGGACGGGAGTTGAGTTTAATGCGCAGCTACTTGGAAACGGTTTGTATTGCTGGGGGACTGTCCGGGTTCCCGTAGCGGGTTATTGGAAAAATGGCTGCATGAACCAAACAAATAACTAGGGAAGCTCTGAACAAGTTCGTAATTGTCATTTCGACCGAAGGGAGAAATCTGATAACGCGATGATGACGCTAGACTTTCACGCCGGCAGATTTCTCGTTGCGATCGAAATGACAACTTATTCAGAGTTCCCTAGTTTAGCTACCGTTCGTCGTCCGATGTTAGGCATGACCGCACCTGGCGATGTGCGCTATTGTTTTAGGGATATTCTTTCAGCTAACTTACGTCTTCTCCCCGATGTAGGGTACTGGCCGATGAATATTACCGGGGAGTGATTATGTATGTAGTGAAGATTTACCAGAAAGTAGTCCGTCAAACTGCCCACACCCTCTTGAGGGTGGAACGAGGGCGTTGTCAGCCGGTGATGGCCGCTGACCGGCTTGAGGGATGATTCTCTTTAACGGGCACACAAGGACGATCATGGATAAAGAAACGGAACTTCTGAGGGTGCTCATCGTTGAAGACAACGAAGAATTCTGCAGCTTCCTCAAGGCCACGGTCTACCAGCGCTACCCGCGCGCGGCCGTGGTCGAGGCCCACGACGGGGCCGGAGGGCTGCGTCTGCACGCTACCTTCAAGCCACATTTAGCGTTCATCGACATAAACTTGCCTGGCGATATCAACGGCCTGCAGCTGACCAAGCAGTTGCGTGCAGCTGGCAGTCCGGTACGTATCGTGATTATTACCAGTCATGATCTGCCGGAGTACCGGAGTGCCGCATCGCGCCTCGGGGCAGACACCTTCTTGTCAAAGTCGTCGCTGTCCCCGCCGGTCATTCAGAGCCTGATGGATCAGGTCCTGGCCACCGGGTTGCCGCGCTCAAAGTAAGTAGCCGCCGCCAGCCCGGTCGGCGATCGCCGTTCAGACACCGACCCGCATCAAATCTCCAGTCAGTTCCCTCCAGCGCCTGATCGAATCCCCGGACCAACATCGACCAGGACAGTGTACCCCTACCCCCGGAGTAGATTTCACTTCCACGAAATACTGTCTTCCCCCAACTGAACTAATTGCGCCGATCCGATAGGGTCACGCACAAGGGGAAGGTGGGAGTCAGACAGGTCTTTGACTGTCCGACAGAGTAGCTGGATGTGTGGGGTTGTGTTTGTGCTCCACCCTGGTGTCTCTCCCACCCTGACGCATTGTTCACTCAAGTACGGGAAAAGGGGATCGCTATGGCATCCAGGCA
>Ga0315281_10005758_pt1 | contig 17699 bp, 6 predicted proteins | sample YL17G07_0_MG_FD_204540 | JGI IMG/M metagenome (GOLD analysis project Ga0315281, IMG submission 204540) | Sediment microbial communities from Yellowstone Lake, YNP, Wyoming, USA - YL17G07_0 | ecosystem: Environmental > Aquatic > Freshwater > Lake > Sediment | place: USA: Wyoming | collected...
CCGCCGAAGCGGCGGTAAGGTCCTTGGGCAGGCCATCGCCGAACCTTGCCGCCGAAGCGGCGGTAAGGTCCTTGGGCAGGCCATCGCCGGACCTTGCCGCCGAAGCGGCGGTAAGTGACCCGGTGCGGAACCGTCCCATCTTGCTCGCCGACGATCTCACCGGGGCCTGCGACGTCGGGGTGGGAGTCCTTGCCCCCGGTCGTCCCGTGCGGTGCGTCTTTTTCCGCGGCGCCGGGCGATTGCGCCGGGGACACGGCGTGACCGTGCTCGATCTCGAGACCAGGCGGATGTCCCGGGGGCCGGCGGTGCGGCGGGCGTGGCAGGCGGGGCGCTGGCTGAGGCGGGCAGGGGCCAGGCCGGGCTACTTCAAGATCGACTCCACGCTCCGGGGACACCCGGTTGCGGAGGCCGAGGCGCTCCGCCGGGCGACCGGGAGCAGGTTGACCTGGCTCGTGCCCGCGAACCCGTCCATGGGACGGCAGACGATCGGCGGGCGCCACTTCGTCAACGGCCGTCCGCTGGAGGCGACGCAGTATGCGCGTGATCCCATCCACCCCGTGGCAACCGGCAACCTGCTCGAGCTGGCGGCGGGCGACCTCGGGGCGGGAGCGTGCGTTCACCTGCCGCTCTCGGACCTGGCGCGGGGACCCGCGCACGTCCGGAAGCTCCGGCGCGCGTGGCTCGGGGCGGGGATCCGGCTCGTGGTGGCCGACGCCCGGCGGGAGGCCGACCTCGCGCGGATAGCGGCCTGCATCCCGGCCGACGATCTGCCGATGGGCTCCGCCGCCCTCGCGCGCCATCTTCTCCGCCGCCGCATGCGCGGAGTTTCGGCGGACGCCGAAACTCCGGGGCCGCGCGGCCTCGCGGTCATCGGAAGTCTCAACCCGCTCACGGCTGAACAGGTCCGCCGGGCTTCCCGGCTCGCCGGTGTTCTCGTGCACCGGCTCGGTCCCTCGGATCTCGAGCGGGGCCGCGTGGGCCTCCCGGGTCCGGGCGTGCGGTGGTTCATCCTCGTGCTGGATCCGGCCCGGTTCCGGCGGGTGCTTTCGAGCCGTTCGGGACAGGGAGAACGGGTCGCGCGCGGCCTCGCGCGGGTGGCGGCCCGCGCGGTTCGGGGGTGGCGGCCAGCGCGCCTGCTCATGTCGGGCGGGCTCACGGCGGCAGCCGTCTGCGAGGCGGCCGGCATTCCCGCACTGAGGCTGATCCGCGAGGTGGCCCCGGGGCTCGTGGCTTCGAAAGCGAACGGGCCGGCGGGAGCGTTCCTGGTCCTGACGAAGCCGGGCGGGTTCGGATCGAAGGACGCGCTGTCCAGGATCATGCGGGAGGCGACCGCATGAGCTTGTCGCGGGGGTCGCTTCACAGCATGAGCGGGTTCGGCCGCGGCGAGTCGGCCGCGGCGGGCGTCCGCGTCGTGTGCGAGATCCGGAGCGTGAACCAGCGCGGACTCGACATCTCGCTCTCCTGCGCGGACCGCATGCTCTGGGCGGACCCCCTGCTGCGGCGGCTCGTCTCCGCTTCGATCCGCCGGGGGCGGGTTGACGTCAACGTCTCCGTGGCGTCGGACCCGGGCGTCGGCGGCGGCCTTCTGGACGCCGGGCTGGCGGAGCGGTACGGGCGCGAACTCTTGCGGGTCGCGCGGAAGCTCCACCTCGAACGGCCGCGGGCGGACGCCCTCCTCGCGATTCCGGGCGTGGTCCGACTCAAGGGATCGGGTCTCAACCCGAAGCGGCTTGGACCCCTGATTCGCATGGCGTTCACGGCGGCCATGACCCGGCTTCTCGCGATGCGCCGGCGCGAGGGGGCGGCGCTCGCCCGCGATCTCGGGCGGCGATTTGATCGAATCGAACGGCTTGCGGGAGACGTCAAAGCCGCGTGGCCGGCGGCCGCCGCCCGCCAGCAGGACCGGCTGACCGCGCGGCTCAAGGAGGCCCTCGACAGGGCGCATGACAACCTGCCGCACGACAACGCCGGGCGCGGCGACGATCGCCGCGCGGCGCGCGAGATCGCTCAGGCGGTCGAGCGCGGGGACGCGGCCGAGGAGCTGACCCGGATAGGAAGTCATCTTGGCCAGTGCCGGTCAGCTCTTGCGGGAGGCTCCCCGGCCGGGCGCAAGCTCGAGTTCCTCGTCCAGGAGCTCCAGCGGGAGGCCAACACGACCGGGGCGAAGAGCGTGGACGCCGGGGTCACGCGCATCGTGCTGGCCATGAAGGAGGAAGTCGAGCGCGTGCGGGAGCAGGTGGCCAACCTTGAATAGCCGGGGTTTCCCGGTCGTCCTCTCGTCCCCGTCCGGCGGGGGCAAGACCACGATCGCGGAGGGTCTGCTCGCCGCGCTGCCGTGGCTCCGGAAGTCCCGGTCCACGACCACCCGCAGTCCTCGTCCCGGGGAGCGAGACGGAGTTGATTACGAGTTCGTGGCTCCGGAGGAGTTCGAACGGCGGAAGGCGGCCGGAGCGTTCGCCGAGTGGGCGGACGTCCATGGCCACAGCTACGGCACGTCGAAGGCCTTCGTGGAGGAAGCCTGCGCCGCGGGACTGTGCCCCCTCCTCGTGATCGATGTCCAGGGGGGCCGGTCCGTTCGCCGCGCCTACCCGGACGCCCTGCTCGTGTTCCTGATGCCACCGTCGCTGGATGAGCTCGAGCGGCGCCTGCGCTCTCGCAGGAGCGAGCCGGACGCACACCTGGAAGCGCGCCTGCGCAACGCTCCGGCGGAGATTGCGGCCGGGAAGGAATACGACTATATTGTCTTGAACGAGTCCCTGGGTCTTGCCGTCGAGCAGGTGGGGGCGATCCTGTCGCGGGAACGCGATATCCGGTCCTGAAGCGCAGCGGTTCTCATGCAACGTCGGAATGTCGAGTGGAGGCAAAATGAAGCGAACGGAAATTCCCCCGCACGAAGAGCTCATGCACCGGATCAAGAACAAGTACGAGTTCATCCTCGCGGTATCGAAGCGCGCGCGGATGCTCGTGGAAGGCGCGCCATCCGCCGAGGGCATTGAGGGCGTGAAACCCACGACGAAGGCGCTGGGGGAACTGCTCGGCGCGAAGATCACCTACCAGGTCCATGAGGACCCGGACAAGTAGCACCATCCGGACCGGGAGTCCATGGAGATGGCCAGGAACCAGAAGCTGACTTCAGCGCCCGTGGAGGCCCCTGCGGTCCTGCTCGGGGTCACCGGCTCGATCGCGGCCTGCAAGGCGGCGGAGCTCGCCAGCCGGCTCGCGGCTGAGGGAGTCGAGGTGCTCGTGGTCATGACCCGCGCCGCGACCGAGTTCGTCACCCCGCTCACCTTCCAGACGCTCACGGGCCAGCCCGTGGGGGTGGACATGTTCGCCGAACGGAAGGGATCGAAGGTGGAGCATATCGCGCTGGCGCGCCGGCCGGCGGTAATGGTCATCGCGCCCGCGACCGCGGACATCCTGGCCAAGCTGGCCCATGGGCTCGCGGACGATCTGCTCACGACCGCGGTTCTGGCGACCACCGCGCCCGTGCTCGTCGCGCCGGCCATGAACGCGGCGATGTGGGCGAATCCCGCGGTCCAGGAGAACGTGGCGTTGCTGGCGGCCCGCGGCTTCGGGATCATCCAGCCGGGCGTCGGCGCGCTGGCCTGCGGCGAGACCGGACCGGGGCGGATGGCGGACCTGGACGTGATTCTGGCGGCGGTGCGCCGCGATCTCGCGGCTTCGGCTGTCTGGTCGCGGCGCACCGTGCTCGTGAGCGCGGGCCCCACGCGCGAGCCGCTCGACGGCGTCCGGTACATCAGCAACGCTTCGTCCGGGCGGATGGGTTTCGAGCTCGCGTCGGCAGCGCGGCGCAGGGGTGCGGAGGTGATCCTCGTGAGCGGCCCGGTCTCGCTCGCCGCCCCGTTCGGCGTGCGCATGGTCGGGGTGACGACGGGAGAGCAGATGCGGAAGGCCGTGCTCGAGCACTTCCCCCGGTGCGACGTGCTCATCAAGGCGGCGGCCGTCACGGACTACCGGCCACGGGACCCGAAGGCGGGCAAGACGAAGTCAGGAAGCTGGGACGTGTCGCTGGACAAGGTGGGGAACATCCTCGCGGAGGCCGCCAAGCGCCGCAAGAAGGGCCAGGTCCTCGTGGGGTTCGCGGCCGAGACGGGGGATCCCGAGGCCGAAGGGGCACGGAAGCTGAAAGAGCGGAACCTGGATCTTCTCGTCGCCAATCGTCTTGACGAGCCCGGGTCGGGCTTCGGCAGCGGGACCAACAGGGCGGTTCTGATGCACCGGAACGGCCGCCGGGAACGCCTGCCGGTCATGTCCAAGGCGGAGCTTTCGGACCGCATATTGGATGCCGTGGCCCCCCTGCTGGGGAAGCGGCAAGCCCATGGGCGGAATCGGCACTTGTGATATTGGTCACATTCGACTCGTGCAGGGAACCGGTAGTATGGTGGTGCGTCGCCTGTGCGTTCAGCGGGCATCTCGACCGGTTCTGAAGGGAGGGCTTGAAGGGTGAAAGTCCGGTACTGGGGGGTCCGCGGCAGCATTCCGTGCCCGGGGGCGGCAACGCTTCGCATGGGCGGCAACACTTCGTGCGTCGAGGTCGTCGCGGACGGCGAGGAGATCATCCTCGACGCCGGGAGCGGCATCCGCCCGCTCGGGAACCGGTTCCTCAAGGAGGGCAAGCCGGTCAAGGCAAGCCTCTTCTTCACGCATGTCCACCACGACCACATCCAGGGCCTCCCGTTCTTCGTGCCCGCCTTCCTTCCGACCACTCAGCTCAAGATCTACGGAGAGCGCAAGGGCGAGCACGGAATGCGCGACATCATCAGCGCGGTCATGACCGCGCCGTTCTTCCCGGTCCCCATCGGCGCCCTGCGCGCCCAGATCGAGTACCACGAGATCAAGGAGGGAGACACCGTCAAGGTCGGCCCGAACGTCACGGTCATCGCGGGCCGGCTGAACCATCCCAACGGCGCGCTCGGCTACCGCGTGGAGTCGATCGAGAAGGGCCGCAAGCGCGTCTTCGCCCACATCACCGACACCGAGCACGGGGCCGAGCCGGACCAGAACGTGATCGCCCTGATCCGCGATGCGGATGCGTTCTCGTACGACTCTTCCTACACCACGCAGGAGTACGAGACCAAGAAGGGCTGGGGGCACAGCACGTGGGCCGAGGGCATCAAGGTGGCCAAGCTGGCCAGGGCCAAGCGGTACCTGCTGTGGCACCACGATCCGGCGCACAGCGACAAGGACATGGAGAAGATCCTGGCCGAGGCCCGGAAGGAGTTCAAGTCGACCATGCTCTCCTACGAGGGGCTCGAACTGTCCCTCTAGCCGGGCAAGCACGGAGTTTCTGCGAGTTTCGCAGTCCTGCGAAACTCGCAGACACCCGTCCGGGTGTCCGGCGTCACGCAGAAACTCCGGAACACCCGTCTTCAGGTGTTAACTGACACTTGGGACCGTCAACTCGCCGAATTCTGACAGTCCCTCCCGCGAAAAAGCCTTGTAGCAGGCGTTGGACACGTTGGCCCGGTTCCTGCATCAGTAGAGGGGTAGACGCGGCGGAGGAACAACCGACGCGTGGGTGAGTCTTTAGGTTTGTTTTCGAAGGGCGCCATATTCGGTGGCGGGACGGTACAGGAGCCGGCGCAAAAAAAGGCGCCGGTGGAAAGTTGAGCCCTCCCTCAAAAGCTCTATTCCTGTGGCCGCGTGCTCCTGTGCCGAGTGGCGCCCTTCTCATTTTCCCCGGTTCCTGGCCGCGGTGTCAGAACCGTCAGAAGTGTCAGCCAGTGCCCCCCCCTTCCAATCCCCGAAAATCATGGAGAATTTCCCCATTTTGGGCCCGTTGAGGTGTTCCTTTCGGGCGCCACTCATGTAAATTAGTCGCGATGCGCTCTCCCGGTCCGGCCCCGCGGCGTTTCACTGCCTCCGTCCGCCGGACCGTCCCCATGCTTGTTGCGGCGTTGTTTTCGTTTCTCGCCGCCGTCGACGCGGGCGCGGCGCCGTCCGCTCCGGCATCGCTTACGGCCTTGGGTCAGAACCAGCAGGCGGCGCTCAACTGGGGCGTCGCCGCGGAGGGCGGCGCGCCGATCTCGTGCTACGAGGTCTTCCGCCAGACCTGCCCGGGTTGCGCTCTCTCCCTGCGCGGCACCACGGGCGCCGCGGTCACCGTCTACACCGACGGCGGGCTGACGAACGGGACCACCTACACCTACCTGGTCCGGGCACGCGACCTGCTCTCGGCGACAGGCGGGTTCGCTGGTCCGGCGGACGTTCAGCCGCAGGATTCGATCATCAACCCGCCGCCGACGGTGGGGACGGTCACGACCGGAGCGGTCAACCGCGTCGTGGTTTCGTGGCTCCCGATCAACCCCGGGACGCACCCGGCCACCGGCTATGCCGTCTATCGCACTTCTTTCCCCGGCGTGCCAGCGGTCGAGAACCACCTGGGTTGCGTGCCCGGGTCGGCGTCCCTGTTCGTCCACGTCGTCGAGGCGCCCGGCCAGTGGCACTTCTACGTCCGCGCCCTCGGGTCGGTTTCCGACCCGTCGCCGTTCTCGGGGCCGTTCATTGTTGCCGGCGTGCCGCCGTCGACTCCGGGCTGGCTCACGGCGGTCAGCGCGGGGCTCCAGATCTCGTTGCAGTGGGGGCCCGCCGTTCCGGGTTCCTATCCGGTGTCCGGGTACCGGGTGTACCGTGCCACCTATTCGGGGAACTGGGACCTGCCCGCATACCGGCCGGCGCCGTCGGCCACGGTCTACGGGCTTTGGGCCACGGCCTACGTGGACGCGAGCGTGGTGCCGGGGAAGACCTACTGGTACACGGTGGACGCGTTCGACGACCAACCTAACGAGAGCGGCAACGGCAACCAGGTCCAGTCGGCCGCCGGCCTGCCCCTGCCGCCCGTCGTAACCGGCGCCTCCGGCCCGCACGTCGCGATCCTGAGCTGGGTGTTGGACAACACCAACGCGATCTCGGGCCAGCCGATCAGCTTCTACCGGATCTTCCGGGCAACGGGACCCGCCGGGCCGTTCAGCGAGGTCCACCGGTTCTACGCCCCGGTGCCGGGCGGGTTCCCGGGCGGGTCGGTCACGATCTACACGGATGCCACGGCGGCCCCGACGTTCGGGAACCTGTGGACGTACCGGGTGTCCGTCACCGACGCGGCCGGCGCGTCGGCGTTCGCGGCGTCCGTGGCCGTGTCCCCGCAATGGGCCGCATGGCACATGGGGCGGGGCGACTCGTTCCGGTCGGGCCGGGGCGCCGGAGCGGTCCCCGCGCCCCCCTTCAAGATGTGGCAGACCGCCGGCACCTTGAACAACTTCCCCGGCAGCATGGTGCACCACGCGGGCGTCATCTACTTCGGAGGGCAGATGGCCGACCTCATGGGCTGCAACGCCTTCACCGGAGCCCAGGTTTCCGCCCTCAGCGTTGGTTCGAGCATCTACTACATCGCGCCGGTCGTCGGGCCGGACGGCGTCCTATACGCTGCGCTCGACGTGGCGAACACCACGTCCGACTTGACCGCGCATGTCACGCCCACGCTGGCGCAGAAGTGGGACACCTCGCTTGTCGCGCCCAAGGGCATGAGTGTCTGCCAGATGGACCCCGTGATCGCGGCGAACGGGCTCGTCGTGTGGGGGAACGACAACGGCGACGCGGTGGCGACGAGGGACATGGGCGCCGCCGGGGCGACGGTTTGGATGAGTTCAAACCCCGCCGGCGGCTGCGACGGCGGCGCGGTCTCGCTCATGAACGGGAACCTCGTGTTCGTGCGCCGGAAGGCGGCGCCGCCGCATGACGTGGTCTGCATGACTTCCGCCGGCGCGATCGCATGGACCCGCACGGTCGGCGGGACGATGAGCACGTGGGCCCACGCGGCCCAGCTCGCGGTCGGACCGCAGGGGTGGCTCTATGTCGGGACGACCTTCCTTCATGCGATGGACCAGGACGGCAACTACGTCTGGAGGTACGCGTCTCCCGGGACGATCACGGGGATAGCCGCGGACACGGACGGTCGTGTCATCGTCACGACGGAAGGCGCGGCATTCCGGGTCGAATGCCTTGGCGCCGGCGGCTCCCTGCAATGGAGCAGGACGGTGCACGGCGGTCTCGTCGACGAGCTGCCGGCACCGGTGCTGACGGCGGACGGCAAGGTGCTCGTCTCCTACCAATGCAAGAGCAATCCCAAGAGCCTCGGATTCATCGGGTTCCGGGGATCGGACGGCGCCTACCTGTGGGAATGGGCCACGGGCACCGCGCAGACGTTTACGGGGCTGGTCACGGCGCCCGTGATCACGCCGGACGGCCGAATCTACGTCGGGTTCTACGACGCCATCTACGCGTTCTCTTCGCCGGCGGTCGTCAGCCTCGGCAAGACGGCGGCGCCGGCGATGATCCACGCGGGCGGCGAGATCCTGACCTACACCATCTCGTGGAGCAACGCCAGCGGGATGACCGGGCTGAACCTCTCTCTCTGGGACACCCTGCCCGCCGGGCTGACGTACGCGGCGGGCAACTGGGGCGCTCAGGTCGAATCCGGCGCGACCGTGACGATGGCCTACGCGGCCTCGATGGCGGGTCCCTGGACGGCGGGAGAGCCCGCCGACGGGACGGGAACGCCCCTGATCCTGCGCTGGCAGGTCTCGCAGGTCGGCGGGTTCAAGGATGGGCGGGTCTGGTACGGGTCGCGAGTCCTGGGGGCGGTGCCGGACGGGACGTGGATAGGGAACCGCGCGAGCGGCACGATCTTCGACGGCTCGGGCACTCCCTACCTGGAGAGCGCCATCGCGAGCGCGACGGTCATGAACCAGTTCACGGCGCCGGGCGAGCCGACGACCTGGGGACAGAACGGGCAGATCGAGCTGAACTGGGCGCCCGCGTGGGCCGCGGGCGGGAATACGGTCTCGACCTACCAGGTCTTCCGGGCGACCTGCCCGTCCTGCGGATACGGCCTGGCGGGAGCGACGGCGCCGGCGGGTCCGTCGTCGCCGACCGTGACCTGGTTGGTGGATACCGGGCTCGTGAACGGGACGCCGTACTGGTACAAGGTCCGGGCCGTTGACAGCGCGCTGGTCCCCGGGCCGTTCTCGGCGACAGCCACCGGCACGCCGGACGGGAGCCTGATCAACCCGCCCACGGCGTGCGACGCGTGGCTCGTGGCCGGGGCCCGCAATCGCGCGCTGATATCGTGGGCCATCGTCGGCGGCGGGCATCCGGCCACGGCCTACGTCGTGTACCGGTCGACCTTCCTCGGGGTTCCCGCGGCCGAACTCGCGGTGGGCGGCACGACCTCGATGTCCGCGACGGCATGCCTCCACTCGATCGAGGCGCCGGGGACCTATTGGTTCTATGTGCGTGCGCTGGGCTCGGTTTCCGATCCGTCGCCGTTCTCCTCGCCGGTCACGGTCTCGGGCACGCCGCCGTCGACGCCCGGGTGGCTCACGGCCACGGCCGGCCCGAACCAGGTCGCGCTCCAGTGGAGCCCGTCGATCCCCGGCGACTTCCCGGTCTCGGGGTACCGGATCTACCGGGCGACCTACGCCGGCAACTGGAACGTGCCCCTCTACCGGCCTCCCGTGCTCAAGACCGTCTTCGGGCTCTGGTCGACGGCGTGGGTGGACACGACCGCCGTGAACGGGACCGTCTACTGGTACACGGTGGATGCGTTCGACGACCGCGCGACGCCGAACGAGAGCGGGAACTCGAACCAGGTGGTCGGGGCGCCGTCGGTACCACCTGGGTGGGTGCGGAACCTGCGCGCCTACGGGAACGACGGGGTCGGATCGCTCCAGGTCCAGTTGGGATGGAGCACGGCCTACACGGGCACTTACCCGGTCACGGCCTACGAAATCTGGCGCGGGCCGGCGCCGGGCGCGGAAACGCCCTACGCGGTGGTGGCGGCGCCGGCGGGGGCGGTCACGGTCTACACCGACACCGCGGTGATCGGGGGCACGACCTACTTCTACCGGGTGCGGGGCCTGGCCCTGATGGGCAGTGCCACCACCGTTTTCGCGTATTCCGCCTTCGCGGAGCCGTTCCTGAACCCGGGTCCCCCCTCGGGGCTGGTGGCCGCGCCCCGGAACGCGGAGGTCGACCTCGCATGGACTCCGGGGGCGGCGGTCACCTACGGAGTCTCGGGCCACTTCGTCTACCGGTCCACGTGGACGGGAGGCGAACTCTATTCCCCCGTGGACTCCGGGCTTTTCGTGGGATGGGCCGGCGGGCCGCCGCTGAACGCGGCCCGCGAGTACCAGGGCGCGGCGACCGACGGGCGGAGTGTCTGGCAGGTCTGCGGCGGCTACGACAACGGCAGTGCGCCGGCGAACCTGCCACCCGTGGCGAGCGTCGAGGTCGCGCGGATCGACCCCGACGGGACTCTGGGGCCGTATTCGCTCACGACTCCGCTGCCCGTCGGGGTCTCCCGGCCGGCCGTGACCTGCTGGCGGGGGAAGGTCTACTGCGCGGGCGGTTACAACGGGACCGCCTCGACGTACCGCGTCTGGATGGCGCACGCGAACGCCGACGGCACGCTCGGGAACTGGCAGGCCATGCCTTCCATGTCGCGGTCGGTGGACGGGGCCGGCCTCGTCGCGGTGAACGACCGGCTCTACGTGGTCGGGGGCGAGGACGCAGTCAAGGGCACCGTCACCTCGGAGGTCGCCTGGGCCCGGCTCGCGCCGGACGGGACGTTCAGCGCCACCTTCTGGACGAGCACGAACCTCCTGCCCGAGCTGAACTACGACTTCGCCTGCGCGGTGGAGGGGAACCGGATCTGGGTCACGGGCGGATGGATCGCGACCGCGGCGTCCACGAGCGTGTACGTCGGGACCGTGGACGCGGCGGGAGCGGTGACGTGGAGCTACGGTCGGGTCATACCCGAGGAGCGGTACGCCCACTGGTCCGTCGTCAGCAACGGCAACCTCTTCATCGGCGGCGGCGCGGGAGGGCCCACCCACATCGTGGACGGCGCCTGCTACTTCGCGCCGATCCGGAGCGACTACTCGCTGGGGCCGTGGCAGGCCACGTCCGACGCGCCGTTCCTGCACGGGGCCGCGTGCGTTCACGTGCGCGACCGCGTCTACCAGGCCGGCGGCAACCCGGTGGGGGTTTCGGTGGCGACCAGCGCCCTGGGAGAGGTGGATCAGAACCTCGTTCCCGTGCCCCTCGCGGCGTACGCGGACGCGCCGCTCGTCAACGGCACCCAGTACTTCTACGTCGCGCGGACGCGCGACGCCCTCGGCAACCTGTCCACGGTATCGGGGGAGACCGCCGCGACGCCCATCGCGGGCATTCCGCCGGCGCCGGCCGCGGTGCGCGCGTCCCCGAACCCCGGGGTCGCGCCCTTGCAGGTGACCATCGGATGGCAGACCGTGACGGCGGTTCCCGCGGTGACCTGCTACCGGATCTACCGCGGCGTGACGCCCGGTTCCGAGGCCCTGTACGCGACGGTGGTGACCGCGGCGAACACGGCGTCCATCTATGTCGATGCCGCCGTGGTCGCCGGCACGGGGTACTTCTATCAGGTGTCGGCGGCGAGCATCACGAACATCGAGGGAGCGAGGTCCTACGAGGTCTTCGCGACGCCGTACCTGAAGCCCGCGCCTCCGCCGTTCGTGGACGCGATCTCGTCTGACAACAGCGTGCAGGTGAACTGGACGAACCCGGTGCCGATGACGTTCGCGCTGTCCGGCTACCTTGTCTACCGTTCGACCTGGGCCGGCGGCGAACTCTACTCGCCGCTGGGCTCGGGGGCGATCCCGGCCTGGGACGCGGACCAGTCCCTGCCGCCGGGGGGGCGGGATTCGCTGGGCGTGGCGGCGTGGGGGGGCCGGGTCTACGCGTTCGGAGGCCTGAGTTCGACCTACCTCGACGAGATCCTTGCCGCCGCGATCCGGCCCGACGGCAGTCTGGGCCCGTGGGCCGCCGTGGGCCGCCTGCCGCATCAGGCCTGCGACATCGCCGTGCGGATCCTGGACGGGAAGGTTTACCTGGCCGGCGGCCTCATCTACACCGGCACCTGCTCCAACAGCGTCTACGTCGGGACGATCGCTCCGGACGGCAAGGTCGGAGGGTGGGTGGTGGGGCCGCCCCTGCCGGCCCTGCGGGCGGCGTCCGGGTTCGAGATCGTGAACGGCTACGCGTATGTCATCGGAGGCTACATCGCCGGGCCGACCGGCCAGACGACGGTCTACTACGCCCCGATCTTCCCGAACGGGCTCCTCGGGAACTGGGCCGTGACGACGGCCCTGCCCGCCGCAAGGAGGTACATGGCGACGGCGGCGCAGGACGACTGGATCTACGTCGCCGGCGGGGACACGGGGGCGAAGAACAGCGCCGTCACGACGGTCTACCGCGGCCAGGTGACCGCCAACGGCACGATCGCGGCTTGGCCGGCGTGCACGGCCCTGCCCCTGGCGACGACGGGCGCGTGCGGGTTCGCCAGCAGGGGCAAGTTCTACGTTGCGCTGGGAACCAACGGCGCCAACACCCCCACCTACTTCTCGACGGTGCGGTTCGCGCCGGTCCGGTCCGACAACACGCTGGGAGCCTGGACGGCGACGACGGCCTACCCGCTCGCGCTCCAGTGGCCGGGCGCCGCGGAGGTGAACAGCCGCGCGTACATCGTCGGCGGAAACGACGGGACGGCGAGCCAGCAGTACGTCTACTCCGGGCGCGTGGACCAGCGGGTCATGCCCGACCCGGGATCGTCCGTGACGGACGCCACCGCCGTGAACGGCACTATCTACCACTACCGGGTGCGCACGCTCGACGTGGCGGGGAACCTCTCGACGACGACGGCCGAGACGCTCGCGCGGCCCGCGGACTACGGGATCACGGTCAAGGCCCGGCATCCCGAACAGCTCTACGTCAACGGGAACGAGATCCAGCTCTGGCGGGTTTCCTACAGCAACGGCACGGCCACCACGGTATTCAACCTCGTGCTCACGACCCGGCCGGGCTCCTCCGCCGAGCGCACCTATCTCAAGCCGTCTTTCTCGGCCACGATCGTGGGCGGGACCGTCACGGGTACCGCGTGGGCCGCAAGCATGGCCGGGCCATGGACGCCGGGAGAGCCGCCGAACGGGCAGGCGGACCCCTTCTGCCTCCGCTGGGTCGTTTCCCAGGTCACCCCCGGCCGGAGCGGCGAGATCTCGTTCCGGACGACGACGGCCGCCGGCCCACAGGGGCTCCTCTTCGACTACGTCTCGGCGACGATGTCGAGCGACGCCGCGCTGTCCGGGTACGGGATGCTCCCGTACACGGCCACGGGGACGGGGAAGCGCATCGAGCCGCCGCTCGCGTGGCTCAAGACGTACAACGGATCGGGCACGAACAGCGAGTCGGCGTTCGGGGCCGCCGCCGAGGCATCCGGGAACTCGTACGTGGCCGGCAGCCTCGACCGCGCGGATATGGGCCAGAGCGGCAACTGGAATGTCGTCAAGTACGACCCGGCCGGGAATGCCATCTGGACCCGGAGCTATACGAGTCCCGGGAGCAACTTCGATGAGGCACGCGGGGTCGCGCTGGATCCCGGCGGGAACGTCGTCGTCGCGGGTTACGAGACGCGGGCTACCGTGACCGGGGACTGCCTCATCATCAAGTACGATCTCGCCGGGAACCTGCTCTGGAGCCGGTCCTACAACAGCCCGGCCAACGGGAGCGACGGGTGGTACGCGGTCGCCACGGACGCGTCGAGCAACGTGATTGCCGCGGGGGAGGAGGGGCGGAGCGATCTCGGCCAGAACACGAACTTCCTCGTGCACAAGCACGACAGTGCCGGCGTGCTCCAGTGGAGCCGGAGTTACAACGGCCCGGCCAACGCCGCTGACTACGCCCTCGGCGTGGCCGCGAGCTCCGGCGGGATCATCGCGGCGGCCGGATACGAGACCCGGACGGATCTCACCCAGGCCGCGAACTGGATGGTCCGCGTGTACGCGCCGGACGGGAGCCTGCTCTGGGCGTGCACGCACAACGGGCTCGCGAACGGGGACGACCAGGCGCGGGGCGCCGCGTTCGACGCCAACGGCAACATCATCGTCGCCGGGTACGAGTCCCGCACGGATCTAGGCCAGGGCAACAACTGGCTGGTCCGGAAGTACGACCCGCTCGGCAACGTGGTCTGGAGCGTGGCGCACAACGGCCCCGCCGGCGGAGACGACCGGGCCTTTGCCGTGGCCGTGGACGCGGACGGGAGCGTGTACGCGGGAGGGTTCGAGGACCGCACCGACATCGGCGAGGGCTGGGACTGGGCGATCCGGAAATACGACAACGCGGGCAACTACCTCGGGACGTTGCGGCGGTCGGGGATTGGCCACCGGGGCGAGACCCTGCGCAACGTGGCGCTGGTGCCCGGATTGAACGATATCGTCGTCGCGGGCGACGAGCCGGTCCAGGACGACGAGGTCAACTTCGCGGCGGCAAGGTACCAGGCGGCGGCCCTGCCCCCGTTCTCGGCCCCGACCCAGCCGGCGCCGCTCGCCGCCTCCTGCGAGGCCGGCGGGGTGCGGCTCGACTGGGTCGCGTCGGCGATGGGCACCCGGCCGGTGTCCGGGTACCGGATCTTCCGTCAAACGTTTGCCGGGGTGGTCAACAGCTCGCTCTCGCTGTTCCGGGAGATCAACGACCCGGCGGCGACGACTACGCTCGACGTGACGGCGATTCCGGGCAAACGGTACTACTACCGGATCCTGGCGGTCGATATTCTGGGCGCCGAGAGCCTCCTCTCGAACGAGGCGGTCGTCGTCGTTTGCCAGCCCGTGAACCTGACGCTCAAGGCAAGGAATCCGGAGCCCTTGTACGTGAACGGCGGGGACGTTCAGCTCTGGCGCATGGCCTTCAGCAACGCCTCCACGGACACGCTCTACAACCTGACGATCACGACGCGGGAGGACTCGTTCCTGGCACGCACCTATTCCGGGCCCTCGTTCAGTATGACGATCGCCGGCGTGGGGGCCATCTCGGCCACCGCCTGGGCCTCCTCGTTGGGCGGGCCGTGGACGCCGGGAGAGCCTGCGGCGCTGACCGACCCGCTGTACCTGCGCTGGGTGGTGTCCCAGTTGGGCCCGGGGCGAACCGGTGAACTGAGCTATCGGACGGCGACGCAGGCGGGGGCGGAGCAGTTGCTGGTCACATACGTGACAGCGACGGCGTCGTGCGACGCGACGCTTCCCTCGGGCCTCACTCTCGGATATTCCGACACCTCCACCGGCAAACGGATCGAGCCGCCGCTCGCGTGGCTCAAGTTGTACGACGGCCCGCCGCAGGGGGTGGACACGGGGTCCGGCGTGGCGACGGACGCCGGCGGGAACATCGTGGTGGCGGGCTGGGAGAACCGGGCCGATGTCCTGCAGGCCAACAACTGGATCGTGCGCAGGTACGACTCGGCGGGCAGCCTCGTGTGGAGCGTGAGTTACAACAGTCCCTCCAACGGCGACGACAAGGCCTACGGCGCGGCGATGTTCGGCGGCGGCGCTTCGGCGGTCGCGGGAGAGGCGGCCGGGGACTGGCTCGTCCGTACGTTCAACGCCGCGGGCGTCATGGTCTGGGAACGCACCTACAACAGCCCGGCAAACGCTTCCGACATCGCCTACGGCGTCGCGGTGGATTCCACCGGATTCGTGGTGGCGGTGGGCTCCGAGCTGCGCAGCGACGTCTCCCAGGGGCTGAACTGGATGATCCGGAAGTACGACAACACCGGCGCGCTGGTGTGGGCTCGCTCGTACACGAGTCCCGGCAGCAATACGGACATCGCCCGGGCGGTGTCTCTCGACGCCCAGGGGAGCGTGATTGTGGGCGGGTTGCAGGGCACCATAAGCTACGACTGGCTGCTCCGCAAGTACGATTCCGCCGGGAACCTCCTCTGGAGCCGGACCTATAACAGCCCGGCCAACAGCGCGGATGCGATCTATGGGGTTGCGGCGGATGCCGCCGGGAGTATCGTTGCCGTCGGTTACGAGTACCGCACCGACCTCGCGCAGGCCGAGAACTGGCTGATCCGGAAGTACGACTCCGCCGGGAACCTGCTCTGGAGCCGGACTTACGACGGCGCGGCGCACGGGGCGGACTACGCCTACGGGGTCTCGATAGACGGAGCGGGGAACGTGCTTGTCGCGGGTTACGAGAGCCGGACGGATGTGGGGGAGGGAAGCAACTGGCTGTTGCTCAGGTACGACGACGCCGGGAATCTGCTGGGGTCGTTCCCGCACAACGGGCTGATCAATGGCGGCGAGGCGGCGCGTGGGGTGGCCCTCGTCGAGGGCTCCCAGGATGCCGTGATCGCCGGCGAGGAAGGCGTCGCCGACGAGGCCCAGGACCTCGCGGTCGCGAGGTACTCGCTCCAGGTCTTTGACCCGCCGGCCACGCCGACGGGGCTCACCGCGGCCGGCTACCCGGGCTACGTCGGACTGCAGTGGACGCCTTCGGCGGCCGGAACCCGCGGATCGGTCTCGGGCTACCGGATCTTCCGCGCCACGTACGCGGGGGTGACGGAGGGGAACCTTGTCGCCGAGGTCGCCGGGGCGTCGGCGAGCACCTATCTCGACGGCGCGGCGCCGCCGTGGCAGACCTGCTACTACCGGGTTGAGGCCGTGGACTGGATGGGGGCGATGTCCTGGCTGACCGAGGAGCGCAACGCGGCGGCGCTGGGAGCGTGCCTCCCGAATCTCGCGGTCAAGTTCGCGAACCCGGAACCGCTCTACGCGATTGGCGGCGACGTCCAGCTCTGGCGGCTTGCGTTCAGCAACGCGGGCACCCAGACGGCGTACAACCTCACGATCACGACCGCGACCGGCGGGTTCTTCATGCAGATGTACTCCGCCGGGCCGTCGCTGAGCGTCACGGTGACGGGTGGCGGGGCGCTGGCGGCGGCCGCCTACTACGAGGCCGGGAGCTGGAAGCCCGGGGAATGCGTAGGCGGTTGCGGCGGACCGCTCCAGCTCAGGTGGGTGATCTCCCAGGTCGGGCCGGGCCGGAGCGGCGAGATCTCCTTCCGGACGACGATGATGGCCGGTGCGGAAACGCGGGTGAGCATCGGGACGTCCGCGACGATGTCGTGCGATTCGGGGGGTCTGACGGGGGCCGAACTCGCCTACTCGACGACGGCCACGGGTGGTCGGATCACGGATCCGCTCGAGATGATCCGGACCTGCAACAGCGCGAGGAGCCAGGCCGACCTCGCGTACGGCGTTGTCGCGGATGCGGCGGGCAACGCGTATGTGGTCGGCCATGAGACTCGGACGGACCTCGGACAGGGCCTCAACTGGTTCGTGCGCAAGTACGACTCGGCAGGGATCGTGGTCTGGTCCCGGTCGTGGAACGGTCCGGGGAACGGTCAGGACTATGCCTGTGCCGTGGCGCTGGATCCCGCGGGGAATCCCGTTGTGGCTGGCGCCGCGGTCATGTCGGGAGCCAGCTCCGACCTGATGGTATGCAAGTATGACGCCGTGACCGGCGCCACGACCTGGACCCGGACCTGGAACGGGCCCTCGAACAACTTTGACTGGGCTTACGGGGTGGCCGTGGATGCCGCTGGCAATGTCGCGGTTGTGGGACCCACGGCTCAATCGGGCGAGGGGTTCAACTGGCTGGTGCAGAAATATGACGGTTCCGGGAATCTCCTGTGGTCGAGGACCTACGGCGGCCCCTCGCTCCAGAACGACGAGGCGAAAGCTGTCGCGTTCGATCCGTGGGGGAACATCGTGGTCGCCGGGTACGAAGGGATGATGACCGGGGGCCAGGATTGG